>OGZH01000672.1_pt1 | contig 23316 bp, 16 predicted proteins | sample 1576741 | NCBI WGS metagenome assembly OGZH01 (sample SAMEA3541560, study PRJEB24748) | human gut metagenome | biome: human gut; feature: human-associated habitat; material: faeces | place: China | collected 2012 | reverse complement strand
GGATCTGGCCTGCTTTGGATACACCGCCGCCGACTACGATAACTTCCGGGTCAACAACGCATGCGAATACTGCAAGTGCTCTTCCGAGGTACGCGGAGAACTCCTGAACGATTGCTTCTGCTGCTGCATCGCCTTCTTTTAATGCATCAAAGACAGCTTTTGCACTGATGGACTCTCCTCTTTCTCTTAAAGAAGACGGAGTATCATGGGATGCCAGATATTTCTTTGCCAGACGAACGATACCGGTTGCAGATGTCATCTGCTCGAGGCATCCGTGGTTTCCGCAGTTGCAGACCGCTTCTTCTTCCGGATCAACACATGCATGACCAACCTCGCCGCCTGCGCCGTGAGCACCTGCTACGATCTTGCCGTCCACGATGATTCCGCCGCCGACCGGATTTGGAAATCGGCACCAGCATTACCTTAAAGCGTTTTTTCTTAGGCCAGGCATGTACCGACCAGTAACGCAGCTCGTTCATAATTTCTTCGCACTGGCCTGCGTCCAAATTATTGCCGGAAAAATAGATACGCGGATATCCGTTGCGGCGCTTTTCACCCATGGAGTTCCAGCTCGGCCCGGCGCCAATATCAAACAATACCTTATTGCCCAAATACGAGCCGCCAACGCCTAAAAAAACAACCGCATCAACATTCGTGCGCAAATAATCGCCAAACTCTTTTAATTTCTGCAAAGATACCGGCGTATTTGGATTGCCGTTTTTTATTTCCGGCAAACGCGTAAAATATACGGGTTCAGGAGTGCCATCTTTTGAAAGATGGTTATAGGCCGTGCCGCTGGCGCGCATTTCGTTAACTGCGTCACAGGCTTTTTGCATGGCAGTTTCCATTTCCTGCAAATCTTCTGTTTTAATTCTGCCTTCACCCAACATGTTGGTATAATCAAAAACAAAACCGCTGTTTAAAACAAGCTTATTTGCAAATTCCACGTACTCACCATCCATAAAGTTATTTTTGTGCTACACGTACATCAAACATGCGCTGCCACGGCAGATTAAACTTATATTCGTCAACGGTTTTTTCCGTCATAAGCGGCGCTGCGGTATTTTTCATTTCTTTTGCAATCAGCTTTTCTGCCTCTACAAGCTGCTCGCTGTTAAGCCCGCTGTTCGGCCAGTGGTTAGGCCAGATTAATTCTGCCGATACTTTCATGCGTACATTGGCCTGATAAGCCCAGTCATCAAGATAACGTATATTAAGCAGATTATCTTTGCCCGCTTCCGTCATACGCGGTGCCAAAAGCCCCTGCGACAGAGCAAAGCCGATAGTATTTCCTGCAGTGTTCCAGCCGCCGTAAGCTGCTACCCTGTAAGCCTTGCCTTCATTAAAAAGTTCTTTTACCAGCGCATTATCCGCGCCGTTGCCATAGGCAATATCAGCAACCGCAACAGGCTTATTCTGCTGCATAAAATAATCCAGTTTTTTCATAAAGCGTTCCTGCTGTCTGGTTACGGTACCGTTATTCGAAGGTACCGAAGCCTCGAGCGTTACTCCGCTCGCAGGCGTGTTTACCAAAAGCACCATATCTGCACGGTGCAGGTATTTGGTAGGCCAACCGCCAACGGCGTGAATATGTTCATTTACGCTAATATCCACGGGGTCATCTTCATACGAAGGAATGGTATTTTTGCCTTTGCCGTCGCCATATGCTGCAAAAACCATAGGAATATCGTAGCTTAAACGGTTTGCCGCTCTGTTCAAAAGCACCATGCCAAGCTGGTCGGCACCAGCAAAAAAGCGGATGCGTTCTTTCGGCAGCTCGCTTACAAGAATGCCCATTTTGCGTGCTTCCTTATGTGCCTGTGAAAACTGTGCCGTATCGTCGCGGCCAATCAGCATGTAATCAAAGTCGCCGCTTTCCACGCCATGCAATAAAAGTTCCGTCATTTCAATATTCAAGGCACGGCGTTTCATATTGTCGGCGCGCACCTCTGCCGGAATTTCTTTTCTCAGGCGTTTTAAATCTTTGCGCTCACGCCTTGTAATTTCTTTTAAATCTTCCCTGTCTTCAAGCTCGCCAAGCTGAAAAATGCGGCTGCCCCATTCGGCATAATATGGCGGTTCCACAGGTGCCGCACTGGCACGCGGCGAACGCATAATGGTTGTAAAAACATAAACCAGCGGGTCGCCACCAAGGTCTTTTAGGCTTACAAGGCGTTCGGCACGTTCTTTTAAAACTTCGCGGTCAATATGGTGCGTGCGCGAATCCACAAGCCCGCCGTACAGCATAGCGTCAGACGACACAATAACGGCATTTGCCAGCGGCGCACGTTCTGCCAGCCATTCATACAGTTTATCCGGATTGCCGCTGCGGTGATTGGAAGCAATATATTCTTCCGGCGGCGTTTCCACGTTCCAGCCTGCTGCCTGCATGCTGTTTACGGAATACTCCAGGCATACCGGGCGGTTATCGAGCGGCACAAATAAAATAGTGCCCCTGCCAGCAGCACCGGCCGTATTTAAAAGCGTAAAAAATAATATGCAGCATATAAAAGAAAGTAATTTTCTTAACATTGGCAAAATCCTTTCGGGTTATATATAAAAAATCTCCTGCTGTAAAATTCTACAAGCAGGAGAAAAATCCTTTAAGTTTTTACTGTTTGCCTAAATTAAAGCGGCTTAAAAAGTCCTTGGTGCGCTGGTTTTTAGGCGCAGAGAAAATTTCTTCCGGACTGCTTTCTTCTGCGATAACACCCTGGTCAATGAAAATTACTCTCGAAGATACATCACGCGCAAAAGCCATTTCATGCGTTACAATTACCATCGTCAGGCCTTCGTCGGCAAGCTCTTTCATAACAGCCAAAACTTCGCCAACCATTTCAGGGTCAAGCGCCGAAGTAGGTTCGTCCATTAAAAGCACTTCCGGTTCAAGCGCCAAGGCACGGGCAATGGCAACACGCTGTTTCTGCCCGCCGGAAAGCTGATGCGGCTTGGCATTGATGTAACTTGCCATGCCGACATGTTCCAAATACTTCATTGCCGTACTGTGTGCCGTATCCTTATCTTTGCCGAGCACTTTAACCTGCCCGACCATACAGTTTTCAAGCACGGTCATATTATTGAACAGGTTGAACTGCTGAAATACCATACCAACTTTGGTACGGTACAAAGCAAGGTTTTTAAAGCTTTCCAGTACATTTTGCCCACGGTAGGCAATAACGCCGCCTGTAGGCTGCTCCAAAAAGTTAACGCATCTGATAAGCGTGGATTTGCCGCTGCCGGAAGGGCCGATAATACAAACAACGTCACCTTTTTTTACATCAAAACTGATGCCTTTTAAAATTTCACGTTCACCGAACTGTTTTTTTAAATCCTGAACGGACAACAGCAATTCTTTTTCGTCTGCCATTTCTGTTACCGCCCTTTCTTGTTAGTTACCTGAAAATGGCCGCACGGGTCAGCCATGGGGTCATACTCTACCAGCTGATAATCTTTCGGGCCGTCCATTTTGCTTTCCAGCCAGCGTAAAATTCTGGAAGCCGTAAAAGTCATAATAAAATAAATTACGCAGGTAATGAAGAAAATTTCAAAGTATCTGTAATAAACGCCTGCTGCCGATTTAGAAGCAAAATAAAGCTCTGTAACGGAAATAACGTTCAATACGGAAGTATCTTTGATATTGATAATAAGGTTGTTGCCAATCTGCGGCATAATGTTGCGCAGAGCCTGCGGCAAAACTATATAGCGCATGGTCTGGAAATGGTCCATACCAATGGCAACGGCAGCTTCGCGCTGGCCTTCATCAATTGATTCAATGCCGCCGCGCACAGTTTCTGCCATATACGCACCGGTATTAATGGAAACAACAAGAAAACCGGCAAACATTGCCGACATATCAATATCAAACAGGCTCATCGCACCATAATATACAACCATTGCCTGTACTATCATTGGTGTACCGCGAAAGATTTCTACGTAAGAAGATAAAACGGCTTTCAAGCCTTTAACAAGTGCCTGTTTAAAAGAACTGCCGTTGGGGTCTTCGGGAATTGTCTGGCAGATGCCTACTGCAAGACCGATTACACAGCCGATAAAAGTACCGACCAGTGCCAAAAGAAGGGTTACGCCTGCGCCCTGCAAAAGAGTGGCGCCGTATTCATTCAGCAGAAAAACTACCCACGAAAAGAAAGAATCGGGCATTGTAGCCATAATTTAACCACCTAACATTAAGTCATTAATACAATCGAAATAAATACGGAAAGAAGGGGACGGATTAAACCGGCCCCTTAAAAAGCATAAGTTAAATATTATTTTGCCAGCGGCTGTTTCTGAATAGCTTCATCCATCATTTTATCGAAATCAGCAGGGGTCATTTTGCCAAGAACTGCGTCCATAGCGTCTTTCAGTTCTTTGTTGCCTTTTTTAATGGCAATGCCGATTTCAACATCTTCTTTGGAAGTTTTAAAGCCTTTGTCTTCCGGGAACTGGAGAACGGTCAGTTCGGGGTTTGCAAAAGCAGCAGCTTTGGCAGTCGGGATATCGGTTACGATAAGGTTGCATTTACCGGAGGTTAAAGCAACAATCATGCCCGGTACATTGTCGATGGCAGGCAGTTTGTTAACTTCCGGAACCTGATCAATCTGGTCATACCAGATGGTGTTCAGCTGGCTGGTAGCAGTTGCGCCGCGCAGTTCTTCAACGCTGGTTGCCTTTGCCTGCGGGGTGTCTTTTCTAACCAGTGCAACTACATTTGCATAATAATACGGTTTGGTAAAGTCTACGGACTGTTTGCGTTCGGAGGTAATGGACATACCTGCGATGGCAGCGTCAATTTTACCGCTTACAACAGCCGGTGCAAGGCCGTCCCATTCAATTTTCTGGATTTCCAGTTCAGCGCCCATGGAGTCGGCAAGTTTTTTGGCCATCATTACATCATAGCCATAAGCATATTCGTTGCTGCCCGCAATTTTTACGGCACCGCCGTCAGCACTGTTCTGAGACCAGTTATAAGGAGCATAAGCACATTCCATGCCAACTTTTAAAACTTTTTTGTCTGATGCTTTATCGCCGCCGCAGCCTGCAGCAAAAATCATTGAAGCTGCCATTACGCCGGCAACAGCACAAAGAGCCAATTTTCTTAAATTCATATCAAACAGCACCTTCCTCTAAAAACATTATGAGATAATTTTACCTTTAGATTACAAATATGTCAATCAGGTAAAATCAGTTTTACATTTTTATAATATTATTTTACGTAATTATTCATGCTGTTGTCTTTAAGAATAACGTCGTGTGCGCCGCCTTCAACAATGGAAGTTGCAGATACCAGCGTAATTTTTGCTTTGGCCTGCAGTTCGGGGATATTAAGCGCACCGCAGTTGCACATGGTGGAACGTACTTTGTTAAGGGTAAGCGTTACATTGTCTTTCAGGCTGCCTGCATACGGAACATAGGAGTCAACGCCTTCTTCGAAGGAAAGTTTCTGTGCGCCGCCCAGGTCGTAGCGCTGCCAGTTGCGGGCACGGTTGCTGCCTTCACCCCAGTACTCTTTCATGTAGTTGCCGTTGATGTTAACTTTGTTGGTCGGGCTTTCATCAAAGCGTGCAAAGTAACGGCCCAGCATCAGGAAATCTGCGCCCATTGCCAGTGCAAGAGTCATGTGGTAATCGTAAACAATGCCGCCGTCGGAGCAGATAGGCACATAAATGCCGGTTTCTTTGTAATATTCGTCACGTGCTTTGGCAACTTCAATTACTGCGGTTGCCTGGCCGCGGCCGATACCTTTTTGTTCACGGGTAATGCAGATAGAGCCGCCGCCGATACCTACTTTAACAAAGTCTGCGCCGCATTCGGCAAGGAAACGGAAGCCTGCTGCGTCAACTACGTTGCCTGCGCCAACTTTTACGCTGTCGCCGTAATGTTCGCGAATCCATGCCAGAGTAATTTTCTGCCATTCGCTGTAACCTTCGGAAGAGTCGATGCAGAGTACGTCAACGCCTGCGTTAACCAGTGCCGGTACGCGTTCTGCATAGTCACGGGTGTTAATGCCTGCGCCTACAATGTGGCGTTTTTTGCTGTCCAGAAGTTCCAGCGGATATTCTTTGTGGGTTGCATAATCTTTGCGGAATACCATGTACAAAAGACGGCCTTCGTCATCAATAATCGGCAGGGTATTCAGTTTGTTTTCCCAGATGATGTCGTTGGCTTCCTGCAAAGTTGTTTCTGCCGGAGCGGTAATCATTTCGCTGATAGGAGTCATGAATTCTTTAACTTTGGTATTCAAATCCATGCGGCTTACGCGGTAGTCACGGCTGGTAACAATGCCTTCCAGTTTGCCGTTAACGGTACCGTCGCTGGTAACAGCAACAGTGCTGTGGCCGGTTTTTTCCTTCAGGGCAATAATATCAGCCAGTGTGCTGTCCGGGCGGATGTTGGAATCGCTGCTTACAAAACCTGCACGGTGGGTTTTAACTCTTTCAACCATTACAGCTTCGTCTTCAATGGACTGGGAACCGTAAATAAAGGAAATGCCGCCTTCTTTGGAGAGGGCAACTGCCATTTTATCATCAGATACAGACTGCATGATAGCGGAAACCAGCGGAATGTTCATGGTAATAGCAGGTTCTTCGCCTTTTTTGAATTTAACAAGCGGAGTTCTCAGATCTACATTTGCGGGAACGCATTCGCTGGAGGAATAACCGGGAACTAAGAGATATTCACTAAAAGTATGTGCGGGTTCATCGTAATAAAATGCCATTTTCATCCATCCTTTGCTTAAAATTTTATTTTTATGTATAAATTATTAACCGGTTAGGTGTATACAAAATGTCCCGGCGCATAAAGCGCAGGGACAAAATTTTATTTTTTCAATGCACGCCAGGCAATATCTTTGCGGTACTGCATATCTTTAAAGCTAATAACGGAAACTGCTTTATAAGCACGTTCCTGCGCATCGGCAATATCCTTGCCCACTGCCGTAACGCCAAGCACACGCCCGCCTGCCGTTACCACGCTGCCGTCGCTGATTTTCGTTCCGGCATGGAACACGACTGTTTCCGGCATTTTGCCTGCTTCGTCAAGGCCGCTGATAGGATAGCCCTGCACATAATGTTCCGGGTAGCCTCCGGAAGCAAGCACTACGCATACGGCGGCTTTATCGTGCCAGCCTATGCTTACTTTATCAAGCCCGCCTGTTGCGCAGGCCAGCATAATTTCAGCAAGGTCGCCGTCCAGAAGCGGCAGCACAACCTGCGTTTCCGGGTCGCCGAAACGGCAGTTAAATTCTACAACTTTAACCTCGTCGCCGCAAACCATCAGGCCTGCATACAGGCAGCCTTTATAAGTTCTGCCTTCTGCCTTCATGGCTGCAACAACCGGTTTTAAAATCTTTTCAACAGCGCGCAGGCGCAGAATATCGGTTAAAACCGGAGCCGGTGCATAAGTGCCCATTCCGCCGGTGTTGGGGCCTTTATCGCCGTCAAAAGCGCGTTTGTGGTCCTGGGAAGCAATCATCGGCACAATGTGCTCGCCGTCGGTAAATGCCAGCAGCGATGCTTCTTCGCCCTGCATAAATTCTTCGATAACAACGCGTGCACCCGCGCCGCCGAATTTATGCTGCTCGCCCATCATTTCGTCAATGGCTTCGTATGCTTCCGCTTCGGTCATGGCTACTACTACGCCTTTGCCCGCAGCAAGCCCGTCCGCCTTAATAACAATCGGCGCGCCTTTTTCCTTAACATAGGCTTTGGCTGTTTCCAAATCTTCGCAAACCTTAAAGAAAGCCGTCGGGATATTGTACTTGGCCATTAAATTTTTGGCAAATGCCTTGCTGCCTTCAAGTTCTGCCGCCGCTTTGGAAGGGCCGAACACAGCAAGCCCTCTTGCAGCAAAAACATCGGCAATACCTGCAACCAGAGTTGCCTCAGGGCCTACAACAGTTAAATCAATGCCGTGCTCTTCGGCAAAATCTGCAACACTGTCAAGGTCATTTAAGTTAAGTTCAACACATTCGCATTTTTTTACAGCGGCAATGCCGGGGTTGCCGGGCGCTGCAAAAATCTTTTCAACCTGTCCGCTCTGCGCAAGTTTCCATGCCAATGCATGTTCACGTCCGCCGCTGCCAATAAGTAATATCTGCATGATGCTTCTCCTTATTTGCCTTCGGCAAGCTGTTTGGTCAAATATGCGCTGATAGCCGCATCATATTCGGAAGTATGTGTAAATGCTTCTTTGGCCAGAGTTTTGCGGGTTTTCATATCGGCATCGCCATGCTGCTGCAGCATTGCAATCAGGCTGCTGTAACGTGCCGGATTGGTAATAATAATAACGTCGCGGAAGTTTTTGGCTGCTGCCCTTACCATTGCCGGACCGCCGATATCAATGTTTTCAATGGCTTTGGCTTCGGTTACGCCGGGTTTGGCAATGGTTTCCCTGAACGGGTAGAGGTTTACAACAACAAGGTCAATCGGTTTAATGCCGTGTTCTTCCATGGCTTTTACATGTTCCGGATTGCTGCGTACAGCAAGAATGCCGCCATGAATCTTCGGGTTCAGGGTTTTTACCCTGCCGTCCATAATTTCCGGAAAACCGGTTACGTCACTAACATAAGTTACAGGAATGCCTGCGTCCTGCAAAGCTTTCATGGTACCGCCGGTAGAAATAATTTCCACGCCGATATCATGCAGAAACTGCGCCAGTTTAACAATGCCGGTTTTGTCGGATACGCTTAAAAGAGCTCTTTTTATTCTCATTTTCATTCACCCCACTACCGGAAGCACTTTTACGTGCCTTCCTTCTATTTGCAGCCTGCCCTCACTCCACAGCCTTACGGCTTCGGGCAATGCTTTGTGTTCCTGTTCCAAAATTCTGTCTGCCAGCGTGTCATGCGTGTCATCGTCAAGCACGGGCACTGCCTTTTGCAGAATAATCGGGCCGCTGTCGGTGCCTTCATCTACAAAATGCACTGTGCAGCCGGCAATTTTAACGCCGTAATTAAGTGCCTGGCCCTGCCCGTCAAGTCCGGGAAAACTCGGCAGAAGCGCCGGGTGGATATTAACGATTTTATGGTGCCAGTGCCCTACAAATTCCGGGCTTAAAATACGCATAAAGCCTGCCAGCACAACAAGTTCCGCACCGGCTGCTTCCAGCACGCCGGTAATTTTATTTTCAAATTCTTCTTTGGAAGCACATTCTTTGCGGTCAATGGCAACAGCCTTAATACCCGCTTTTTCTGCGCGTTCCAAAGCAAAGGCGTCCTTTTTGTCGCTGATAACAACTGTAATTTCAACATTAAGCGTACCTGCGGCAATTTCATCCATCAGGGCCTGCAAATTGCTGCCCCTGCCGCTAACAAGCACGCCGATTTTGCGCTTACTCACCGAAAACGCCGCCTTTCAGCACAGCTTTGCCGCTGCCTTCTATAATAGTACCGAGTTCGTAGAAGGTTTCACCGGCATTTTTCAGGTGTTCACGTACAGCGTCAGCTTCCTCCGGAGCAACTACCAGCACCATGCCTACGCCCATGTTAAAGGTGCGGTACATTTCATGCCAGTCAACATTGCCCCATTCCTGTAATTTTTTAAATACAACAGGAACTTCCCATGCGCCTGCGTTAACGTCTGCGTCGCAGTTTTCCGGCAAAATGCGCGGAATATTGTCATAAAAACCGCCGCCGGTAATATGTACCATGCCATGCAGGTTGAATTTTTCAATCAGCGGCAGGCATACACGCGGATAAAGGCGGGTCGGTTTCAGAAGTTCTTCACCCAAAGTACTGCCGAATTCTTCAACCGGGGTATCCATGGTAAAGCCCATTACGTCAAAGCAGATTTTGCGCACCAGCGTAAAGCCGTTGGAATGTACACCGGCAGAAGGCAGACCCAAAAGCACATCTCCCGGTTTAACTTTTTCGCCGGTAATCATTTTGCTTTTTTCTACCACGCCTACGCAGAAGCCTGCAATATCGTATTCGTCCTTGCCGTACAAATCGCTCATTTCGGCAGTTTCGCCGCCAATCAGCGCGCAGCCGGATTCTTTGCAGGCATTAGCAACGCCCTTAACAATCTGGGCAACCTTTTTGGCTTCCAGAGTTTCAATGGCGATATAATCGAGGAAGAACAGCGGTTCAGCGCCCTGTACGAGAATATCGTTTACGCACATGGCAACAGCGTCCTGGCCGATGGTATCATGTTTGTCAGCCATAAAAGCCAGTTTCAGTTTGGTGCCTACACCGTCGGTGCCGCTAACCAGAACCGGTTCTTTGTATTTGCCGCTGTTTAAGGCAAACAAACCGCCGAAACCGCCGATATCGCCGATAACTTCGGGACGGTAAGTAGCCTGTACACTTGCTTTCATCAGTTCAACGGCTTCATTGCCGGCATCAATATTTACACCGGCGTCTGCATAAGTAAGTTGTTTCTTGGTTTCTTCGCTCATCATCGTCCTCCTGTATCAGCCTTCGTTTTCAAAAATATATTTAGAACCCTGCCTCAGGGTTTCTTCCGCATTATCCGGGTATTGGGCATTAAAGCAGGCATAGCACATTCCTTCGGGGTCCATGCAGTCCAAAGAACGCTTCAGACCTTCCAGAGAAATGTAATGCAGCGAATCTGCGCCGATATACTGGCGGATTTCTTCTTCCGTATGGGTCGAAGCAATCAGTTCCTTGCGCACGCTGGTATCAATGCCGTAATAGCACGGGTCGGTTACCGGCGGGGAGCTGATGCACATATGCACCTCACTCGCACCGGCATCTTTTAACAGTTTTACAATTTTGCCGCTGGTTGTGCCGCGCACAATGCTGTCGTCAACTACAACGACAGATTTGCCCTTAATAACGCTTTCTACCGGGTTAAGCTTAAGCCTTACGGCGTTAAGGCGCTGTTTTTGGGTAGGCTGAATAAACGTCCTGCCTACATAGCGGTTTTTGGTTAAACCTTCCATAAACGGCACGCCGGATTCCAGGCTGTACCCTACTGCTGCTGCCGTGCCGGAGTCCGGAACGGAAATTACAATATCAGCCTTGATATCTTTTGTTTCTTTGGCAAGTTCCCTGCCCATATTGATGCGCGCCTGGTAAACAGACTGTTTGTCGATAACGCTGTCGGTACGCGCAAAATAAACATATTCAAATACGCAGTGCGCACGTTTGGCAGGCATGTTTTCTGCCCAGCGGCTGCTTTTAGGCTCATCGTGGTCGTTTTCAAATACCAGCATTTCGCCCGGTTCAACATCGCGTACAAACTCTGCGCCTACAAGGTCAAACGCACAGGATTCGGAAGCCACAACCCAGCCGCCGTCCATTTTGCCAATCGCCAGCGGGCGGAAGCCGTACTGGTCACGCACGGCAATAAGTTTGTTGTCCGTCATAACCAAAATGCCGAAAGCGCCTTTAATGGTGTTTGCTGCTTCGGCAACACGTTCTTCAATAGTTTTTTTACGGCTGCGGGCAATAAGGCTTACAACAACTTCCGTATCAACCGTCGTCTGGAAAACCGTGCCTTCCAGAGCCAGGCGTTTGCGCAGTTCTGCCGCGTTGGTAAGGTTGCCGTTATGCGCCAGCGCGAGGTTGCCGCCGTCAAAATAAACACGCAGCGGCTGAATGTTGTATTCCATGCTGGAACCGGTGGTGGAATAACGCACATGCCCGATGGCAATATGCCCTTCCAGCCCGTCAACGCCGCCTTTAAAAACATCGGCCACAAGGCCCATGCCTTTTTTGCCTTCCATATGAGTGCCGTCGGTAGCTACAATGCCGCAGCTTTCCTGTCCGCGGTGCTGCAAAGCATACAAGCCCCAGTAAGTATTCAGCGCCACATCGTCATTATGGGAATAAATGCCGAATACGCCGCACTCCTCATGCATTTTATCATCCTGAAAATCAATGCCAGACATTCTCTGCTCCTTTTCTGCCGCCGCAATTACTGTTCGGATGCACGCAGTGCAGCCAGTTTTTCACCTTTGGCCTTTACTTCTGCTTTCATCTTTTCACGGTCTTCGGCCAGCTTTTCAACAAGTTCCGGATATTTGGTTGCCAGAATCTGTACGGCAAACAGCGCTGCGTTTTTGGCACCGTTAATTGCCATGGTTGCAACCGGAATACCGGAAGGCATCTGTACAAAGCTCAGTAACGAATCCATACCGTTTAAGGGAGTGGCATTAATGGGTATGCCAATTACCGGCAGTGTTGTAAATGCTGCAATAACACCGCCAAGATGCGCTGCAGCGCCTGCTGCGGCAATAATTACCTCAACGCCGCGTTCACGCGCGCCTGCCGCAAACTCATGAACCATTTCGGGAGTGCGGTGTGCAGAAGCAACTACAACTTCCACTTCAACGCCAAAACTTTTTAAAGTTTTTTCTGCCGGTTCAAGCACCGGCCAGTCAGAATTGCTGCCCATAATAATTGCAACTTTCATTATCCCACTGCCTTTCAATAAAAAATAAAGCCCGGCATAAAAGTTTCATTGTGCTGTTCAACCAACTACAATTTCTCCGGGCATCGTTACGTAAAGAATATTATTAATTTATTTTACCAATCTGTGCCCTTTGTGTCAATAAATTTACACATTTTTGCTGTTATTTGCTTTTTTCGGTTTCATAGGGCCAGGCACTCATGCTTCCTTCAAGGCTCTGCACGTTTTTATAGCCCTGAGCGCGCAGCATGGTTTCGGCTTCATAGCCGCGCAGGTCAATCTGGCAGCTGCATACAAACCGTGCGTCCTTATCGGGCAAAACCTTGCAGCATTCGCTGCGCACTTCATCCAAAGGCAGGTTTACAATATTGCAGCAACCTGCTATATGGCAGTTTTTAAATTCGCCGGGCGTACGCACATCAACCAAAGTATAAGCTTCGCTTTTGCGCAGTTCTTTAAATTCCTTCGGGTTAATGCTGCGCAGGCGGCCTTCAATTTTATTCAGCAGCACGTTGGCAGCCGTGGCAATATTGTCAATCGGGCCGTTAAACGGCGGCGCATAACCAATGTCAAACTCGCTCAAATCTTCAAGCGCTGCGCCCATGCTGATAGCGGCAACAAGAGTGTCGATGCGCTTATCAACACTTTGCCCTACCGCCTGCACACCGATAACTTTATGAGTTTTCCTGTCGGCAAACAGCTTAAGCACCAAACGCCCAGCACCCGGCATATAAGTAAGCCTGTCATTGCCGGGAACGATTACGGATTCAAAATCAATTCCTGCCGCTGCGGCAGTTTTTTCATTAAGGCCAGTGCTGCCTGCCTCTACGCCCGGCATACGGCACAGCCCCGTGCCCAAAACGCCGGGGTATTTTACCATATCGCCGCAAATATTATCGGCAATAATGCGTCCGTGCTTGTTGGCAGTGCTGCCCATCGGCGCAAAAATTTTAGCCCCGCTTACGCGGTGAGTATTTTCCGCACAGTCGCCGCCCGCATAAATGCAGGGGTCGCTCGTCTGCATATATTCGTTAACGGCAATAGCACCGCTCGGGCCAATGGCAAGCCCAGCTTCGCGCGCCAGTTCAACATTCGGGCGCACGCCAACAGCTACAATTACCATCTGCGCCGGAATTGTGCGCTTGTCCGTTTTAACGGCGGCAACACGCCCTTCGCCTTCAAACGCAACTGTTTTTTCTTCAAGATACAAATTTATACCGGCAGCGGCAACAGGTTTTGCGGCAAGCTCTGCCATTTCCAAATCAAGCATCTGCGGCAGAATACGGTTCTGCATTTCCACAACGCTTACCTTAACGCCTATTTTGTTAAACTCCTCCGCCAGTTCCATGCCGATAAAGCCCGCGCCTACTATAACAACATCCGTAACATTATTGGCGGCAATTTCTTCTTTAACTTTTAAAACTTCCCACGGGAACCAAAAGTTATGGATGCCTTCCAAATCAGCACCCGGCACCGGAAGACGCACCGGCGTTGCACCCGTGCCAAGCACCAGCACATCGTAAGGCATTTCTGTAACTTCGCTGTTTTTCCTGTTCAGCACAGTAACCGTTTTTGCCGCACGGTTAATCTTCTGCGCCTCGTGCCCGGTTAAAACATCAATGCCCTTAACTTTTTTAAAGTAATCTACATCACGCGCAATGCCCTGCGGCGTATGCGTAAATTCATTAAAATTTTTAACTTCGTCACCAATATAATAAGGAAAACCGCACGCACCGTAACTTACAAGCTTTCCGCGTTCAATAACCGTAATTTCCGCATCTTTATCCCTGCGGCGCAGGCGCGAAGCAGTTTTCATTCCTGCCGCCACGCCGCCGATAATTAAAACTTTTTTGCCCATATACTTCCGCTCCTTCCGTTTACATATCCTATACTTATATTATATCATCATATCCTTATAAAAAATGTCCTGTTTTAATGAATACATCACTAAAACAGGACTTTTTGCTGTTATTTATTTTTTATAATTGATTATTCCTGCTCAACTTCGATATTGCCGTCTTTAAGCACAACTTTTACTTTTGTGCCGCTGCCGATTTCACCGGCGACAATCTTCTTGCCGAGAATGTTTTCAACGGTATGTACAATAAGGCGTTTCAGCGGGCGCGCGCCAAAGGCAGGGTCAAAGCCTGCGCCTGCAAGATATGCCACTGCTTCGTCGCTGGCGGTAAGCGTTATATCAAGCTGTTTTTGCAGCCTGTCGCTGAGCTCTTTAAGGATGAGTTTAACAATATCCTTAATCTGTTCTTCCTGCAAAGCCTTAAACACTACAATATCGTCAACACGGTTCAAAAATTCCGGGCGGAAGAAACGCATCAGCATGCTCTGTACTTCTTCGCGCGTTACTTCGCCTTTTTTCTGCATAATTTCGGCAGAACCGAGGTTGCTGGTCATAATAATCAGCGTGTTTTTAAAATCGACAATGCGTCCCTGCCCGTCAGTCAGGCGGCCGTCATCAAGCACCTGCAAAAGTACGTTAAATACATCGGCATGGGCTTTTTCAATTTCGTCCAGCAAAATTACGCTGTACGGACGGCGGCGCACTGCTTCTGTAAGCTGGCCGCCTTCGTCATAGCCAACATAGCCCGGAGGCGCACCGATTAAGCGCGAAACGGTATGCTTCTCCATGTATTCGCTCATATCAATACGAATCATGTTGCGTTCGTCGTCAAACAAAATTTCTGCCAGTGCTTTGGCAAGTTCGGTTTTGCCTACGCCGGTAGGCCCAAGGAAGATGAACGAGCCAATCGGGCGGTTGGGGTCTTTAATGCCTGCGCGCGCGCGGATAACAGCTTCGCTTACGGCTTTAACCGCTTCGTCCTGACCGACAACACGCTGGTGCAGGCGTTCTTCCAGATGAATGAGTTTTTCGCGTTCGCCGCCGTTTAAGCGTGCAACCGGAATACCCGTCCAGGTGCTTACAACTTTGGCAATGTCTTCTTCGTCAACTTCTTCTTTTAAAAGTACGCCGTCTTTGTCTTCAGCATCACCTTTGGCAAGTCGCGCCAGTTCTTTTTGCAGCTCCGGCAGGCGGCCGTATTTAAGTTCTGCCAGTTTGTTCAAATCGTAGCTGCGTTCTGCCGTTTCCATGTCGTGTTTAACGGCATCAATTTCCTTTTTAACTTCGCGCACACGGCTGATGGCAGCTTTTTGTGCTTCCCAGCGTTTAACAAGCTCGTCGTTGGATTTTTTAAGCTCTGCCAGTTCTTCTTCTATTTTGGCAAGGCGGTCTTTGCTCTGCTCATCGTCTTCTTTCTTCAAAGCCTGTGCTTCAATTTCCAGCTGCAAAATGCGGCGTTTGCTTTCGTCAAGTTCGGCAGGCAGGCTGTCGATTTCGGTACGCAGGCGCGCTGCGGCTTCATCCACAAGGTCTATTGCCTTATCCGGCAAAAAGCGGTCATTAATATAACGGTTGCTTAATACAGCCGCTGCAACAAGGGCGGCGTCTTTAATACGCACGCCGTGGTGCACTTCGTAGCGTTCTTTTAAGCCGCGCAGAATGGAGATGGTATCTTCAACATCCGGCTCTTTAACCATAACGGGCTGGAAGCGGCGTTCCAGAGCGCTGTCTTTTTCGATATATTTGCGGTATTCGTTCAGCGTGGTTGCACCAATGCAACGCAGCTCGCCGCGGGCAAGCATCGGTTTTAAAATATTGCCTGCGTCCATGGCGCCTTCGGCAGCACCTGCACCAACAACGGTGTGCAGTTCATCAATAAACATAATAATCTGCCCGCCGGATTCGGATACCAGTTTTAAAACTTTTTTAAGGCGTTCTTCAAACTCGCCGCGGTATTTCGCGCCCGCGATCAGCGCGCCCATGTCGAGCGAGAAGATCGTGCGGTCCTTGAGCCCTTCGGGCACATCGCCGCGCACGATACGCTGGGCAAGGCCCTCGGCGATGGCCGTCTTGCCGACGCCCGGCTCGCCGATGAGCACGGGGTTGTTCTTCGTCTTACGCGACAGAATGCGGATGACGTTGCGGATCTCTGCGTCACGGCCGATGACGGGGTCAAGCTCCTTCGTGCGGGCGCGCTCGACGAGATCCGTGCCGTACTTCTTGAGCGCGTCGTAGGAATCCTCGGGATTGTCGCTCGTCACGGGGGAGGTCTTGACCTTCGCAAGCTCATCGGAGAAGCGGCTTCTCGTGATGCCATGGTTGGAGAGCAGCTGGCGCACGCTCTGCGAGCCCTCGGAGAAGATGGCGAGCATCAGGTGCTCAACGGAGAGATACTCGTCGTGCAGCTTTTCGGCGGTCTTTTCGGCAAGGTTCAGGATCTTGCCGACCTCGGGCGAGGCGTACACCTCGCCGCTGCCGCCGGAGATGCGGGGCAGATTGCGGATCAGCGTGTCAAGCTCGGAGAGTAAGCCGTCGCAATCGACGCCCATCTTACCGAACAGTGACCCAATCAGTCCGCCGTCCTGATCGAGCAGGGCATAGAGCAAATGTTCGGTCGTTACATACTGGTTGCCGTTTTCCTGCGCCATGTTCTGCGCGGTCTTGACGGCTTCCAAAGCCTTTTGCGTATATTTTTCAGCATTCATTCAAGTTCACCTCAAATTCGTGTTTTTTACAATTAAGTGATTAAATCAGCAGCGTTCTGCTTCGCAGATCGCCGCGGTAAGCCATTTCAACATCGCTCGCGGAGAGCGAGCCGTCGAGATAGCCCTTGAGCAGCCGGTCGAAGAGCTGGACATAAGCGCTGATCGCACCGGCGACATCATCGGCAGTCAGCGCCTTTCCGCGTGGCATCGCGAGCGGACGGACGAAGCGCCCGTCGTACAGCGCGCAGGAAATGGAGCTGCCGAGAAGCGGTGCGAGGCACTTGTCTTCGATTTGCACCCAGAGCCGGAAGAAGCTCGTCATTGCGGAGATCAGCGCCGCCGACTGCGTGCGGAAGACGATGTTCAGCGAGCCCATCGTCTGGGCGTCGCCATTGCTCAGATCGACCTCGTACTTGACCGTCGGGCGGTACTTATACGATAGGCTCGATTTGAGCGACATTGTGGACGAGCCGGGGGCAAAGAATGGCACCAGCTCGCGCGTGGGCGTCATCAACTCTTCGATGGCCTCGAAAATATCGTTCCAGCGGCGCTCGGGCGTCGGCACGGAGACGTACTCGGCCAGAATTTGGTTGACGAGCGCCGAACGGTTCGTGCCCATCCGGTGGGCCAGCGCGTCGACCTCGCGCACCACATCATCTGACAGCGTCAGACTGTAAAGATTTTTTTTCATCATGCGCCTCCTTGGGGTTCTTTTTCTTTCTGGATGCTATCATAGCACGTGAACAAATTTTGTCAATAGATTTATATAAATATATTTACGAGTTATATGCGAATTTACACGGAGTTCATAATTGCGAAGGAAGCGGAAAAAGGGAAAAGCCGCAATGAATTTCACTGCGGCTTTTCCCTTTTGAGAGATATGAGAGATGAGAGAATAGCAAATTTACAGCAGGCCTTGGAGCAGGATGATGACGATCAGGATCGGCAGCACCCACTGGAAATAGGGCTTGAGCTTGGGCGAGAGCTTGATGCCTGTGCCCTTGTTGACCTCAGCAAGGTACTTGTCAAAGCCCCAACCCCACTTGGTGACGCAGAACAGAAGGTAGACAAGAGAGCCGATGGGCAGCAGGAGGTTGCTCACAAGGAAGTCCTCGCTGTCGAGCACGTCCTTGCCGAGAATGGGGTGGAAGTCGCTCCAGATGTTGTAGCCGAACACGCAGGGAAGACTCAGGAGCATCAGCATAAGGCCGTTGATGAGCACGGCCTTCTTGCGGCTCCAGCCGAAGGTATCCATGCAGACGGCGAGTATGTTTTCAAACACCGCCAGCACCGTGGACATGCTTGCGAACATCATGAAGAGGAAGAACAGCGTGCCCCAGAAGCGGCCGCCCGCCATGTTGACGAACACCTGCGGCAGCGTGACAAAGAGGAGGGACGGGCCATTGTCGGGCGCAACGCCGTAGGAAAAGCATGCGGGAAAGATGATGGTGCCGGCCATGAGCGCAACGAAGGTGTCGAGCGCGCAGATGCGGATGGACTCACCGGCGAGGGCGTGGTCATCGGACATGTAGCTGCCGAAGATCTCCATCGCGGCAATGCCGAGAGAGAGCGTGAAGAATGCCTGATTCATCGCATCGGTGATGAGGCTGCGCAGGCCGTTTTCGCGGATGGAATCGAGCGAGGGGAGCAGGTAGAACTTCATGCCCTCCGCCGCGCCGGAGAGCGTCAGGCTGTGAACGGCGAGAATGAGGATGAGCGCGAGCAGCGCGATCATCATCACTTTGGACACGCGCTCAAGGCCCTTTTGCAGGCCGAACGAGCAGACGATGAAGCCGACGATGACGATGGCGACTGCCAAAATGCCCATTTCAACAGGATCGGACAGCAGCTGGCCGAACACGGCGGACGCATCCTCCGCGGGCATGCCGGAGTAGAACTTGCCGGTCAGGAACCTGCCAAAGTAGCTCACCATCCAGCCGGAAACCGTCGTGTAGTACATCATCAAGAGGTAGCAGCCGATCAGGCAGAACCAGCCGTGGATGTGCCACTTGGACTTGGGCTTTTCGAGCGTCTTGTAGGCGAGGATCGCGCTCTTGCGGCTCGCGCGGCCGACGGCCAACTCCATCGTCAGCACGGGAACGCCCATGATGAGCAGGCACAGAATGTAAAAGAGAACAAAATAGCCGCCGCCGTTTTTGCCCGTCACATAGGGGAAGCGCCAGACATTGCCGATGCCGATGGCGCAGCCCGCGCTGACGAGCAGGAAGCCTAGGCGGGAGCGGAACGATTCGCGTTTCATGTTGATCGACCTCATTTGTAAAAGATTTATGAACGATGTGCTTATCTTACCGCAGGAAGATGGGCTTTACAAGACCGATTATCGGATGATATAATAAGCAAAACTTATGTTATGAGGAAATGAGTACATGAATCGCAATCAGCTACGCTATTTTGTCTCCGCCGCGGAGCACCGGAGCTTCACAAAGGCGGCGGAGCAGTATTACATCTCGCAGACCGCGGTGACGCAGCAGATCCAGCAGCTTGAGCAGACGCTCGGCTGCGAGCTCTTCGACCGCAGCACACGCCCTGTAAGCCTGACGAGCGCGGGCAAGTCGTTTCTTTTGGACGCAAAAGCGATCTTAGAGCGCATGAGCCGCGCGCAGGAGCGCGTGCACGACGCGGCGACGGGCCTGACCGGCACGCTGCGCGTCGGCTACGTGCGCGGCTACGAGCGCAGCGACCTTTCGGTCCTGATGCGCCACTTCCACCAGAAAAACGGAAACGTGCTCATCTCGTTCTACCGCTGCTCGACGGATGTGCTGGCCGCGGGGTTACTCCATCAGGAGTATGACATCGTCTTCACTTGGGACTCGACAAACCTGCGCACACAGGAGGGCGTCACGTTTCAGACGGTCGAAAAGGCTCGGCTCGTTGTCGCGCTCTATGCGGGCCATCCGCTCACGCAGCGCCGCCAGCTCACGCGGCAAGAGCTGCGCGGGGAGAACATCTTATATATGTCGCCCGACGCCGCGCCCGATTCCTACGGCGACGCCTTTTTCATGCAGCGCTACGCCGAGGCGGGCTACAAGCCGATCATTCTCTTCCGCTCGGCGGACACCGAAAGCATCCTGATGATGGTCGCGGCGGAGGAGGGGATCTCACTCCTGCCCGACTACTGCACCGACCGCCTTTACAATGCCGACAACCTCGTCTTCGTCCCGCTCGTGGGCGAAGGGGAGGAGGAAGAGATCATCGCCGCCTGGCAGAGCGGCAACCAGAACCCCGCACTGGGACGGTTTTTGACAGAGCTCAATCAAAAAGACCCGCCTTACTGAGGCGGGCCTTTCCTATTACAATAACAATTGTAAATTGTCACGATTCGGCCTTTTCAGCGTTCAATGCTTCAAGTGTCTGCTCCATTTCGGCCGTTTCGGTGCGCGGCTCAAGGCGATGCAGGCAGTCGAGGCATTCGATACAGTGCTTACGCTTGTCCTGCGGCCAAAGGGCGCTGAGTTCCGGCACGTTGATGGCTTGCTTCTCGAGCAAGAGTCTTATTTTCCAAGTGATGTAAAGTGTAATGCCATTCCACCACGGGGAGCCCATTTTTCGTCCGACGTCAAGTGCCTTACTCAGCCGCGCGGCGGCAGAGACGTACTGACCGTCCTCCACGTCGAACAGCGCGAGGTACGACAGCGCGATCGGCATCTGGCTGTATTCATGGAAGGACTGATAGAGCTCCTCGGCGTACGAGAGCAGCTCGCGCGCGACCTCCTTTTCACCGCTCTGATAGGCGGCGACGCCGTAGTCGGTGTAGATGATGGCCGCGCCGGGGTACGAGCCGCGGCGCTGGTTGAAGAGAATGGCCTTGTCGTAGTATTCGAGTGCCTTGTCGAAGTTGCGCTCAAGGCGGTACGTTTCGGCAATATAGTTGTACGCGCCCGCGATGCTGATGACATAGCGGCCCTCGCCGTCCGCGTCGAGTGATTCAAAAAAGCTGATGGAGCGGTCGAGCCAACTGCGGCACTTGTCGTATTCGCCGATCATCAGGTACATGAGGCCCTGTAGGCGCAGGAACTTACCCCAGTCCGGCGTATTTTCCAAACGCGATTTATACTGCATGCCAAGGCGCAGATGCTCACGCATGACGGGAAGATCATAGGTCTGGATGGCATAGTAGATGAACTGCAAATGCGCGTTCGCGGCCATCTGCCAGTCGCCCGCGGTGGTACTGCTCTTGAGGAGCTGGCCGACAACGGGAAGGCCCGCGTCGTATTCGCCGCCGTGGATGTAGTAGCGGCTTTCGACGTAAAGGAGCTGACGCTCGAGCTGGTCGAGCTCCTTGGCGTTTGCGCCGAACTGCGTGGAGCGCAGCGAGGCAAGCTCACGCTCGAGGATCTGAAAGTAGCCGGTCAGACCATCCTCCTTGACTGTCAGCGCGTCCGAGCCGTCGGTCAGGATCGGCATGAGCTCATAGCACATACCGGCAAATGCGTCAAGGGAAAGTACTTTATACTTGAAGGCTTTGAAGGTGTCGCCGCCTGCGGTGAAGTGCTGCACAAGCTGATCGTAGAGGTCGGTCGAACCGTCGCTGCCGAGCTGCGCCTCCAGATATTGCGCGGCGCGCAGATGCAGGATGCGGCGCGCGGACTCGGACTGGCGCTGCGAGAGCATCGCCTTCACGCGCTCGTGCGTGAACGAATAGCCGAGCACCTTGCCGCGCGTGGATTCGGTGAGCAGATTTTTCTGCTTGAGCTGGTCGCAGAGGTACAGAAGCTCCAGCGGCGTTTTTGTCAGAAGAGAGGTGAGAATGTCGAACGGCGCCCAGTCGCGGAAGACCGAGATGACGTCGAGCACCTGCAATTCATCGGACGAAAGGCCCGCGAGGCGCATCTGAATGATGCTGTCCGCGCTGGCAGGGATGTTTTTGAGCCCATTCGACTCGTGCATCGAGTCGAGCAGCTGCACGAGGAAGAGGCCATTGCCCTCCGTGCTCTGGTAGAGGTTGTCGACCTCCTTTTGCGAGTAGCGGCCCGGGGCGTAGAAGTTGACGAAGCGCGTTGTCTCCTCCTGCGAAAAGGCGTCGATATTGTACACGTCGAGCAGCTTGTCGCGCACGGCGTTGTTGAGAACCTGCTGGGCGTAGGGCTGCAAAATGTCGCGGCTCGTGCAGATGATCGTGATGTTCGTGCTGCGCAGGCGGTGCAGCAGCATCGAAAGGAGGTCGGCACTGTTGTTGTCGATCCAGTGGATGTCCTCCAAAATGAGCAGCACCGGCACCTTTTTGGCGACCGTCGACAAAATGAGCAGCGTGCTCTCAAGCGCGGCGAGATAATCTGCGCCCGCGGGATAGTCGCTCGAAATGCCGGAGAAATTGTGCTGGCATTCAACGGACAAGCAGGGGAAGAGGCCCGCGGCGGTCTTAATGTAAACATCCGGAATACGGATATTTTCGGATTCGAATTTCGGGATGAGCTGGAGCATGATCGTGTTCCACGGGGCGAGCACGGTGTTCATCTCGGACTGGTAGCACGAGGCCTGGCAGATCGCCCAGCCGGAAAAATCGTACTGGTGCAGGATGTAGTTGATGAGGTATGTCTTGCCGACGCCCGTCTTGCCCTGAATCAGCGCGCAGATCTTGTCGCTTTCAAGGCGCGAGCCGTTGCACAGCGATACGAGCTTGTGCAGCACCGCGTCCTTGCCGATGAGCTGCTGGTCGCTGCCGACCTCGAGCTTGTAGGTCGAGGTGTTCCACGCGTCGACGATCTGATAGTAGAGTGCGGAGGTCTCCTTGAGCGGGGAGATGCTGAATTCGTCGGAAAGGTTCTTACAGAGCGTATGGTAAAGGCCGAGTGCTTTACGGAACTTCTTCTGGTCACGGTAGACCTGCATGAGCGTGGAGAACGCGCTTTCCTCCAGCGGGTCGATGGCGATGTACTCCGTGCCGTATTTTTCGGCAAGGTCGAGCTTACCGGCGTAATAGGCCTCCTTTTCCGCCGCCAAAAGCTGGTGAAGGTACTGCGACTGATAGAGATTGCGCTGATCGCTCAGCCATGCGTCAAACGCGGAGGAGTGGGAGACATTGAAGTCCTTCAGAAATTCCCCGTGATAGGCGCTGAGCATGTCGCCGCGCTCAAAATCGTAGACATCGCAGGCGATCTCAACGTCGGCGGAGAATTCAACGATCGAGCGCTGGCCGGGGACGAAGGGATCGAAGGCAAACGCCTTGCGGATGGTGTAGATCGCGTGGCGTAGATTTTTGAGCGCTGTGGCGGAATCGGTATCCTCGTAGAGCAGGCCGATGAGCTCGCTGCGGGTGGTTTTGCGCTTGAGGATCAAATAGTACAAAAGAGCGTCGGCTTTTTTATAGGGGAGCGTGATCTCCCGCCCGTCGACGGAAACGGCGGGCGTACCGAACAGTTTT
>OGZH01000667.1_pt1 | contig 23395 bp, 18 predicted proteins | sample 1576741 | NCBI WGS metagenome assembly OGZH01 (sample SAMEA3541560, study PRJEB24748) | human gut metagenome | biome: human gut; feature: human-associated habitat; material: faeces | place: China | collected 2012 | reverse complement strand
CAAAATGCTCACCTCCAGACATAAAAAAGCCCCTGAGTCTTTCGACTCAGAGGCTATGGATCATGATTATTATATCTGGGTGAAAATTAGGAGTTTGAGAGAGTTATGAAATTAAATTATACGATAAGATAACGTGTAAACGCTATCTTTTGTGCCATTTTGTAAAGTCGAATTGATGTTTGGTATCGTCTGTGATAAAATTGTTACAATTACAGAAGATTCTGGAGGAACCTTATAATGGCAAAAAAAGAAAGCTGAAGAAAAGGCTTTGAATCTAGATCAAATTTTACTTAACTGCCGGGATTATCTGCGCGCTGCCCGCAATTCTGGCTCTTTTTTGAAAAGCGCGACATGATGCTGACCCTTGTGTTCCTGCGCTTTATTGGTGAGAAATACGAGGACGGTATTGAAAAGCTGAAGAAGGAACTTCTAGCGCAGGGACTAGATCTTGACGATGAAAATATTCGTGCAGCTTTCTTTGATGACCCTACATTTACCGATGGAACATTCAATCTGCCGAAAGAAGCGCAGTGGAATACCATCATTAACACGCCTGCTGCTGGCCTGAATGTCGCTCCGGACACTGCCCTGCATAGCATCGCTGCAAGTTCTGAACAGTTAAAAGGCTGTTTTGTTGAGGGTACATTTACCACACGGAACCTTGCACCCAACGACATCAAGAAAATTGTGGATGAGGTAAACAAAATCAGCCACAAGCAGTTTGGCGAGGAAAAAGACCTGATCGGTCGGGTCTACGAATACTTCCTGAAAGAGTTTGCGGTCAATGCCACCAAGGAGGAGGGCGAGTTCTACACGCCCCATGATGCTGTGCAGATGATCGCTGCCATGATCGAACCTTTCGACGGCACACTCTATGAAATAAAGACGCAAAATTTGATACAAAGCACAGCAGCCTGACAAAAGGGGTGTCGCAGGGGTCAAAGGGGTGTCGGTGTGATTAGGGGTGTCGGTTTTCTGAAAACGACACTATTTTTATCTTGACACTCACTGCATAATGAAGAAAATTGGGATTTCGGTCACTGCTTGAAGACGGAGGAGATATGTTATGCCAGTTGTACAGGATTCTTTTTTTATACCTGAAGATATTGCAACGGGATTAGCAACGGGATTATATAGGAGAATCGGGAGCGTGGTGCGTTATGCTGTTGGGCCAAACAAAGGACAAATAGTAAAGCACTTGAAATCTATAGATTTGAAGACCGCAGAGGAAGCGCAGGGGCTTGGTGTTAAGGCACTCCAGTTCGTTAAGGAGCACAAAAAAGGAATTATCATTACAGTAGCGACTGCAGCAGTAGTCGGTACTGGTGCCTTTGTTTACAGCAAAGTTAAGAACCGTGAGCCCAAGGTGGTTTCCGATTTCAGAGCTGCTCTGAGAGTGTATATCGCTGCAATCCGCGAAGGAAATATGGATATTGACAAAATCAATAACATGATGAATGCGTTAGAAGAACTAAAGCAACATAAGAACTACGATAAAATTAGCATTCAGTTAACAACCGATGACCTAGAGGTTTTGGTAGGACGCATTTACGAGTACACCATCAAGCTCGCAAAAGATAATGATATTGAGCTTTCTGAGGATGAGCTTCAGGCATCTAACACAAAGCCCTCGGAAACGATTATCAATCTTCAGAATTACCTTAAGGCACAGATGAGAATCTTTGAGGAAGCAGCATAACGTGTGGGAGGTATAATATGGCGTTTATCAAAGTCCGGGATATAAAAAGCAAAGAAGCCGCAATTATAAACACCGATATGATTTGCAGAATTGCAAAGGTGAAAAAAGGATACATCGTATTCTTCTCCAGTGGAAATGTAGGCTCTGCTTACTATGAATACGACGAAGAAAATGCAAAGAAAATCTTTGACGCAATAGGCGTATCGCTCTAAAGCACAAAGCTCCCTGCTACCGGAGGAAACCTCCAGCGGCAGGGAGCCGTTTTCGCTTCTGGGGTCAGGCTTTAACTTCCTGCTCGTTTTTAAAGGTGAAGCGGATGTCATCGTCAGCGTAGACGGTGCCGTAGTCCACCAGCCCGTGCCAGCTATCCAGCGTGAATTCGCTCCTTCATCCGGATGCGGGCTGCCTCGCCGTAGTAGGCGTCGCGGGCTTCCTTGCTGACCGGAATCTTCTCACCGGTGGTGCAGTCATAGATAAAGGGATAATTCTGATTGTCATACTTTGCCATAAGATTTTCTCCTTTCGGCGGTGAAGCCGAAGCGGAGATAATCTGTATGGCTGCCAGTTCTTCTGTACATAGATGGTCACCTCATGCGGATTTCTCCGCTTCGTTTCGGTGACCAGCCGTTCGCAAGCTGGCACTCTATATAAACTTTCTCCCGTCCGCCGACTGCGAACACACCTCGTGGCCACGAAGAAGGTGAGTCGGTTTTCGGGAAAGTAGTTTTACGCCTTGCTTAGGGCGGCTGTGTAGCCTTTAGTCGTTGGCGATTTGCTCTAAGTCGCTGAACACCTCGCCGTAGTAGCAAGGAGATAAATCCTCCAAGCTATGAGCGTCGTAGCGGCAGAACACGGAATCCACCACTTTTTGGCCATACTCGGCTGCCACTTTTGCCGCGGCATTCTCGATATTGATGACCCAATCACGGTTTGAGAGCATTGCTTTTCACCTGCCTTTCCAAAAAGAAAAACTGTACTCTGCGCTTGAGCAATTACAGAGTACAGCTTTTCAAACTTGGATTACATGATTGAGACTTGGACGGACTTGGAAGATTGATGTCTCTTGTCAGGACGCTTTGGTGGAACAAAAAACGGATTAGACCGGAAACAATAAATCTTTGCAAACTCAAACATCATATTGCAAAAAGCAAAGTTTTGTTATATAATACTTAAGTATCAGCAGTACGGCACTACGGTACCCAAGGAGGAGCAAGGATGTTCAGCTATAATAAATTGTGGAAAATGCTTATCGACAGGAACATGATGAAAAAAGATCTTATGGCAGAGACAAATATAACCTCCTCTACAATGGCCAAAATGGGAAAGGGCTTACCTGTGAACATGGAAATACTGGGGCGGATATGTGAAGCGCTGGATTGCGATATCGGCGACATAATCAACTATGTAAAAGAGTAATTGTTCCGATTTGTGAAAGGAGGAGTTTGAGATGGCAGGGCACCTTTGTTTTGGGTCATTCCTTAAAATGCTCACTTTGTGCTCTCCTAGAAGCACGACGCAAAAATTCCTCTGTGGAACAATGTTTTTAGCAGTCAATTCCATGTATGACATCCGGGAAGATGACGGTACCGTAGGCCACTTGGTCAACTGCTCAAACAATATTTCACCGGCGATTACAGATGAGATTGCTCCGGAGCACGCGCCGTCCGTTCTGGCCTGTTTCGAGACACAGATAATTCCGAAGCTCTATCCAGAGAAGCGGAAGCATATTGTTCACGCTCTCTTGGATTTGCTTTTTCAGGACGATGATATTGCTGATGATGTGCGAATCGGCACCATTACATCTAATACCAAGGGCTACTATCGGTTTGAGTACCGATATAATCTGGCAGAGATGCTAACAGATTTCTTCTTCTTTGTCGTTCGGACAATCGATAACAAGGCTGGGCGCACATACATTCAAGATGTCTCACGTGAGTATATAAGTTCGTTCAATCAGGACGAAATCAATCGTTTAGTCCTATTAGAAAGTGGAGCTGCTACCGGCCTTACTATGTCTGTTCGAGGTAAAGGCTTTGAGGATGCATTTGTCCCCGTCTGTCAAATTCCTCTTGGACTCAGAAATCCGGAAGACTATCAAATCTTCCGCCTCAAAATCGAAGACAACAAATTCACCTATGCCGGTCTGAAAAAGTATTTGAATACCAACATAGGCCGCTATGTATATTCCAGAGCTGAGATGGAGCGGTATAAGGCGGAGGGCGACCTGGAAAGCGTCGGCATGGACGCTGCGCAATACATCCGCGAACACAGCACAGGGAATGAACTGGCAGATATGCTGCTGTATGCGTTTTTGGAAGAGGTGCTAAAGGCTCCTAAGTTGCTGAGCTCTATTGAACTGGGGGCCAGCACAAACTGTGCCGGGATTCATCTGCATTCCATCGGGCAGGATACCTCCGAATACCAAATGGTGTACGGGTCTTCTCAAATGGAAGGAGACCTGAAATCTGCCATTGACGCGGCTTTTGACGCGGTGGTTCAGATAAAAGCAAAGCGGATTACAGGCGTGGAACTGGTCAACAGCGCTGCTTTCGGGAGGAGCGTGGATGTTCAGACGGCGCTTGCGGTCAAGGATATACTGATTCCAACGAAGCAGGGGCAGGAACCGCCCGGAACTGCATTTGGCCTGTTTCTTGGCTATTCTCTTGGATTAAATCCAGAGGACTATTCCGCGACAGAGTTCATAGAAGAAGCTATTGCAAGAATGGAAAGTGCAATCACCGAGAATGCGGAATATATTTCTCAGAAGATTACGGCCCTCCATCTTGGAATGCATTCGTTTTATATCTACGTTCTGCCGTTCAACAATGCGCCCCAAGATAAAACCAGCATTATCAACATGCTGATAGGAGGTGGCATCTGATGGAAGAAACCACCATCGGAGCTGTCCTCTTTGATGGCATTGAGGAGAATCCGTATCTCAACGAACTGTATGACGCCATTCTATACAACTATGGTCGGCAGCTCTTTGGGCTGACAAATCTTCCGGAAAAGGAGATAAGTGTACCTGCAGCGTTGCGGTTTGCAGATATCCTCTCAAAATCGGTGCATACGCAGAATGAGGAGACTCACAAGCTGTGGGCGCAGGAAATCGTCGCTCTTTTGAATGCTCTCCGTCCGGATGACGAATTGATACAGTATTATCTCGGCTCTGTTCTCACCAGTGTAAGCAATTTTAGAGGTGTGAGTCTTAAAGCTGCAGATTATGTGAGCGCAGACCTCCTTGACCGAATCTTCACCCAGGTCAGCAAGGAATACCTGCGCATCCCGGAAGCAGAGAATGAGTATTTCTTCCGCGCTCAAAAGGAAATATACGAGAAGTTTAACGAACCGTACTTCAGTTATTCAGCCCCCACATCGCTGGGGAAATCATATATCATGAGGACATTTATCCGAGAGCAGATAGCAAAAGGCAAACAATGCAACTTCGCTATTATAGTTCCGACCAAAGCCCTCATAAATGAAACGACGGAAAAACTGACAGAGGTTCTTGGGCCGGAGCTCAAGGAGAAAAATTATAGAATTGTTACCTCAGCGGGCGCAATGGCCTTGGAAGAAGAACATAACTTCATCTTTGCCATGACCCCAGAACGCCTGCTCTACTTGCTGATTTTGATGAAGGATATCCCTATCGAATACCTTTTCATCGATGAGGCTCACAAGATTTCCAAGAAAGATGGCCGGAGCGCATTCTACTATAAGGTGGTTGATATGCTTTCTCAGAGGAGCACACCTCCACACATTATTTTTGCGTCTCCGAACATCCCGAATCCAGAAGTCTATTTGCAGCTCATCCCAGACGTTGCAAATAGGGAAAACTATAAAATAGCAACGAAGTTTTCGCCTGTGAATCAGGAGAAGTTTCTGATTGATTTCAAGTGTTTCGAGCTGCATTATTATAATGAGGCGACTCAGAAACTCACAAAGTACTGCAGTTTCCCGGAGGACAAGGGACTACTGGATTTTGTCCATGAATTGGGTGAAGGTGCCAGGAGTATCGTGTACTCGAATAGTAAGGACAATGTTGTGGAGTATGCTTTGCAGTATGCCACACAGCTCCAACCGTTGCATGATAGTGACCTGGATGTTCTGGCGCAAGACATCCGGCAGGATGTTCACGGTGATTACTACCTGGCTGATATTGTAGAAAAAGGCGTAGCCTATCACATGGGGTATTTGCCCTCGACGATTCGGGCTCGTATCGAATCGCTTTATAAGGACGGAAAAATTCATACCCTGTTTTGTACCAGCACATTACTGGAAGGCGTCAATTTGCCTGCGGATAACCTTTTCATCACCAGCCACAAAAATGGTGGTGATATGTCTCCGGTCGATTTCAGAAACCTGATGGGAAGGGTCGGGCGCATAGAGTTCAACCTGTATGGCAACGTGTTCCTTGTGTGCATAAAGCGGAAGACGAAAAAAGAACGCTTCCTCCATCTACTGCAGGAAAAAATCGTACCACAGCAGCTGTCGCTGGCCACGGCTTTGACCCCGGAACAGAAAACTGGCATTGTTTCTGTTTTGAAGAGCGGGCAGGCTGAAATACCAAAGGATGGCTCCCTGCCACCAGCGGAGTATTCTTTGATTCGTAAGGTGGCCAACATCCTGCTAAAAGATATTGTTTCTGGACGTGCAAGCCGGGTGAAAAAGGAGTTCTCCGATGTGCTGAGCCCGGAGGATGAAGCCGCCATTGTCGCAGCCTTCGCTGGCCGGGAGCATTCCCTCGATGATGACATCAACCTATCTCTTGACCAGACAGAACAACTCGCAAGGGAAATCCGCAGTGGAAGACTTCATTATCCGGCTATCCGCATTGGAGGTAAGGCGGATTATAATGAGCTGAGGAACTTTCTTGAGCGGCTATGCGACATCTTCAAGTGGGAAACCTACGAGTATGATACTCTTGGCTTTCGGAATAAATCATCCGGAGCACATACGAAGCTGTCGCACTATGCCTTTGTCCTGAATCAGTGGGTTTCTGGCATGAGCTTAAACCACATGGTTACAGATTCCATTGATTACTATCGCTCGACCGGCAAAGGAAAGGTAAAGCTCAAAGGTCAGTATGTCGCGTTCAAGGATGAGGCTCCCTATGTTAATGCACTCATCAGCGGGATGCTGGAGGATATCGAGGATGTAATCCTTTTTCGGATTGCAAACTACTTCCTCCGGTTTTCGCAGGAATACAGGGCATGCTTCCCAGATGCTTCTTTTACCGATTGGTACGAACTCGTTGAGTACGGCACAACGAATCCGGAGGCAGTATGGCTGCAGAGGAACGGCTTCACCCGCGAAGCAGCAGCTTATATTACAGAAAAACGGAGCCAGTACATTACCTTTGACGATAATGACCAACTCCGGTTGAAGCCTGCGCTTCTGGAATGCGAAAACCGGAGCATTCGCCGAGAAGCAGAACAGGTGCAGTATAATAGTCCCGAAATTTACTTGGAGTCCTGATTTTGGGACTGGACAGGTTGTAAAATGTGATGAGCCCCCAGGAGCTCGTTGATGATTATAAAACAATCACTGAAGAGTAATCTCCAGAGAAAGACACAGGAGGCAAAAACGCATGGCTGCTTTAGACGATTTGATTAGCCAGATTCCGGACGAGTCCCTGCGTGAGCGGATTCGCGCAGAGATGAAGCGGGCCAATCGCCAGAAGAAATTCGGTCTGGTATTTGAAGAGCATCTGCCGGAGGCCACACCGCTTTACGATATCCCGGTAAAGCGTGGTTCCGTCGTGGCCACGAAGGACGGGCAGGTCACAGACATCTACTATGTAGAGAAAATCGAGGATGGACAGGCTGCCTGTTTCCACAAGGCGACGAAGGAGCGCGTCGTGCTTCCTGTGGATGCGCTGGTTTGCGTGGCCCAATTCGGTGAGCCCATCTATCCCTATCTGCAGCCGCTGGATACCGTCTGCAATGCGCCGGACAGCGACCTGTGGCACACGCTGATTGAAGCGGACAACTACCATGCGCTCCAGCTGCTGGAGTACCTCTATGCCGGAAAGGTGGATTGTATCTACATCGACCCACCCTATAACACAGGGGCGAGAGACTGGAAATACAATAACGACTATGTGGATGGCAACGATACCTATCGACATAGCAAGTGGCTTTCCATGATGGAAAAGCGGCTGCAGCTGGCGAAAAAGCTGCTGAATCCTAATGATTCTGTGCTTATCGTGACCATTGATGAAAAAGAATATCTGCACCTCGGCTGTCTGCTGGAGGAGATTTTTTCAGAAGCGCGGATGCAGATGGTAACAAGCGTAATCAGTGCAAAAGGCGTTGTCCGTACCGGCCAGTTTTCCAGAGTTGAGGAATATATATTCGTGATTGAATTTGGCTCATCCTCTCTGGTTCCCGGTATTTATAATATGCTTGATAACGAAGTAAAGAAGGAGTCCGAAAGAAGCATTGAGTGGCTGGGCTTTCGTCGCAGAGCTCCTCAAGCCAAAAGAGAATCAAGGCCAAACCAGTTTTATCCTGTATTCGTTCGTAAAAATGATGGGACAATTCACTCCATAGGCGATGTTGTAAAGGCAGGAATTGATAGAAACTCGATTGAAATTCCGGACGGATGCATTGCATTATGGCCGCTAAGTAAGGATAGCGATGAACGGCTTTGGAGTTTAGTTCCAGAACAAGCACGGCTTAATCTGAGTAAAGGCTTTTTGAGAGTGAATAATTGGAGCTCCAAGGAAAAGACTGGAACTGTTTATTATTTACCTTCTGGCACGATTCGAGACATTGAGACAGGTAAAGCGGTCATTACCGGTCGAAATCCTGACGGTTCGGTGATTGCCAAGTACACTGACGAAGGAGTAACGCCGCCAAAACGCGTGTGGAACATGAAAACACATAATGCTGAAACTTACGGCACAAACGTACTCAATGCCATGATAGGTAAACGGTTTAACTATCCGAAATCCCTGTATGCCGTTCAAGATACCCTCCGCTTCTTCGTTGCCAACAAGCCCAACGCCCTCATCGTGGACTTCTTCGCGGGCTCCGGCACCACGCTCCATGCGGTCAACCTGCTGAATGCCGAGGACGGCGGCCACCGCCGCTGTATCCTGGTGACCAACAACGAGGTATCGGCAGACGAGGCCAAGACCCTGTCCGCCCAAGGATACCAGCCCGGCGACCCGGAGTGGGAACAGTATGGGATTGCCCGCTATGTGACATGGCCGCGCACCGTCTGCTCCATTGAAGGGCATGATGTGAACGGGAAACCGCTTAAGGGCGACTACATCACCAGCGGAGAGGAGCCGATGCATATGGCAGACGGCTTCAAGGCGAATGCTGCTTTCTTCAAGCTGGGCTTCCTCGATAAGAATGCCGTGGCGCTGGGCCGCCAGTTTAAGGAATTGCTTCCAGTGCTCTGGCTGAAGGCCGGTGCTCATGGGCCTTGTCCTTCGCTTGAGGAGGCAGCAGAAGTGCCTGCTATGCTGGTGCTGCCGGAGAACCACTTTGCTGTGCTGACCGACGAATCTCAGTATGAGACGTTTGCTACACAAGTGAACATCGAGGATGCCATTACGACGGTGTACATCGTGACCGATTCCGAACCGGGCTATCGGGAAATGATTTCCGGCCTGCATGCCGAGGACACCTATCAGCTTTACAGAGACTATCTGGATAACTTCCGGATTAACCACGGAGGACGCTAAGATGAAAGTAGAATTGTTCCCGTTTCAAAAGATGGCACTGTTCCAACTGCGGAGAAAAACCGCAGAGGCACTTGGTTCCTACCAGCGCACCCATACGCCGCAGGTGCTTTCTTTCACCGCCCCCACCGGTGCGGGTAAAACCATCATTTTGGCGTCTCTGATTGAATCCATCTATTTTGGTGATGAAGAATATCCTGACCAACCGGACGCTGTCTTTGTGTGGCTCTCGGATTCTCCGGAGCTCAACGAGCAGTCGCGCAGCAAAATCGACCTAAAGGCGGACAAGATTCGGCTCGACCAGTGTGTGACTATCACCGATGAATCCTTTGACCAGGAAATGTTGGATGATGGGCATATCTATTTTTTGAACACCCAGAAGCTCGGCAAAAGCAGCAACTTGACAAAGAAGGGCGACGGACGCACCTTCACCATCTGGGAAACGCTGCAGAACACGATGGACGAGAAGTACGACCGCTTGTACTTCATCATTGACGAGGCCCACCGTGGCATGCAGGGACGCGCTGCTGCGCAGGCCACCACCATCATGCAGAAGTTCCTCAAGGGCAGCCGGGAAGACCGTCTGGCTCCCGTTCCCGTCGTGCTTGGCGTGACCGCTACGCCGGAGCGTTTCAACAATCTGGTGTCCGGGACAGAGTCGACAATCCAGAAGGTCATCGTGTCCGCCGACGATGTTCGGGCATCCGGTCTGCTGAAAGACAGAATCATCATCGCCTATCCGGAGGATGCTTCCGGAAGCAAGGATATGGCCGTGTTGCAGGCTGCCGCTGATGACTGGAAGCAGAAATGGGAGCACTGGTCTCAGTATTGTCAGGAGCAGCACTACGCCTATGTGAATCCGGTTTTCGTGATTCAGGTGCAAAACCAGACCGGCAGTGGTATCTCCGACACCGACTTAGATGACTGCCTCAGGAAGATTGAGGAGCGGGCAGGCTTCCGCTTTCAGGACGGAGAGGTCGTACATACCTTTGGCCAGACAACCAGCACCATCCAAATCAATGGAGTCGCAGTAAGATATCTGGAGCCATCCCGCATTGCAGACGAGAAAAATGTCAAGATAGTTTTCTTCAAGGAAAATCTGTCTACCGGTTGGGACTGCCCCCGTGCTGAAACCATGATGTCTTTCCGTCGTGCTACAGACGCGACTTATATTGCACAGCTCCTAGGCAGAATGGTCAGAACGCCCATGCAGATGCATATTCAGGTGGACGATGTTTTGAACGACGTGCACCTCTACTTGCCGTACTTTGATGCCCAGACCGTTGAGGATGTGGTCAAAGCACTTCAGAGTACCGAGGGCGGTGAGATTCCTACCGATGTTATCGGCGACTCCTTTGAGAACAGTACCATTGAAACATGGACTGTCCGGCCTACCAGACCGGCTCCCGCCCAGCGTCCCGCGAGGCGGGAGCCGCAGGTTCCCGGCCGGATGTCTTTGGGAGACAGCCCTTCCCCTGAGACCGGCAATGAACCTTCCGCGCAGGAGGCGACGCAGCAGACGCCCTCGCAAAGTGGTAGCACCTCATTCGGCGCACCAGCGGCACCTGCTTCCGGTACCACGGATACCATGCGCCCGGTTAGTGGCGTGAGCACCGAAACGCCTGCAAATGGAGCTGCTGCAGGGGCAGAGCCTTCCGGTGCAACGGAACCGCAGCCTGCTCCGGAAGATGTTCCCGAAGAGCCGGAGCTTGACCGCGAGGCCATCGTAAAGGCCATCAATGATGCCGGACTTCTGACCTACGATGTGCGCAGGGTCAGAATCAACGACTATCTGAAATCCCTGTTCAGCCTCACCCGGCTCCTGACGCAGTCCGGCCTTCAGCCCTCTGCCTCCTATGATGTTGTGAATGAAATCGTGGAGATGATTCGCACTTTCATCAAAAAGACAAAGGACGAGGGCAAATACGACGAACTGGCCACACAGGTGCTGCAGTTCAAGCTGAAAACGCAGACATTTGATGTGTTCGGCGAGTCTGTGGACGACCACGCGGAGATGGATTTGTTCTCCACCACGGACACCGACCTCGACCGTCAGTTCCGTCTTGCGGAGCTCAAGCTGGGCAATGAGGGTGTCGGCATCCGCTATGGCACCCAATACGCAGATGACGATAATCCTGCCGGATATAAAATCGACGTTATCATCTTTGCTGCCGACGCAGACTGCATGGATATGCTCCATAACTATGCCCGCAGTCGCTTCCACGATATAAATGACGCAAATCGCCGCCGTATCACCGGCCTGACTGAGCGGTACCGGAAGAAGTATGACAGCATCGTTTCCGATGGCGACATCATCAGTAAGCATAACTTCCGGCTGCCGGAGACCATCAGCATCGAGCGCAGTAATGTCGGCGAGGCTTATACCGACCATCTGTTTGTGGACAATGCGACCGGCAAGGCGGTCATCAACCTGAACAATTGGGAAAAGGCTGTCCTTCAGGCCGAACGTGGCCGATCGGATTATATCTGCTGGCTCCGCAATCCGCCGAGGAAGTCATGGTCACTGTGCATCCCCTATGAGCAGAACGCGGAGAAGAAATCGATGTATCCCGATTTTTTGATTATCCGGAAGGACGAGATGGGCTTTGTCATTGATATTTTGGAGCCTCACGATAGCACCAGAACGGACAATCTGGGCAAGGCTAAGGGCTTTGCTGAGTATGCCCGTCAGAATCCCGGTGTCGGCAGGCTTCAGCTTATCCGACTGCTGAACGGGCGCATCAAGAGACTGGATATGTCCCTCAGCGCCGTCCGTGACCGCGTTTCTCACGCGATGTCCAATGACGAGCTTGACCATATTTTTGATGAGGATGGATTTTTTGGTTAAAGGCTGGTGAAGCAGAATGTACGACGAGAACATCATATCCCGGATGAACGATTATCTTCACAAGGCCGCGCAGGCACTGGCGTCGTGGCTTTCTGTGATGCTGCCCAAATCCGGCGAAGACTGGTGGGAGGAGTGCGTACTCTCCAATCTGAGTTATCCCCAGAGAGAGCTCATTGAGAAAAAGGGTCTTTCCAAGCTGGAGGAATTAGACCTTGCAGCGCTTCTTCGTGTTGCCAACAAGTCGTGGTACACGATGCGTGGCTATGCCTATCTTCCGACCAGTGAGCGGGAGTGCATCCGCGATATGATTGGTGTCCGGAACAACTGGGCGCATGTCAGCGCGGAGCTTCCCGGCAAGGATACCATCGTATCGGACATTGAATGCCTCATCCGGTTTTTCATCCAGATGAACCGGAGCGGACTGATTCCTGATTTGGAACAGTTCAAAGCAAGGGTGGAGCGGCCCGAAGCATTTAAGGATGAAACACCTCCGCAGCCAGCGCTCCGCCCAACCGTTACCGTGCCCAAGCAGACAGCTGTCATCGTGGAACCGGAGGTTGTGAAGGAGGACGATATCACAGAAAGAAGCCTCGTTTACATCGTCGGCAGCCCGGACACCAAGGGTATGGTGTTTTCTGTTACGCAGCTTGGCGACACCAAGAAGTACGAGGTGTTCGTCGAAGGTGCGCTGAAGACCTATTATGAGGGTCAGATTGCGCTGGTGAGCAGCACACCTGAATATGAGTGGGTGGATTCTGAGACCCTGCGAAGCTACCTTTCTGCCTACCAGATTAACAATCCGTCTGCCGGAAATCTGTATTCCCTTAATGCTGCCCGGATCGATTTCGTGCCCTATCAGTTCAGACCGGCATTGAAACTGATAAAAGCAGATGAGCCAAGGATTCTGATTGCAGACAGTGTCGGTGTCGGTAAAACCATCGAGGCCGGTCTGATTATCAAGGAGCTGCAGGCCCGCTCCGATTTGGAAAACATCATGATTATCTGCCCGAAGCCGCTTGTCGCAGACCGCAAGTGGGAAAATGAGATGAAGCGCTTTGACGAGGAATTCACGCCCTTGGATGGCGATACTCTTCGGCAGATTATCTCTGATACCGACCGTGACGGTGAATGGCCTACCCGCTATGGAAAGGTCATCGTCCCGTATTCCATTCTGGATGCGAGGACATACCAAGGGAACCAATCCAAGCGCCATAAGGGCTTCGGCTTCCAACAATTAGACCCGGCACCGCATTTTGATTTGGTCATCATTGATGAGGCCCACCACCTGCGCAATGGCAGCATGGAGAAGGACAAGGCATTTGCATATAAGTGCGTCCACTACTTCTGTCAGCACGCAGACGCTGTCGTAATGCTGACCGCGACTCCGCTGCAGACAAGTGACGACGACCTGTACACGCTGCTTAATCTGCTGCGCCCGGATGTCGTAATCGACAAGAAGAGCTTCACGATGATGTCGCGTCCGAATCCGTATATCTCTCAGTGCGCCCACATCGTTCGAGCTGCGAAGGAAAACTGGAAAGCCGAAGCACTGGAAACGCTGGATAGTGTTCTCACGACCCAATGGGGCGAAAATGTAATCGCAAACAATCCGGTATTTGAGCAAATCCGGAAGGTTCTCAGACAGGACACCATCACCCGTGAGGAGCGGGTAAAACTCATTACCGATATTGAGTCCCTCCACAGCTTCAATATGATGCTCAACCGGACGCGTAGAAAGGATATCCAAGATTTCTGCATTCGGAGAACGCATACGCTGGAGAGCGATTTTACCGACCAACAGCGGGAGCTCCATGATGCTCTGTTGACATTTGAAGTTGCCGCGCTGTCCAAATTGCACGGTGGACGTGGTGTCAAATTTATGATGTCAACAATTCGTCGTCAGGCCGCAAGCTGCATCTTTGGCCTTGCTCCGCACATTCGGGGTATCATTGACCGCAGATTCGAGCAGATGACGGACGACCCGGAATTTGATTTTGATGAAGGTGAGTTCAGTGAGATGGACTTAGAGACATTCCGCTCCATCGCAAAGAACATTCTGGAAATGGCGGATAACCTGCCGGAGGACGACCCGAAATTCGATGGGGTGCTCCAGATTATCCGAGAAAAGCAGAAATCTGAAAACAATAAAATCATCCTGTTCAGCACATTTCGCTACACGCTGTATTATATCAAAAGAAAGCTACGAGAAGCGGGATTCCGTGTCGAGCAAATCGATGGTAGCGTAAAAAATGATAACCGACTGGATTTCCGAGCTCGGTTTGAACTCCCGAAGGACGACCCGGAAGCCATTGACATCATGCTTTTCACAGAAGTCGGCTCTGAAGGCTTGGACTATCAGTTCTGTGACATGATGATAAACTATGACCTGCCGTGGAACCCCATGCGCATCGAGCAGCGCATCGGTCGTATCGACCGCCGAGGCCAAGGTAGCGAAGTTGTCAACATCTATAATGTTATTACCAGTGATACTGTGGACGCTGATATTTATGACCGCTGCCTCTCCCGCATCGGTGTCTTTGAAGGAAGTATCGGTGAGTGCGAGGAGATTCTCGGCGAAATCGGCAGGCAAATTGAGCTGATTGCAATGGATACCAGCCTTACGGATGCAGAGCGAAAAGCAAAGCTGGAGCAGATGGCCGATAATGAGGTGCGCAAGGCCCAGGAACTGAACAAGCTGGAAAGCGAGGAGAAGGAGCTGTTCGGGTTCGATTTGTCGAATTATACGATGTCAAAGGAAATTCAGGAGGCAGAAAGTCCCTTCCTGTCGGCCAAAAGCATTCAGCACCTTGTCGAGATGTATCTCAATCACCGCGTAGGTGGTAGCAATTATATCCTTGGCGATGGTGCTCTGAAAACGCTGCGCCTCAGTGCAGTGGCGCGTTCTGAAATCCTGTCTGACCTCAGAAATCTGACTGGCCTGCGGAACAGCCTGCGTAGGAAATGGGAGGTTTATCTTAAGGGCAACAATCCGAACCACCCGATTACCTTTGATTCAGAAGCTGCCGAGAAAAACCGAACCGCCTTTTTCATTACTCCGGTGCACCCGCTGGTCAAACAAGCTGCGTCCTATTTTGCCACCAACAAGCTCGTTTATATTCACTTGGAATACTACTCTGACGAGATTCCAGTCGGTGATTACCCGATGTCTATTTATGCGTGGGATTACGTTGGGATTCGTTCAAATTTCAAATTGGTCGCAATTTGTGAAGAACCACGAATTGCAGCAGAACTCCCGGAATACATCCTGACTGCTGCCGCAGTTGACTATTCTTCAAAGCTAAAGCCGGAGGCGTGGGACGCTTTGGAGGAACACCACGTCCGGATGTGGCAAGCTGAAAAAGCCCAGCACACAGAGTCTACAAGGCAAGTCGCTCGCTATAAATTAGAGAGCCTAAAAAACAATTACCGAAACCGGAAATTGGTCTTGGAAAGAAAAATTGCTGAGGCCGGAGATGAACGAATTGCAACTATGCATCGCTCTGAATTGGAAAACGCAACACAGCGTTATCAGCAGAAGGTTGCAGAGATTGAAGCTAAAATTGCAAAGGCTGATATACATACTACGTTGATTGCAAACGGGGTTATCACAGTAAAGTAAAGAGGTGAGCGCTTTGAATATAGCTGATAAGATTCTCCAGAATCAGGATAGAGACGGTATGCTCAGGCGGTCTCTCGAACGGATAATTCAGCTCTATACCGATAAATCACACTTTGTCTACGAGCTGCTCCAGAACGCGGAAGACGCAGGAGCTACCGGAATTCGGTTTGTCCAATACTCTGACAGGCTTGAAGTGATGCACGATGGAAAATCCTTCACTACGGAGAACCTGCAGGGCCTGTGCGACATAGGGCAGTCGGACAAGGTTAATGATTTAAACCAGATTGGCGAATTCGGTGTTGGCTTCAAATCAGTCTTTGGCATATGTGAAACGGTCAGGCTGTATAGCTCGCCGCGCAAAAAGGAGCTGGCAGAAAATTGCCATCCCTTCGCTGTTGAGATAAAGGACTTCACGAAGCCCGTAGATATCCCTGCCGTTGATGTTCCGGCTGGCTATACGACCCTCTTCGTGTTCCCATATAGCGTTGGATTCCAGTTTTCGGGATTTAAAAATCTGGCTGCGCTGAATGAAGCTATTACAAAGCGACTCAAAGATCTCGGAGTGACCACGCTCCTTTTCATGCGGCACCTCGAACTCATTGAGTACGAAATCAAGATTCCGGGCAAAGAAGCATCAGGGGAATATTTACTGGATGCTGAGCCGGTAAATGACCACTGCACCCGCGTGTCGGCAATTGAATCCGAGGATGATAAGACGGACGAGTCTCTGTCATTCATCAAATTTTCGATGCCGATTGATTCGATGGTTTCTACCCGTACAATTGACGTTGCGTTCACTGTCGCAACAGACAAAGAAGGAAAAACCACTTTCCGAAAAGCAAAGAATCCGTATATCTCCGTTTACTTCCCGACAGAGACCGAAAGCAAACTTGACTTCATTGTCCAAGGCCCGTTCCGCACTACTCCAAACCGGAGCAGTGTTCCTGCCGATGAAGAGGAAAACGAGGCTCTGGCTGAACAAACGGCCAAGCTCCTCAGACAGAGCGTCCTTGAGCTGCGCGATATGGGGCTCCTCGACTTGAGCCTGATTCGGATTCTGCCTCTTGATGAGGACGACTTTGATGTCTATCCGCTTTTCTATCCTTTATACGAAGAAATGCGAGATTTGTTTTTGTCGGAGCGCGTTTTGCCGGTTAAGGATGGGAAGGGCTACACTAAGGCTGCCAATGCAGTTATTGCGAGAAGCAGAGAAATTGCAGAGCTATTGCCCAGCGAGTTAATCTCGGAACTTATTAACGACAAAAGACATTATGAATGGCTTCCGGTTTCGTTGACGGAGACAGGCCCGTACAAAGATGTGCTCTCTTATTTCTCCAGCATTTTGGGAATAGAGGTTATCCGTCCGGAAGACCTTAGAAGCTACTTCAACGACAATCACAGTTTTTTGGAAAACCGAGATAATGACTGGCTCGTTAGGCTTTACAAGCTGTATGAGACTGTCCCGAATATTTTCTCTGAATCAAATTACAGAAATATTCTCGACGCTGTGATTGTCCGCACAGCATCCAACCGCATGGTTGCTCCATACCGAAAATCGCAGTCTTCTTATTTGCCCAATGTATTCCTTCCGTCGAAGAAGGCGATGCAGGCCGAGGTGGAATTTGTCCATCCATATCTATTTGAGAAGTGCCGCGCCTTCTTTGAAAATGTGCTGCACCTGAAGACGCCCAACGAGTACGAGCACTTTGTAAAATCTCTTGAAAAGCGGTATGCTGGTACAGATTTTAGCGGATCATTTGAGGAGCACGTACAAGACATTCACGCCCTTGTCAAGTATCTTAGGAACACTGACTACGAGGATGACCTGAGACAGATTGTTCGGAAAGCGTTCTACATAAAGTGCAGGTCAGGAGGCAAGGCATACTGGGTACGGCCACATTCAAAAGCTATTCGGTTCCCTCAGTCCGAAACCGGTCTAATGCTGGAGCAATACTACAAAGGCATTGCGCCGGATATCTACTTTGTCGACTTTGACGCATACCAGTCAGCCGGAATCACCTTTGATGACCTACGGGCGCTTGGCGTTACAGACAAAATCATCACCGGGGACGAAAAAACCTGGGGTGAATACTATACCGGCAATCCTGGCAGACAGCCTGAGTGGAGAACGACCGGAGACTTTCGCTGGAAACTCGGCATTGATAAGTTGGAAGAGGTCCTTCTCTACATCTCCCAGCATGCGAAAGCTAAAGACGCCTTAATAAAATCACAGGTGATTTTTAAGACACTGCAGGAGAACATGTCCCGCCTTGTTGGTACTGTTTATATTGGCGGAGGAACGCCAAATAAATATGACGAGCCTGCAGATGTAATCCATACTCTGAACAGGGATGGGTTTAACTGGCGTCTTTCTGACTGGAACGGAAAATGGCTCTATACTGAGTCTGGAGAGCTGGTCTCGCACAAGGCCATATCAAAGCACGATTTGAACAAGTCGCTATATGGGAAGGTAAGCCTTGATTCAAATTTGTACGACATTCTTGGATTTAAGAAAGGGAAAATTGACCAGCACGAGGCTATTGTCAAGGATTACGATGCCTTGCCAGATGAGAAGAAACAAACCTATTTTGAAATCGAGTTGGAGCGCCGATTCCACATTACGCCGGAGCAGCTCAGCCGTGAATTTGGTGGGCTATCTCTACAAGAAGGTTCTACTGGTCAATCTAAGGAGGACGAATTTGAGTTCCCGACCGGTTCCGTTAAGAACTGGGAGGCGCTGAAGAAACATGCCGCTCAAATACTGTCCTATGCCAGCCCAACCGTATATGCGACTGTCGTGAGGCGTATCCGCGTCAGTCGACCGCAAGACGATGTCCGCGCATACCTGATGAATATGTATCGCGTAAACTCGTCTTATCGATATGCCTGCCAGCTGTGTCACAAGCCGTTCTCCAATGTGGAAATGTGCCAGCTGGAACAGAAGCCGGATGTAGAGCTCGACCCGTTGAACGTCTGCCTTTGTCCGAATTGCGCCGCAAATTTTAGAACGCTGCGAAATGATAAGTACCTGGCAGACCGGCTCATAGACTCTATCCTTGATGTGTCAGAAAATGACATTGAGGAGAATGACCACGTTTCAGTTGCTATCAATGACTATGATTTCTGGTTCACTCCTACTCATATCGCTGAAATTATAGAGCTTCTGAAGCTGAAGAAAAAAGCTGCAGAGGAGCGCAAAGCCCAACCGCAGACTGCCAGTAAGCCCAAGCCGAAGGAAGGGGCAAAAGCGCCGGAGTCGAATAGAGTTGCACCTGTGCAGCCTGTTAAGGAAAAAACTCCACCTTCTACTCCGGAGCCGGAAGAAGAAGGACTGCAGAGCGATACAAGCGCATATGGCGAGCTCATTGGTAGACGGGTGTTCCACAAATCGAAGAAAGCATACGCTCGTGTAGTTGGATGCGACGGAGAGTATGTGGCTTTGAATTTCGAGAGTGGGGATAAGGCCGGTCAGGATGTCAAGTATAACCTGACCATGTGCTTGAATAATGGTTGGATTGAAGTCGTCGACTGATACTTTTTAATTTTTCCCTGAGCCTGCCGCGAAGGAGCCCAGATGCCAGCACCAGACAAACCTCAGCTGTGCACTGATGGGACAAATTGAACACCAACAAATACGGCGAAAACCGCAAAAAACGCCTTGTTTCCTGCGGTTTTCGCTATTTTTATACACTTTTCCGGCGACCGGGCTTGTATCAAAGACAGCGTCTTTATAGACCCCTGCTGCGGCTCCGGCGGTATGTTCGTCCAGAGTGCCGCCCTTGTCCAGTCCAAGCAGGGCGATATCAACCGCATCAACGTCTACGGTCAGGAAAAGGAAGCCGCCACCTACCGCCTTGCAAAAATGAACCTTGCCCTGCGTGGTATCAGCCACAATCTTGGCGAGACCAACGATTCCAGTTTTACCCATGACCTGCACAAGGGGCTGTACTTCGTGGCAATTATCTTGACTCCCGTTCTAATGAGTATCCTAAGTTCAGAGAATGCTCAAAGGGTTAATCAATCGAAGACATATTTCACCTTGGATCTCCTAATTGGTTGGCATAGCACCCTTCTCAGAGTGTCAAGACCGTGAGTGCACTTTAGTCTTGATACTCTGAGAAGGATGCTATATCCTCCAGCAGGAGATTCAAAAAACGTCAAGAACGGATATTCAACGTATGAAGATTCCGATAATTGACTGCGGGTGACGTGCATGATGAAAATAGTGAGAAATATGATCCGGTGTAAAAAGTGCAGGGATGTTATTGAAAGTTGCACTGTACATGATTTCAAATTTTGTTCTTGCGGATCGTGTGCAGTCGATGGCGGGCATGAGTATCTCCGTAGGTGTGGAAACCCGGAAGACTGGGAAAAATTATCTGAAACGCAAAGTGTAGATGATTGAAAATTAAGCTGAACACGGTCTTTGAAGCAGAAGCTCAGCGGCAAGCAAAAAGCTCTTGGCCTCTATATTAAAGGCCAAGAGCTTTTTGCAAAGATGATGCTGTAAAGAAGTAAAACAGTGAAAGCGATAAGAACAGGTGGTCAATTACTTTGCATTTTTTGCATGCGTTGCGCTAACCAGTGATTGAGAAGGCGTTAATGGAGCAAGCCATACTTTGCCAGTTCCCTTATAAACATTTACCAGACCCTCACCGGATGCGGCAGAACCAAGCAAGGTTTTTCCGGAACGTTCAACCGTAAAGCTGAGACTGCCGGACCAGCAAATCGCAAAGCTGCCATCAATTTTTAAAACGTCGTCTTGAAGGTCGATTTCTACGATTTCCGAACGGGGAACATTGCTTTCCAGTACACATACACCATTGCCAGCAAGCCGTAGATTGAAGAGTCCTTCATTTCCGAGTGCTGCAGAAGAAAGCGAGGAGCGTGCCTGAATCTCGTGCTTGACAGTGGATTCACAGGCCAGGAACATGCCGTCTTCCATTACAAGACCGCCTGTCCAGTCACCGACATTTTCGGTCAGAAGATATTTATAGGTGGGTTCGGTCACGAGCACACCCGTTCCGACGTACTCCGGCTTGATTGCGCTTTCTTTTGTGACGGAACTTTTTACCATTTTGCCTAAGAAGTCGCCAACACCCTTCAATCCGGTGGTTGCTTGCACGTTGCCAACAATGTACTGCATTGCGCCCGCTTGGAGAACAAGCCCAACTTTTCCGTTGAGATTGGCAATGGCCTGTTTCCGTTTGACATTCATCTGGCTCATATAGTATTCTTCCATTGCATTGCAAGGCGCTACGGAGAAATCGACATTGTGCTCAACAATGGAAAAGATACCCTTCTGTTCGGTGACGATGTGACTTGTCTGATTTGCCAGATTGTTGATTTTAAACATAAGCAAATACCCCATTCAAAGCAGATTTCGCATTTTTGTATGCAAGATTTGGTGTCCGTAAAAATGCTTAGATAAGTAGTCACAGTACAACTGAATAACTCCTTAAAATTCAGTGTATCATACGTCAACTGGAAATACTATCATCAAACCACACAAAACATTTGAGACTTTTTTGGCGAGGGGAGAGTATAGGAGTTGAAAGTTTGGCCAGTGAGAATATAAAAAACAGGTTACTGATGCAAGTCGAAAAACTGCCGTTTGTAGCAGATCTGTAGCAAATTGCTTCGATTTAACGAATCGACGTTCTAAAAAACGAAAAGTCATCATGCATCACACGCAGGGACTCGAACAGGGCGGCGGTGCGAAGCACCGTAAGCAATCAGCCCAGTGGGCTGTTGCTTAGCCCGCGGGTCCCAACCCGTAGGAATGTCTACCGGGGATGCTGTCGATTTCTGAAAGGATTGAAAGAATCAAGATGATTCAAAAACACGAACTGCCGATCTTGGAGTACGATTCCGGCTCGGAAGAGGTCATAAAACCAAATCATGGTGTAGAACAGCTGAAGCTTCCCGAAAAATGCGTCTATGCCTTTCTTGGAGAAGCAGTGGATGCTTACGCTTTCGAGGCAAATGCCGCGGTTGCAGAAACGTTTGAAACAATCACCCGGAATTATCCTGTTTATATCATAAAGCAGGATGGCATGGAATTCTGTCTTTGTACTGCCCCTTTGGGCGCACCTGCGGCGGCACAACTGATGGACTTTCTCATCTCCTGCAGCTGTAGGAAAATCATTTCGACTGGTTCCTGCGGCGTCCTGACCAATTTGGCCGAAAACGAATTTCTCATTCCGGTAAAAGCATTACGGGACGAGGGGACCTCTTATCATTATCTTCCCGCATCCCGCTCTATTGAGCTTGACAAAAATATCCGGGATGCTATCGAGCGAACTTTTCTTGCGCAGAAAATTCCGTTCCGGGAGTGTATTACATGGACAACGGATGGCTTCTTCCGGGAAACGCAGGATATGGTGAAGTATCGCAGGGCGGAAGGATGCACAACGGTCGAGATGGAGTGCGCCGCATTGGCTGCCTGCGCCCGGAAGCGAGGTGCTTCTTTCGGGCAGATTCTTTATGCGGCAGATTCTCTTGCGAATGTTCTGGAACACGATGAACGTGATTGGGGAAAGGACTCCTTACGGAAAGCACTGGCACTCTGTATCGAAGTGCTGCAAGCGATCTGAAGGTTCAAGTGCCGTTGAGAATGCTCTGCCACACAGTTCGTACCCGAACCCGATTCTCTATGAGAAAGGGTTCGGGTACGTTTTTTGTTTACAGGAAGTCCTACGGCGAGAGTACGCAGAACGGTAAGCAAGAACGAGTAAAGGCAGGGTATCACCATGGCGGTGGTGCCCTGCCTTTTGCTTTGCTTCTCCCTATATTGCGCGTTTCAGGTCAATCGCTGCGTACGTCCGTACATGGCCGGTACGCACGTACGCAGTAAAAAGGAAAAGTTCTGGCATATAAGGGGTGTTCTTTCGGTTTGCGGTATGGTATACTTGGCTCAAATAGATTTGAAGGTAGGTGATTCTTTTGAAAAAGAACTTTCAAATGGTCCTGAACATCGTGAACATCGTATGTAGAAGCCTTATCTACATTATCACTGCCTATGTTTATATTGGGATGAACATCTCGTTTTCCTATCACTGGACATCCATTCTGTTTATGATGGCCCTCATTTGGTATACAGCTGATTACCAGCGTTCAATAAATCGATTGATTGGGAACAAAGTCCTCTCTAGCCTTTTATGCGCAGGTTGCCTTGCTATATGTACATTGATTGCGCTTTTTGTTGGCTATATTCAAGGGAATGTTGTCCCACTCTAAAATCTTAACCTTATCTCATCAGCAGGGTTTGGGGCAGGCACGCCCCAACAAGAGCACTTCGGAAACTCGCAGGAGCTTGAGAAGTGAAGTTCCGGATGGACCATCCTCCACCCGAGGAAAAGAACCATCGACTTCGGTCGGTGGTTCTTTTTGTTTTGCTGGCGCTTTGGGGGATGGTGTGGTATACTCAGCTTGGTTCAACAAATCGGAATTTATAAAGGAGAATATTGATGAAACTATTTTTATGTTCGCACTTTTCAAGTGTAGGAAGTCTGATAAAGGAAGAAATTGAAA
>OGZH01000598.1_pt1 | contig 24900 bp, 25 predicted proteins | sample 1576741 | NCBI WGS metagenome assembly OGZH01 (sample SAMEA3541560, study PRJEB24748) | human gut metagenome | biome: human gut; feature: human-associated habitat; material: faeces | place: China | collected 2012 | reverse complement strand
GGTCACACTTTCCGAGGAAGCGGTAGATCCGGATGATATCGAGATGCTTGAGGACATGATCGCGGCAGCAACAAATGAGGCGCTCCGTCAGGTTGAGTCCGAGTCAGCAGCAGTGATGTCCAAACTCACAGGCGGCCTTGGTGGTCTTGGCGGAGGCTTTCCGTTCTGATGGATTTTTACAGCAAAACAGTAAATCAATTGATTGAAGAATTGTCCAGACTGCCTGGGATTGGAGCAAAATCAGCTCAGCGTCTGGCATTTCATATTATTAATATGCCAAAAGAGCAGGTGGAGCAGCTGGCGCAGTCGATGGTGAATGCGCGCAGCAATATCCGCTACTGCAAGGAATGCTTCACATTGACAGATCAGGAGCTATGTCCGATCTGTGGCAGTGCAAAGAGAGACAAGTCAGTGATTATGGTGGTGGAAACTTCCAGAGATCTGGCAGCTTATGAGAAGACCGGGAAGTACAATGGGGTGTACCATGTGCTTCACGGTGCCATTTCTCCGATGTTGGGGATCGGACCCAATGATATCAAATTAAAAGAACTGATTTAAAAACAAAGACCGCTGCACCCGGTAATTTGGGTGTGGCGGTCTTATTTTGTGCGGCTCAGAAGAAGGCGTCAGCAATCGAGAGCAGCTGATTCATGTGCCCCTCGTCCGGTACGGTTGCTTGTGCGGGTACAGGAGCGGCAGGAACATACGGAACAAAGCTTGGCTGCGGTGTGGGAGCAGGCTGTACAGGGGCAGGCTCTTGAATAACAGAAGCGGGTGTAGGCGTTTGTACGGGTTCAGGCTGGGGTTGCGGTGCGGATGCTTCGGATTTTGAGAAATACCGGTTCAGGACCGATTCCATCGAATCTTCAACTGCGCGGCGGATATCAGTTTCCGATACATTCGATGCGCTGGATTCTTTAGCCTGGCTCAGTAAGACATTCGTTTTGAGGGAATCGAGCAGCGCATCCACGATGATAGGGGTGCGTTTTCCGTATCCTGCGTTTTTCAGAATCTCGTAAGCCGCTTTCTGTCTCGGGTCAGTGAGGTCAAACATCACCGGCAACCGAATCTGATTCGGGTTAGCTTTAGGCAAGGCAGTTCACCTCGCTTCAACGGTTTTCAGCAGCCAGCTTACTCTCCGCCATCATTTTGAAACCTACTGCGTTAGCACGGGGGTCTTCCACGAACAGGTAATCGTCCCGACCCAACTCACTCTCGATGACCGGACGCATCAGGCAGGAACCGCCGCCAATGAATACGGGATACGAGAGGGTCAAATCAACGCCCTTCTCTTTCAGGGTCCGGATAAGGGTCCGGGCATAGGAACGAGCGGTGCTGTGGACCAGTTCGTTGATTTCCCGACCGGGGTTGTAGCCTCTGCGCAGGACATTGTCGATGCTGTAGTCGTCCATATCCAGCTGGAAGCGGTTGCGAACCGCACGCTGTACCTCATCGTACATCTTGATGACGCCGTTGTTGAAGGATTCGCAGAAAGTCATATCGACTTGACCGCCGCGAGAGAACTTCACAACATCGGTCGTATACCCGCCGATATCGATGATGTAGGTATATGCCTCGGGACGCGCCATGATTTGTCCCATGTACGGAGCGATGGCAGCAACGCCCTGCGGGAACACGAAGACGCGGGCAACGCGAATCTCAAAGGAGATGTCGTTGTAGGTGAACTCGACTCGGCGTCCATCGCGGCCGAAATAGGTCTGGTATTTTGGGGCAAGGTCATGGATATGTGTCGGAGGCAAGCCCATTGCAAGGCAAATATCCTGACGGACATTCTTCTGACCGGGACGAATCATGCCGCTTGCCTGAAACTCCTTGACGATGGCAAAGAGAGTCAGAACATAGTAAGACCAGTCGGAGGTCTTGTCGTACATGTACGGAACGCGGGACTGGGTCAGTGTATAGTAGTTGCCCTCATAGCAGAGGGTATCTGCCTTGATGGCGGGCGGGATGTTGCCGTGGCAGATAAGACCGGAATTGAACGGCTCGGTATGCGGGGTCTTGATGTTCTTGTTTCCGGTATCCACAGCAACGACCAGAAGATTAGCCATATTGATTACTCCTCTATGTTTTTATCAGCGCTCACAGAACGCCAAGTATTTTGCGGTAGCCAGTGCCAGTTTCCCGTACTCGCTGTTTACCTTCGTGGTCACGAACCGGACACTGACCTTCGTCATAGCCTTCCATGCCAACTCGATGTATTTGCGGCGCACAGGGGACTTGCCATCGAGAAGACGGTTGGCGTTCTCGTTCATGATTTTGGCAACCACGGGTTCGGTATAGATGACGACATCCCGAACCGTGTGTTCATCCAAAGCGAGCAACATCTCAATCGCACCCATCAGAGCGTACTCCTCCGGGTTATTGGCCTTACCGCACTTGGAAGACTGTACGAAATCCTTGCCCATATCAATGCACAACCCATAAGAACCCATGTCCTTATCGGTATTGTACCGAGCAAACAGGAAAACATTTGCTTCCTCAGCTCCCACTTTACGGGGCAAAGAACCGTAAGCAACAACGCTTTCGGTGAACTTGGGACCATTCATGCCGTCAGGCCATGCGGGAGTTTCCAACTGTTCCGGCTTCTTATCGGGAATGACCATCTCACCAACAGGCTCATGATATCCGGAATTCTTCTCAGGCTTTTCCTCTTTGGTATCGGGACTCGCATCCAGATGCGCAGCAAAAGCAGTGGGTTCCTGAGCAGGTACATTCTCGGGCTGAGCAGTAGGCTCGTTTGAAACAGGAACGGCTTCTGCATTTTGAGAGGCCACAGGCTGCGCGGGAACGGCTTCGTTCTGAACGCTCTGGTCGGGCTGCTCGTTCTGGACATCTGCCTCGGTATCGTCAAACTCGATGTCGAGGGGGATATCGTCAACGGTATCAACGGTTTCGGGCGCAGAGGGCGCTGCAGGCTGTGCGGGGACAGGGACAACAGGGATATTGAACATCTCGTTCTGCAGCGCTGTAGGCTCGGGAGCGGGCGCTGCGAGGGTCTGAGTAGCCTTGGCAGCATTCTTGTCCGCTGCGGGTTTCTCGCGAGCAGGACGCTCCTGCTTTACCTGCTTGTGAGAGTGTTTGAACAGATTTTGGACGAAAGGGTTGTTATCTGCGATATCGTCCATATCCTTCTTGGATGCAGGCATTGTGGCAGCTTTTGCCTCAGGGGTGCCGGGATTCTGTTTCGGAATCATGACGAGCGGCTCCTCGACATCCTCTACATCGTAGTCGTCATCGTACACATGGTACTTCTCTACGGCAGATTCCGCTGCCTGCTTTACCTTGCGCTCGCGCTCGGCTTCTTCCACCTTACGCCGCCGTTCCTGGTTTGTCTCGTATGCGCGGCTTGCTTTGGCATTATCAAGGTGCGCAAAGATATCATTCAGAGTGTTAGGCATTTACGGATTCCTCCTCATTCAAAGTCGTGTCTGCCTCGCATTCATCTTCGTTCACATCGGTGCGAACCGTTGAAATCGAATGCTTGAAGCAAGACGGCCAGACACAGTATTCTCGATTGCTGCCGCGCCAGGGGCAGCTGGATTCGGTACAGACGATGCGGGCTTTTCCCTCCTTCACATTCACTGCAAAGGCACCGCCGCGCTTTGCACGAATCTCGGCGCGGTGTTTATCGTTCAGTTTCTCGTATCCGCGTTGTACGGATTCCGGGGTGATGCCGAGCGTAGCGGAAATCTCGTCGGTCGTGTGGTTCTGCTTTTGCAGACTCTCAATCTGCTCAAGCAATGCCTTGGTCATTTTCGGGTGTGCGCGAAGTTCTTTGAACTGGTCCATAAAAATAAAATGCCTCCTATCACTTATCGGGCAAGGCGCTTCAAGCGCTTATAGAAGAAGTTCTTTTTCTTCCAAGGAACATCCATAGCAACAATGGGTGCCTCGATGAATTTTAGCTTTTTAAGCATCGCCATCACCTCAGCCTGCTCGTGACCTGCGAACATGCTGACGGTTTCGGGAGCCGCCATGCTAATGAGGAAATCGAGCATTGCAGTGGCGATACCAAGTTTACGATGCGGGGCATCCACCACAAGGCTTTCGATGTACAGATGCGTGGTGATGGGAAGAACCATCGCAACGCTGTCCGTCTTCTCACGCTCACAGAGCGTCTCGACCTCTGCGTTTTTCTGGCACAGATAGTTGATAGCCAGCTGCTTTGCCGGAATAGGGTTCTGTTCCGTGGCGTGCAGGGCTTCGAGGGGAAGCTTCTTCGTGGGAACCTGCAGGACATGAGCCTTCACGGACGCAATCTCTTTCGTGCCGTCCATCGCCTTACAGACGATTTCAGTATCGGACAAGAGGTTGCGCTCCCCAAGCCGCCCGCAGCGGTCCTCGTACAGAGCACTGCTCGTATCTGCCAGCACGACGATGTGGGTAAAGGACTTATCGATAATCGTGATTTTCTTTTTCATAGCGGTTTCCTCCTTTACTCACTCACTCGCAGCAGAACTTGCGCTTCGAGCCGTCAAAGACCACGACCATCGAAGGACGGGTCCCGCCAACACTTGCGGCTCCATGCTGGCCGTATTCGGCGTAAGACGGGAGCAGACGGTTCACGAACTTAACGCGCTCCGGCAAAAACTTTACACGGACACCGGGTTTCAGGTAGATGTGCTCCTGAAACCAATGAGAATCCGTAGAAACAGGCAGCAGCATGACTACCGTAGTCCCCTTCTTCTTTGCCTCGAAGCTCCCCTTCTTTACCCAGCGGCGAAGATTTGCAGCACCGCTCGGCGGGCAGCAGAACACCGTATGCCCTTTCCAGTCCTGTACAAGACCATCATCCTGTGCAGTAAAGAACTTCTGGCATTTGGCATTTTCAGGGCGGGCACAAGCATCAAGGGTGAAATGATATTTGCGGTCAAGTTCCCGGAAGAGTTCATCGGGGGTCTCCCACTCTCCCGCGATGGTAAGACTTACATTGCGGCTTACGCTTTTCGTGGATTTGTCGTACATAAGACTCTCCTTTATGACAAATAAAGTGTACGGAATACAAGCATGAAACTTTACAAAAAGAGCAGCCCTGCGGAAATTGTACCGCAGCGGCGCTCTTAATGTCCTCATACTTGTATTATCTGCAATTCGCACATTTCCGCAACAGGATTTTCGAAAAAATGCGCTGGTTCTGTGATTTTCTTAAAGGTAAAATGTATCATTTGCCGGTTTTTGCCGCTGTATCCTCATCAAGGAGCCATGTGATGTCTCCGCCAAGGCTGTAAAGGCTCAGCGTAGTGGTGAAGGAGGCATCATCCTTGCCGACCAGATACACCGTATAGTTGCCGCCGTTGAGTTTGATGGTGTCGTAAGCCGTTTCCGTGTACTCTGCCGCAACAGATTTCGTATCGGTATCGACAATCAGGATTTTGCAGGCTCCCGTATCGCAGGTGATAGTATCGTATACATCGAGGTTAGCAGAATCTGCGTGCATCGTGAACGAGAAGGCTTCTTTTGCGCCCGTCAAGGACACAGCACCGGCGGCGTAATCAATCGTACCTTCGTCCGTCAGGCTGCTCTGTGACCACTCTGCGGCTTTGTAGGAAGTCGTTCCCTGTGCAACAAGGTCGTTGTTCTCGTACAGCGTTGAAGGGTCTGTACAGCCCGTCAGAGCCATCATAGCGAGGGCGCAAGTCAAAGGTGCTGCAATGTATTTGCGCATCGTGCTTCACCGCCTTAGTTCCCGGAGAACCCGAATGTGATATGGCTCGTTTTAGGCGTGACATGGACCGTTGCCTGCGTTTCAAGACCATATTCGTTCTGAATCTTCACAACGCTGTCGCCTGCCTCGATGCCCGTTACATCACCCTCGACCGATACGGCGCAGATGAGGTTCGACTCATTCTCATAGGAATAGTTGGTGCCGTCCATACCGGATTCGAGGTCTTTTACATCCGTATAGACATTGAGTTTCGCCGTCTCGCCGATTTCGACATACAAGTCATCAGCAAACAGTTCAGTCGGTGCCTGGGTAACTTTAAGGTTCACAATGCTGGACGGACCTTTGTCGGAGCGAATTGTCACGGTCGTATCGCCGGCCTTTAAGGGGATGATGTTGTTGTTTTCGTCAACGCGGGCAATCGTAGAGTCCGCTACCGAGATAGTCACAGTACCTGCGTCTGCGCCTTCCGGGACAGTCGTGTAGGTGACGGGTACGAGGGTACTCTTAGTAGAGGCAACGATATCCTCAGCCTGGAATCCCTGCAGCGGTTCAACCACATTCACGACCGCACCAGCCGTCAGGCGCTTGTTCTGGCTCGTGATGCTGATTTCAGTCGTTCCGGAATTGTTTGCCGTAAGCAATCCGTTCTGGTCAATGGACACAACGTTGTCCGATGAACTCTCATAATGCATCCCTTTGCGTTTAAGAATCGCATCGAGTTCATCCCCAGTCACGGTCGTGCCGTCGCGCAGGATACCGGTAATCTCCACTTCCTTGCTCTCATCGAGCTGGAGCGTAATAGGGCTTGCGAGAGAAATCGAGGCCAGAGCCTTCTTGTTCCCGCAGCTGCACAGCATCACGGCAACGCACGCCGCAATGCATCCCAATGTGACAATCTTCTTGATATTTCTCACTGTTAAATGTTCCTTTCTGTAATGGTTTCGCAGGGGTTTTCCTTATCCTGCCTGCATTTTCCATTATCTGCAATTCGCACATTTACGCAACTGACGAATTGTGTAGTTTTTGTGCCGGGAACAAAAAAGAGAGCAGGCAGCCGAGTTCAGCTGCCTGCTCAAGGTTATTGTACAGAAGCGACCATAAGGTCACACTGGATAAGTTAAGTCACTGCCGGAACATCAGGAGGCGTCTTTCAGCCAATCCTGAGAATCGACCTTCTCAAACTCCGCTTCGTCGGGCATCGTGCCACCGTAAGGAGCGATGGTGTAGGTGACCTTCGTGACGGGAGTGCAGACATTGGCATCGTTCACATTGCCGGTTGCTGTATACACTGCCATCGGAACGCGCATTGCGGTGCCGGTAATCTTGTTGTTGAGGAAGTCGCCGGTAGCCTTGGGGATGACCCAAGCCGTATCGCTATGGTCGATTGCGTTATCACCATCGGTCAGGACCTTATCACGCAGACGCATGTAAAGTTCGCCGCGATGCAGGGTGTTGTTACTCATCGTGTAAGAGGAAGAACCGTAATCGGTGCCCGTGTAGTATTCCATACCTGGAACATCCTTCACAGTCCAAGGACCGCTCGTCTTGATGTTCTTCACCTGAATTGCAACCGTAGAATAGTTGGTGATACGGTAGTTGGTGGGTTCAACCACAGCGCCGGAAGAGTTGGAACCGTACATGCAGACATACAGAGGCACGGTGGCTTTCAGCAGTGCCGGGTGAACATAGAGGTTACCCTTGTGGATGATGAGGTCGTAGTTCTTAACGGTCTCGCCGTTCGGGTTCGTGACCGAACGAACCGTCAGAGCGTTGCCCTGCATCGGGTCAGTGTTGATGTCAACAACATACGGGGCAAGCGGCTTGTGGTTGTAATCACAGAATCCACAAGTCTTCTCATCATGCGCCCACTCGAAATCGTCATCGGTGTCAGTCTCATTAACATACAGCGGCAGAGACTTTTCATTGCAGTCGGTAACGAAGGGCAGATTCGTTTTGCTCTCGTCTGCATTCTGCTTCTTCCAGTAATCGTAGTTGTTTACGAATTCCTGAGTAATAGCGGACTCGGTGCCGTTATTATCGAGATACAGAACGCTGCTGACAGTATCATTGGCTTTCAGCGGGGTGTCGAGAATCGGTGTTGCATCAACATCGCTCACAACATCAATCAGGTTCTCATCCACATCTTCCATCTGAATATTCACATGGAAGTTCGGGTTCTGCTGGTAAATCAGCTTGTCATCATCCACTACAGTGACATGCAGAGGACGCTGAGCAACCTCGAAGCGGCCATTCAGGACCATTACGATGTAGTTCTTCAACACATCGTAGTTGTCTTCTGTCAGACCGACATAGGTCAGCGGATATACACCAACAGGAGTAGTCTCATCGGGGACAAGGTCCTCGTGGTCGGTAACAAGAGTCTTGAAATGGCTCTTGGTATAGGTCGGGTCAAGTGTCAGAGAATCACCGGGAACAAGACCGTCCAGTTCCAGCCAGCAACCGTCAGAAGCTGCCGTGCCGTAACCGTAAGCCTTTGTATCGTGCCACGGGTCCTCGCCTACGCCGTCGCCATACAGACCGCGCCAGTTCTTGACCTGTGCGGTCAGGTTAGCACGGGCGATAGCGCCGGAATAAGCCTGACGCTCAACATAGTAGTTCTTTGCGTCCTTACCGGTAAGGGCAGGTGTCGCATCAATCGTGATGGGGTTCTCGTCCAGTTCGGTGGGCCAGTTAGAACTTACCTTGCCATCAGCATCCAGACGCTGACCAGCGTCCTTGGTCTTGTACTTACCAGTCTGAATCGGGTTGACCAGTTTTACATCATCGCCTTCGAGGATACCGTCAATCAGGATATCCTTGATGGTGGCATTTGTGGTGCCATCGTAGTGCTTGATGTTACGAGGATTGGTCGGGTCTTCCAAATACAGGCTGTGGACATACAGACCGCGAGCAGAAATGCTGCCGGAATACTCTTCCGTGCCGATGTAGTAGTTGGTGCTGCCGTTGCCGACCAGCGTCAACTCACTCTCACGAACAATCTTGTACGGACCACCAGCATCGCTGACGCGGTTGCCGGTCGCATCGCAGTAATAACCATCCACCTGTGTGGTGCTCAGGGTTACAGAGTCACGAACCGCCATACCGGTCGTAATACGGGCATCCGGGATAGTAGCGTTTGCGGTGTGGTCATAAGCCTTGCTGTGCTCACCGACTACCGTCAGAGCCATCGGGTAGATATCGAACTTGACGGAAGAGCCTGTGCCGCTTGCACCACCGCTCGGGTAGGTGTTGCCGGGGTCGGTATTCTCGTACTTATAGGTTACGATATAGCCCTGCGCCGTGCAGTTTGCAGTTGCCGTATAGGAACCGCAATCCTGACGGGCGTTCTTGTTCTCGTCCGTGGACGCATCGATAGCAGTTGCCTGAGTGCCCTTCTTATTGCTGTAGACAATAGAAGTAGCGTTCTGAACCTCTGTCATCTGGTCGCTGGACAGGTTGCCGGAATAAGAGAGCGTTGCAACATCGGGCTGACCATCGTAGGTCTTGTTGGCGACCGTGATATTCACAGTGACGCGAATCGGTTCGCCGGAAGAATACGGGTCAGTATCCTCATAGGCAGTGTCGTAGGCGTTGTGACCATTTCGGGTGAAGCGGTCAACAGCCGAGCGGATAGTCTTAATGGTTGCATAGCCATTGCCGGGATGGAAGTTGTTCTGGTAGCTGTTGAAGTCACCGCCCCAAGTAGTGGCACCAGTGCCAACATAGGACTGTGCTTCAAGGACCGTCACAGACTTGCCATTGCTGCCAGTGAAGGTACGGCCGGTCGAGGTAATGTAGTTGGAACCACCGTTACCATCGCGCTTGCAGTGAGCCCAGCCGTCACCCCACCACTGCTTAGAACCAGTGTTGGCGTAACCGCCTTGCCAGCCACCGCCGCCGCCAGAAGGAGCTTCGCAGTTGTTTTCAGAAGTGCCATCATAGATACCAGCCAGATAGGGGTTGAAGTTACCACCGGAAGAACCAGTAGCGAAGGTGCCATTGCCGCCGCCGTTACCGCCATTGACGGGAACGCCGTACTGCATAGAACCGCTGGTAGAATCCACGCCACCATGCTGGTTACCGCCGCCACCGCCTGCAACACCGAGCATATACTGTGCTGCAGTTGTGGTATTGCCGTACTCAGCAAGACGACCGGTGCCCATAAGACCGATAGCGACTGTCGTAGCACCGCCGCCAGAAGCACCAAGCAGGTTGCCGTGACCGTTACGGGTAATCATGGGAGTACCGCCGTTACCACCGCCGTTGTAGCCGCCAGGAAGAGCACGCTTAACTTCGCCGCAGGCACTGCCGCCGCCATTCTCCCAGTAACGGTTATCGACCGTGCCGGAACCGCCCTTGACAAAGTAAAGCTTAGCGCCCTGCTCAGCCTGAAGGACAAGGCGGACACGACCGCCGGAAGAGGTGTTGCTGTTCATTGAACCGCCGCCAGCACCGTAAAGCATAACTTCATAGGTGCCAGCATAGGTGAAGGTGTATTCGCTGTAGGGGTTAGATGCACTGCTTGCGCCTTCCAGCTTATCATCGACCTTCGGACCGGAGCCTTGCTCATCGATGTAGAAATAGACCTGGTCCATATCCGCATTGTCGGTGGGAGCATCGTAGCAGACATAGTAGACTGCATTGCGCCACCACCATTCCCAAGTGGCCTTGTCGAGGACATTGCCGTCCTTGGTGCGATATGCGAAACCGTGGGTGCCAATCTTACCGATGTAGTCATCGTCATTTGCAGTCACCTGCTGGAACAAATCGTACCAGTTATGACCGGCGCTGTCGCGCACAGAGGAGTCGATGACCACGGTGTCGCGGCTGTCAACGGTTGTGCGGCTGTTGACGGGAGAGCCTGCCGTGAAGTAGGTCTCCATGTACCGGATACCGTTAGGAGCGATGATTGCGAGGTTTTTGTAGTTGTAGACTGCACCGCCGTTATTCAGCGCATCGTTGATAGCGGAAATGCTCTTGAGGTCGTTGATGTTCTTGTAGCTGCCGTTCTCTGTGGTGATGGTGTTGTGCTTTGCGGTAGCTTTGTTGGGAACATTCGCCTTGATAGAGATGGTGTAGTCCAGAACCAACTCAGCGCCATAAGAGGACTGGCTGAACTCTTTGTAGATGTGGTCGTTCGGGTCAGCGGAATCAACGACACGGTTGAAGTTGTACGCAACGGTGCGGCCGCAGGTATACGGCTGCATGTTGTTGGCGTCCCAGTTCTTCATATACCGCTCTTCAGCTTCACACAGGAAGTAGTAGTGCGTATCGCCGAAGTCCATCGGGTTCGTGGCGTTATCGATGTACAGAGACACGATAGCGTTCCACTCGTTGTAGGTCTTGTTGTTGAGGTTTGCTGCATCCGTGGGATACATAGCTTCCAGCTTGATGTAAGCGGAGAACTTGTTGTAAGCAAGACCATTGCCGCTCATAAACGAGCGTTCCATATCATCGACATTGTTGCTCAGAGCATTGACATTGCCGATTTTCTGACCAACTTGACTGTAATTCAGCGGAATCGTGCCATCGCCGTCCGTGACATTCATGAAACGGTCCAGACGACCGCCGCCAGCGACATTGCTGAACTTCCAGCGAATCGTGGGTGCAGAATCCTTGTTGCCGAAGAAGGTAATCTTGGTGGTGTAGACCGCCTTGTTATCGTTGGCAGCACCATAAGTCGTAGTACCATCCTTGTGCAGCACATCGGGCGCAATCGCGTCCAGGGGCACATCGGTGGTACGGCGGCCGTTGTTCGGGTTGCTGGCCTCGGTAGTCCACGCCATGTTGCCGTTCTTGGAATCGAAAGAGTTCAGCAATAGAGACTGTGCTTTCAGAGGCGTCAGTTCAATAGGCGGAGCATACACGACCAAGTGACCGGTACGACCGTTCGGTTCATAGTTGGAAATCGTAGAATCAGCGGTGATTTCGTGCGCAGGAGCCTTGTAGCTGAACACGCAGCGGAAATCCAAGCCATCCCAATCCATGGTCGCATTCGTCAGCGTCAGCGTGACGGTAGAATGCTTACGCATGGTAGAAATACCGGACTCGCGCAAATCGTTCAGAGGATTCCAGAAGGCAGCGGGCCAGAAAGTACGATTGCCAATCTTGGTCGCATCAATATCAGAAACCTTGGTCGTGACATTGAAGGAACCAGCCGGGAACATAGCGGGGTCGCTGCCGACCTCAACCCAGGTGTTGTTCTCATCGCGGTACTGGACCGTGTAAGTGACACCCTCATTGACGCCCTTCCAGTAGTTGAGGTCAAAGTCGAAGGTCGTGGTCTCACCGACAGGAATACGCTTATCGAAAGCCTGCTCAATGTACATGGGACGAAGTGCAGACTCGCAATAGCCGTTCCTGCCTTCCTCAGCCTTATCGAGGCTCGTATACTGCTTACCAGCGACTGTAAACTCGCACTTGAACTGAATCTTCTCGTTGCAGTAGTCGAGGGTCGTGTAGGTCACGGTGCTCTCGGTGTACGGGATATCAGCGTTGGTAGCAGCTGCGGTATAGGTGGTCTTGTTGATTTTGCCCTTGACGACACCGTCATAGGTGGTGAAGGAAGTGCCGGGACCGCCAATCTCGAACCACTGGCTCATCTTGCCGCTCTCGGTGATGGCACGATAGTACCACTTCACATTGGAGTCGGGAACCGTCTGGTCGTAGAACAGCTTACTGCCGACAGTCTTGTTGACGGGACCTTCCCAGTCCTTGTAGTCGTCAATCGGGTCTGCGGTGGGTTTGAGGAGTTCCAGAGGATGGGTCTCGCAGTCGTTCCAGAAATGATTCGGAACATCCACGACAATCATACCGTACTCAACCACGCTATGACCGTTGGGGTCGATGACCTCAGCACGCTGCATGCCGGTACAGGGTACATTGGAGATAACATACTTGCTATCACCATTGACAACGCAGTCGTAGTCAGTGCCATCGGTCGCATGGACGATAACGCGGTAGCCGGTGTAATCAGAAACACCGTCATCCGGGAACAGAGCATTCAAATCGCCGACAACACGGGCAACGCCGGTGATACGGACATTGGGCTGGTTGTCGAGTTTCAGAACGGGCAGAGCGCCGACAGTCTTATCGCTGCCGAGGTTCCAGCCGTTGTTGCTGCCTGTAGTGAACATGCCGTAGGTGTTGCCGGTGTTATCGAACAGCGGCTTGCCGTTACTGGCAAGGTTCACATGGTAAGCATCGGAGTTCCAGTGACCGGAGAAGTTCTTGATGGGCTCCCAGCCTTCCGGCAGAGTCAGGTCGTCAACAACCTGATAGCAGCCGTTCAGAGGATACCAGAAAGAACCGCCAGCCTGCAGAGCAGACAGAACCTGCATGTAGTTGACAGAACTCACGCGGATAACGAAGTGGCTGTCTTCCTGACTATTCTGGTTTGCTGCACAAATCTCGCACTGCTTGCGCTGCGAGATGTACATGACAGTGTTGGCGAACAGAGCAGATTCATCACGAGTAGCTTGGTTGTTCGGCAAGTGACCAATCTGGTTCATCAGGAAGTTGCCGGTGCCGGAGAGGTAGAAGTTGCTGGTGCCGAACCAGGAACGACCAGTAGCAGGGTCGGTAATAGTCTTGGTTGTGGGGTACGGATTGTAACCGAACTCTGCACCGGTGACATTGCCGCCTGCGTAATCGACCCAGATGGGACCGAACGCAACCTGAGAGTTGGAATGGGTCTTGGCAGCAGAAAGCGTAGACGGCAAATCATAGGGGAAGTTCGTGGGGTCACGATACTTGACAGTAGACTGTGCCTGAGAATTGGAATACGGCTTCAGGCGAACACTCAACTGGTCGCTGCCGTACATGATACCAGCCTTGCCATAAGAGCTGTGGCTACCACCGGTAGACAGAATCATGGAGATAGCATCGGTCGGCAGAACAGTGCCGGAATCGATGTTACCACCGTTAGCGCCCATCAGAGCGTTCATGTTCCAGTGACCGTTATCGATGTTAGGAACAGAGTTCAGAACATAGTAGCGGGTAGAACCATCGTTCTTATCAGGACCAAAGCGACCGCCCTCGTAGTAGTCACGAGAATCGGGGTCGGTATAACCAGCAATGTGGGCATCATACCAAGAACCGGCATAAGCGTACATGGTATCGTGACCGACACACATGCCGTAGCCCTGACTCAGGAAGCCCTTGATAGCATAATAGGCTTTACCGGAGATATCAGGCTCCTGCTGTACGCAAACGCCCCAACCAATGGAGTCGATACGGTAGTTGCCTTCGGCGTCCATCATGTACATTTCCGGATTGGCATTGAACTGCTCGGCAGCAACAGAAAGCACTGTGATGTGCTGGTTCATATGAGAACCATCATTGTTGCACAGCCAACCATTGTCGGTAATAAAGTTAATGTAGTTCTCGTAAACACGACCTGCATCAGAAATCCACGGGTTCAGGAAAACAACGGCGTCCTTGTACTTCGTACCAGAAGCGCCAGTACCGTAGTTGTTCTTATCGGCATCGCGAATAACAGCAGTGTACGCAGGAACCTCAACAGCAGTACCGGTGACGGTCCAAGCGTTGTTGCTGTTATGAGGACGGAAATAGACGGTCTGACCATACCATTCGGAGTTGACTTCCAACATATTGCCATCCGTCAGCGGGAACTCCATGTACTGACGAGTTGCACCAGTGGGGAAGCTGTTATCATCCAGAACGTTGGCGGTTCCGACCTTTGAAACACTCCAAGCACCGCCAATCTGAGTCCAGTAACGGTCTGCGGTGGCTTTGTCAAACCTACCAGCATTGAACCACTCGGTAACCTGGTCGTACATGTTCTTAGTGATGTACTCGTAGTTGCCGTTAAGACCCGTAATCCACTGGTTATCAGAGGACAGTGTAGGACCATTCCCGCCAGCGCGGGGAGCAAAGGAGCGTGCCAGCATAGCAAAGGTGGCGGGGGTATTATCCCCATCCGCAGTCTCTGCAGTAGCAGTGTCAGAGGGAACAACCTTGAACTGGACAGTGGACAGGATGATATCGCCCGCCTTATCCTCGTCAGTCAGGTCGTGACCAAGTTCCTCCAAAGCCTTAAAGTTTGCGTCCTTGTAAGCCTCATCGGTGACAGTAATCAGGCAGCGATAGCTTGCAGTGAGGTCATCCTCCGTAACTTCAAAGGTGTAAGAGGGCTCGGTAGCGCCCTCGATATTTTGCCAATCCGTATCACGGCTGGCAGTGGCCTCGTCGCTGAACTCCCATTTACCGTCATCATTGAGATGTGCGGTGTAGGTGTTCTCTCCGTTAGAGGCATAGACCTCAACAGAGTCGTCTTCGGCGTTGGCAGCAGTGATGGTGTAGCCATCCAGAACGAAGTTGGGAGTGTGGTATGCAATCTGGACATCGCTGGAATCAGCACCGATTTCATCAAGCGCTTCGACTACAGCGTAGTACATTTCGCAGCCCTGCCACACATAATCCGGCTTGTCAGCGAGAACCGCTGTCTCGGTAGTATCTTCAATGATGAAGTTATACCAAGTAGGCTCGTCCTCTTCATACGGATAGATGGCATAGGATTCGTCAGCGGCAAAAGCTTGCTTCTTCTGCCACTGGTAGGTTACAGAGACATCGTCACGGTTCAGCAGGGCATCCAGAGTAACTGTGTCCCCCACCTCTGCCGAAATCTTATCACCGTAATCGGGTGTTATAGCCTGAATGCCGATGAACGGCTCAGCTGTTTCCGGTGTGGCAATGACATCCTCGGAGGTATCGGACTCCGTATAGACGACATCTTCGGAATTTGCCGTATCATCCTTGACCGTGTCGGCCGTGGAATCGTGCGTCAAATCCACCACATCAGTCACAGTCTGAGAGGGCTCAGGGCTTTCGACCGGCGTATCTTCGGATTCGGAATTTGAAGTGTCGGTCTTGTCAACGGATTCAACCGCATCCACTTCATCATCCGAAACCGGGGCCTCAGTTACTTCGTCGGACACAGTAGTGTTATCTTTGAATTCGTCCGCGAACGCTACGGTATTAACCGCGAACATAGAAAGCAGCATACTGGCCGCCAATGCAACAGAGGTCACTTTTTGTGCGATTTTGTGCATAATGCGTGTGTCCTTTCTGTACAGTGAGCGAATCAGCGTAAAACTTTGGCGGGGCTTCACGCAAAAAATCGTCCCTGCACGATTACTTTTGCTTCCGTACATTTCCATTCTATGCAGTTCGCACATTTTCGCAACTAGGCAAAACTTATTTTTTTATCGCAAAGAAAAAGTGCCAATTACGCAACGGTAAAAGGCACTTTATACAAATATTCTAACTGGATTTTGGCAGGTATGCACAAGGAAGAATATATGAATTCCGCAGACGGTTTTTGTGAGATGTGACTGTCGAAAATGTCGCTGTTTCTTGTAAAACAAAACTTCGTTCTGGGTAAAGCAATACTAATGTCGGTTTTACAAATTTATGGTATAGTATAAGTGTGTGCAAAGACTATGCCAAGACCGGGTTCTTCTTTCGGGACGGTAAGATATAAAAAATCATTTTTCCATCTTTTGCTTCCCATGCTCTCACGGTTTTCCATTCGTATGCGAGGAATTGGTCATAGTCCTTGTTGTCATCGACCGTGTGATTTCTGTCGTGAACACGGTCCACAAGCACTTCCCCTGTTTTAATATTCACTATAGCAAAATCAATATAGGGGTTTGTGCAACAACCATTTCCCATCAAATCATGTATTGTAATCACATTTATCACCTCAAATCACAAAAGGAGTTGTAAACCTATGGCAAAGTATACCGAAGCATACAATGACATTACTAACAGAAACATTGACATTATGCATGTGCGCAAAGAATGTGCTGCTGACCCTGCAGCTTACGAGCGCAATTATCGAGGTCATCTATTCTGTCCCGGCTGTGGTGTTGTTCCTCTGACACTTGTTCATGATGAAGGGCGTTTGTACTTTCGTGGGCATCCAAACGCAGTACATCCTGATAGGTGCATTTTTGTGTTGGATGAGCACGTTGTCAAAGATATTAGTAGACTTCGCGGAGAAGACGAAGACCACGCTTTAGCTCAGCGAGATTTCTTGTTCCGACTTACATTTGCCACCCCTCTTCTCAATGCAAATCGGCAGCCAGCAAACGGCAATGGGAACAGGAATGATGCTCATGCAGAGCATCAACATCAAGTGCGCCAAAACCGTCTCCCGCAATGTCGTCTTGAGGAATTGCCGTATCGGATTGAGTCCAACAAATTGCCGGAAAGCGTATGTATTTATTACGGGGTTGTAAATTGCCAGTTGGTGTCCAATGTTACGAATGAGCGGTACAAAGATAAGAAAGAAACCGTAAACGTACTTCTCTTAAAAGAATGCTATACAGGGACTACTCTCATGGCATTGACTTTATCCGGCGCAATTTGGGAGCACTTTGATACCAATACAAAAAATGTTCTTCAGAATTCAACAAAGCCAATTCATATAGCTTTTTTGGCATTGTCCAAAAACTTTAGCACATCCCTATTTAGTTCTCCGTACACTTGCTATTTGCGTTCGTCTACCTATTTGGTTGCTCGTGCGGATTAGTCCACACCAGAACGACAAGAACAGAGGTTTCGTCTCTGACATACCAGTCACTAATGCAATATTTACTCAGCATATCCTCTGGAACATCTTTTACTGCTCCCTCAAATACTGTTTTTACTGATAGCACGTAGTCTTCCATTATTTCGATTTGCTGTGTCTTCTGGTCCCTTGTCTGCTCTAAAAGGTCTTTAAGTCTTATTGGCTTCAATGTCATCACCGCCTTTCACTCTACGCGCTGAACCAACTCATAACTGATAATATTATCCCTTAATGAGCCAACATAGTATTCGTCGTGTTCACGAATCTTTTTGTCTGTTGCAATTATGCCATCAATTTTATGTCTAATGTCGTCTATTGTGTAAAGCCATGAGGGCTGCATCAAGCATAAATAACCAATACCATCATCATCGTACAATATGTCTGGCACAAACGGAATGTACTCGTCTGAGGGGTTCATACTTTTGCCTTTATCGTCAAAACCTGCGGCGTAAAAGCGCTTGTCGGAATTGCGAAAGTAATGGCTCTGATGTTTTGTGAGTCTGCAAAAAAGAGCTAAGTTGCCATAGTGCTTTGCTATCAGAAAATGTGGTGCTACCTCCTCGATGATGTCGATGTCGATATCACCCCAAATGTAATGATGCAGCATCATGATTATCACCTGCCTATAGTTATCATTGTGAGATATAAAGCTGCATTTTCCGGTCTACAAGTCTCCATTTGCGGACCTTCCAGTCTTTGTAAGGCTCATATTTACAATGGTCAATCCACTCTTCGTCACCACTTTTGCTATTAGTTTTATCGCACACACGGTCTACAAGAATTTTTCCTGTACGGGCATCGATAAGCTGATAATCAAAGTACACGTCTCTTCCGCAAGCCATTATTGCTTTCAATTTCATTTTCATCACCACCATTTATCTAAGGAGTTGTGACCACTATGTCAAAATACGAATACGCTTACTACGAATCCGAACGCCGTCTGATTGCCATTTCCGACATTCGTGAAGAATCCAAAAAGAACCCCTATATCTACACACAGCGGTATGAAGGGCATCTTCTTTGCCCCGAATGCAAGCAAGCCCGGCTCATTGTTGTGCAAGGAACAGACTTCCCGTTTTTTCGCGCAGCTCCGAGGTCTGCTCACAGAGACGGCTGCGATTTTATCCGTCCCGAATATGTGCCTACCACCATTGACGCTCAGAACCCTGCGAACGAAAAGACCATCCGTTCTCAGCTTCGCCGCGCTCTGGCAAAAACCATTGAATGTCAAATCGCTCGTGCTGACCACACGGGTGGAAGCGGTGCCGCTCATCAGCAGGATGATGAAGGACCCTTGGCACAGAAGCTGCAGCGTCGCAAAATCGCCCAGCGCCTAATTGAGATGATTCCAAAAAGCAGTGAAGCTCACCTGCCAGAAGTTGCGGTCTATTACGGCCGCGTCAAATGCGTTTTAGACATCGTCGAAAGCCACTATAACAAAGAGCCGTTCTATCACTGTGACCTTCAGAACGTTGCTACAAGTGAGCCTTTGCTGACGATAAATGTTTCAAACTTTGTCTGGAGCCATTTGCCGCAAGAAGCCAAAGACCTACTTGGAAATTTTGCGGTAAATCTCCGCATTTCCTTTCTCGGAGAAGGTGTAGATTTTATGCGCAGCGGTCACCATGTCGTTTCTCTCAAAGACTCCAAATTTCTGATTGTAGAAAAAATCGACTAATTCAGTTGATGTATAGTACGATTTCCGAGTTGTCGGAGGTTACCCATTCCGTCACTTTCTCATCCGCATAGCACTCCAGAACATCCTTTGGCTTGCCGCAGAAGACTTCTTCATCGCAGTAACCATCAGCGGAATCCGATTTATAACGGGCAATATGAATGGTTTGCTCTTTGTCTTCTGCGAGTGCAAGGAACGATTTTACTGTCGGCTTCATGGATTCACCTTCTTTTTTCTTGGCGGCAGAATGTAAAATATCATCTTGCCGCCTTTCGCTTCCCACTTTCTTATCTGCTTACGTGCATAGGGTAGGAATTTTGCGTAATCATCAACATCATCAATCGCGCCTGTCCTATCGTGTACACGGTCAACAAGCACTTCGCCTGTTTCTATATTGACGATTGCATAGTCAGTGTATGGGTCAATACAACAAAAATTGTCCAATAAGTCATGTAAAGTAATCACAATAATCACCTCAAATCATAAAGGAGTTGTTAGTCTACATTCTTGCAAATCCTAGAAGGGTGGATTGCTTGATGCAATTAAGCGCGTACCGTCTATTTCCACTTGCCAATTTGATAAGATGCGTTCTCCGAGTGCTTCATCAACATCCTCGACAACACCATCAAAGAGAGGAGTATCAAACCCGAGACCTTCATCAATAACAATTTTCTGCGTGGCAGGGTCTTTAGCTGTTCTTAGCAGTTCTTTGAGCTTTATCGGCTTCATACTTCGTCTTTTCCTCCATGTATAATCAATTGCGCAACCTCATAGCTAACAACAGCTTTCCGGCTGACAGGTAACGCTGTAATCGCTGCATCAACCTCTGTTACTTTTTGGGCAATACCTTTAAGCCCAGCAACACTGTTATCCTGCATAGGTCTAACCAAGCAAAGATATTCATTGCCATCATCATCGAATGAGACATCCGGAGCAAAGGGGACGGTTTCATCAATTTTATCTTTGCCGTTGCTATTAAAAAGAATATCGTAAAACGTCGCCAGTGCTTCCTGCAGTGTTTTGCTTTGCTCCTTGTTCAACCGGCTGTATAACGCCAGCATGTTAAGTTCTTCGGCAATAAGAAACCGGCTGTCTATCTCTTCAATAACGGTAACGCTTGTGTTACCCCAAATATCGTTGTGCAGTACCATGAATGGTCACACCCTTTCCTATTCTCAATTCTACCCGGTTCGCACATTCTGGCAAATGAAAAGGCGAGGATTCCATCAGGCAGCAAATATAATGTCACCAAAAAGAAAACTCGTAGCAGAGGGACACAGTATCCCAGCGCTACGAGTTCTTTTGTTTTTTGATGGCTGTGTCGGTAGGAGTTACTGCACCGAAATGTTCGTGACCTTAACGCCGCATCCTACCAGGCTGAGCGCCATAGCCGCAGTCGCAATAACTGCCAATACGAATTTCTTTTTCATTTGCTAACCCCTACATTATTATAATAGGCACTGCTTTTCAAAAAGCAAACTCGTAGAGGAGTGTTTCCCTCTACGAGTTGCCGGTTGTTTATAATTTACTATTTTTCAAAAAGCCATCAGCAAAGAATGCCAACATCCTCAGGAGGGCAACCATTATCAGTCGGAATGGAAATTACAGGGCCGCCCCATTCCCAACCACCGCTGCCATTAGGCTTGTTTTCCGTACTGCCGCTATCCCCACCGCTCGGCTGAGACGGCTCCGGATTGCTCGGCTGTGCCGGTGCCGGGTCAGGCTGTGCAGGAGCCGGAGCAGCAGGCTCCGGATTGCTGGGCTGTACCGGCGTAGCGGGAGCGGACGGCGTAACTGGTGCGGTCGGTGTAACAGGTGCCGGGTTGGAAGGCGTCACAGCAGAACTGTTGCTGGAACCGTTCTTGGTATAGGTCTTGTTGCTGGTTGTGACCTTCTTCGGCTGTTCAACCGTCACTTCGTAGTTGGCGCTCTCCTCACCGGCAGTCGCCGTGATGGTTGCATTCCCGGAGGAAACAGCAGTTACCTTCCCATTGGAGTCAACGGTAGCAACCTTCTCGTTGCTGGACGACCACTCAATAGGAGTCTCGGCAGAGACCTCCTCGGGGGCAACAGTTGCCTTAATGGTGTGAGAGTTACCGACCGTCAGCTTGCCTTCGTTGGAATCGAGCGTGATGCTTTCAACCTCATAGAACGCTTTCACATGAGTCGTCTTCTCGGTGACCTTTTCACCATCCTGCATGAGGGTCGTGGTGATGTCGCACTCACCTGCTTTAAGGACCTTCACCTTGCCGTCCTTATCGACGGTGGCGACTTCCTCATCGCTGGAAGCGAAATCAAACGAAATGTTGGACGCATCTTCCGGCTCGCATTTCGCTTCGATTGCGGTTTCATCGGTATCGTTGAGTTTGACTTCCAGGGTATCGGGAACCTTCAACTCTTTCGCGGATACGATGACGGTGATGACGCAGACATCCTGCATCTCGGTATCCTTGACCGCTGCGGTGATTTCAGCCTCACCGGCTGCGACTGCTGTAACGGTGCCGGTCTCATCGACCGTAGCGACGCTCTCATCGGAGGAAGTCCACGCGAGCGTCAGCTTCTCAGCCGCCTTGGCAATCTTTTCATCATGTGCAGCAGTTTCTGCCGTAGCAGACTCCCCAGTTGCGATAACAGGCGTCTTGGCGGGCGCATCCTCTGTCCCGAAATTCACCGGCAGCGTGATACTCTCACCCTTTTCGAGGGTCGCAGCATCCGGAACCGAGATGTTCGTGACCTTAACGCCGCATCCTACCAGGCTGAGCGCCATAGCCGCAGTCGCAATAACTGCCAATACGATATTCTTTTTCATAAAAACACTCCTTCTCGGCATCTAGCGCCGAGGCTACTCAATAATGATAGGCTCCGCCAGCCCTACGCGGTTTTGGATTTCGTCATCGACGATACCGTGGACTCTTGGCGTCCTATCCTTCTGTACACCTGCATTTTATCACGGAGATGTATTGAATACAACCATGATGGCTCGATTTTAACAAATCCGCAACAAATTGTGTGAGAAAAAGGATAGGTGTTTCTGTCTTTATTATATTTTGCATCTCGAAAATGTCAATGCACATTCTTTATGAACGCAAATTTTCGTCGATTTTCTTTAGCCGTTTTGCTGCCAATACCATACGACCGTTATTGATGTTGTAGTCACAGGTGACAAGGAACAAGAATTTGTCATTGTCGCAGTCGAATTGCAGTTCCTTGTAAATCGAGGCTTTGTCTTGGATGGTTTCGAGCATATCCTCAGTCTTAGAGGCAGAGAGCGTGTTCGCCCACGCCTGAATATCTACAAAGTTCGGGTCATCAACATATCCCGGCACTACCATGAGCGCGAATATCTGGTAGTATTCTTTCCCGTACTCGCCTTCCCAGCAAACAGTCCCGTTTTCATCGAAGAATTCCGGGTCCTTGAACTTATCCAGAGAGCCGAACATCGTCCCATCGTTCATCTTATGCCCATAGATGATAAGGTTGCCGTGCTGTCGCGTATCACATACTTCATCGAGGAAAAGGGTGCCAGGGATACTATGCTCTCCGTAGATATCCGTACGGAGGTAGGTGTCGTTTGTTTCTCCCTGCACTACCGGCCCGGTAGCGGTCGTACCATATACAGTAAGCCATCCCTTGTAATCAGGGTTGACCGCAAGCATTCCGTTAGACCAGTCAGTCTCATTGGTTTCCTGTGCAGTCGTTCTGATAGCCTGCAAGGATGAAGTGAGTTCCTGAGTCTTTTTGGTTTGTGCTATACTTCGGAGCAGCATCCCGCTCAATATAAGCACTGCGATGAGTGCAGCTATACTGATAAAGCGGGATACCCAGCCGATGGTTTTTCTTGCGACAGTCTTGACATTTGCCATGCTGATAGACCTCTTATTCGATTCCTGATACTATATTTCTCTGTTGCCGCATAATCCTGCGGTCTTGCGATGACTCATGATTTTATTGTATGCGATTCGCACATTTCGGCAACGCTCGCGCCTGATTTTCTGAGAGCTCCCGTATGATTTCTTGGTTTTGCCCCACAAACAAAAAAGCCCCGGTGCCATAACGGCATCGGGACCTTGCATTTTAAGCGGGAGTTGCAGCCTTATCGTCTTTGCGCTTACCCTTGCAGGCGGTGGCAACACCATCGCTCACAAGGTAGCAGCCACCCGCGACCAGCAATGCTTCCAGCAGCGTCTTCTGGTCGATGCCCACATCACCCATCTTGGGGATTTCATGGACAATGGGGATGGTTTCCGGAATATCCGGAGCAAGGTACACGGTGAACTTCGTGCCCATTTTCGGCGTGATGTTCAGAGCGGTATCTACTTCATCCGACACCGCAGCCTTATTGGTAGTACCGTGGTCCATGTTCGGGTGTTCCGTTTCGGCAGCAAAACCCACAGCGGTAGACATCATCAATGCCATCGATACCGCCGCGCATGCTTTTGCAAAACGCTTCATGGAATTGCCTCCTGTGTTTTTCAAAAAATGCCCCAGCACAAACGGATGGGTCTGCACCGGGGCATCGGCATACTTTAACTCAGAACGGAAATAGTAATCTTGGCGGCAGCAGAACCAACCTCAATCGGATTCTCGCTATCAGAAGTGTCATAAGCCGTGAAAGTCGCAGTACAGTCATAGGTGCCTGCTTCGAGCGGCTGGGACAGCTTATCGGTCTGAATGTGGTAGTTGGGCTGGATAAGACCACTGTTGTAAATCTCAGCACCGCCGTCATCGAGCGTGATACTTACGACCTGAGCGTACTTGTTGTTGGGGACATTCTCGATTTCGAGCGTACCCTCAGAATCTCCGGTCTTGAATACGGGATTTACATTGATGGAAATAGCCATGGTGCCATCTTCTACCACCCGATTCAGTTCTTCCTGAATCTCAGCCTCGCTCTTGCCATCGAGCTGGCCCAGCTGTGCGGCAACGGAATCTTCCAGACGGTTGTCCGAAATCTTTCCGCTCTTCTTCCAGATGAACAGGCCTGCGCACAGCACAAGCAGCAGAACCACACAAACCGTGATGGTACGGTGCAAAAGCTTGTCATTCTTCTTCGAGGTCTTCTTGTCGGTGGATACGATATTGTTCGCCATAATATTATTCCTTTCCAAGTGTGATGCTATTAGCTAAAACCAAAGCCGCCGAGCGGCAGGTCACTCGACGGCCAACTCGCTAACGAGTTTGATTTATGCCGAAATTTTCAAATCAGCGGTTGCTGCCGACACCGCCAGCGGTAGCAGTCTGGGTGTCGCCGGTCTCGAACATCGGGATGATGCTGTAGGTGACGCGAACAACAGGAGTGCAGCCAGCGTCGTTGACATTGGAGCCTGCAATCTTGGCGTTGACGATGAGGGGCAGAGCCTTGGCGGCGTCATGAGTGACAGCGTCAGCGGCAGCGCCGGTCTTGGTGACCTCGGTCGGAGCGGCCAGGAACCAGCCGTTCTCGGTGATGTCCAGAGGAGCAGAGCACTTGGCCAGGTCGATGGCAGAAGCGTTGTACATAGCGGAGTCAGGAGCAATGCTCATGGCAATCTCGCCGCGCTTGAGAGCGGAGGTGCTCATGGGAACGACGCGCCAGGTGGCGGGCTCAGCCTGCAGCTCAGAAACCTTCAGAGCCAGACCCTCGCGCTTGGAGTTGTCGGTCATGGAGGTGCCGACATCGAACTTCTTGCCGAAGTTGCAGCTGGTAGCGCCATCGGAGATGACAAAGTCCTCTTTCAGCTGGTGGTTGCCGTCAATGCCCTTAACGGTCTCACGCAGGGCGTCGCCGTCCAGAGTGCCAGCAGCCTTGAAGTCCCACTTGCCATCGATGAAGATGACATAGCACTCTCCGGAAGCGTTGATGTGCTCGTCAGCACCCATCTGATGGTAGTTGGCAGGCTCAGTCCAGCCAGCCTGGGTGGCGGCCAACCTGTACTGCCTGACCTGTTGCAAGGTTTGAACCGT
>OGZH01000596.1_pt1 | contig 24940 bp, 20 predicted proteins | sample 1576741 | NCBI WGS metagenome assembly OGZH01 (sample SAMEA3541560, study PRJEB24748) | human gut metagenome | biome: human gut; feature: human-associated habitat; material: faeces | place: China | collected 2012 | reverse complement strand
GGTGAAATTACCGGCGAGATTACTACGGATGAGGTTCTGGGTAATATTTTTAAGAATTTTTGCATCGGGAAATGATACAAAGAAAAGAAAAGCATAAAAAGAGAAAATATAAATCCGTAAAGTGCGAAAAATCAATGATTTTATGAGAATTTATATTTTCTCTTTCTCTCCGTAACCACGGCTCCAACCATGCTCACCGCAGCGGCGGCCAGTGCGGGGTAGAGCACCAGACAAAACGCCTGATACCACGTCGGTACAAAATACTGCCATACGGCGGGCAGGGTGTCGGCGGCGTTCAGCGTGATGTCGCTCATTGTCAGCGTCACGGCCTTGTTTTCCTCGGGGCTGCAGGGGTCGAGCCGCAGCGCGGCCAGACTTGTGCGCGGCAGCGTGTAGACGTACTGCCCGTTGCCCAGACTCTGCGGGAACACCCGGCGGTCCGCGGAGTAATCCTCGCCGACCTTTGTCGTGTAGTACAGGCACATTTCCCGCGCCTCACCGTCAAATTCGGCAGTGTAAGAAATCGTGCGCACCACGCGGCTGCTCACGTCCTCCAAAATCATCTGGGGGTCGCCGTCCTGTGTCGTCAGCGTGCCGTCCGCGCCCTGCACAAGGCCCACCAGCTGCCAGTCGGTCACGGCCATCGTCTCCTCGGCCAGACGGCCCTGCGCCCGGGCGGCGGCGTCACTGCCAAAGTGCACCGCGCCCAGCACCAACCAGACGGCCAGCGCCAGCAGATACGCCGTCAGCGGCAGCGCGCCGCGGCGGGAGAACCAGTTTTTCAAAGCCTTCACTGCGCGCTCACCTCCATCGGCATCGGGGCAAAGCCCACATCGGTCACGCGGTACAAAAGCGTCTCGCCGCTCTGCGCCGCCGCCAGCTTGTCGGTAAACAAATCGGCGTAGCTCTGCACAAAAATATCATCCAGCGTCTGGATGTACAGCACCGTGCAGCCGTTGCCGCGCACGATGCTGTCCAGCTCCTGCGCCGTAAAGCCGTGGTAATAGGTGCTTTTCACACCCTCGGCGGGCTGCAATTCGGGCAGACCCAGCTCACCGCCGCCGCCGATCATCTTCGTCTCGCCGGTGTCGGGGTCGGTGGTAACGGTGCCGGAATAGTCTACCAAAATCGGGTAAAAGTCAAACACGGCGCTGAACCAGCCCTCGCCGTTGTCGCCCTGCCCGACGTAGAACACGCGGTCATCGGGGTATCGATCCGATGAAGTGTACCGGATATTGCTTGTAATCATACTGCATCACATTCCTGCGAAAGAAAGCTATAAAGCTGTTCATAACTAATTGGCGGATAGCCGGTTCTTCCAAATGCTGTGCGATAAAAGGAGAGAGACTGGCCAAAAAACGATTGGGAAAGGGCTGGCGATAAACCCGGTCGATGATTTCGGGAGGCGTCAGATCGAACTGCTTCAGAAACTCTTCTTTCAAGGTGGCAGGAAGTTGATTTTTCAGAATATCTCCTACCAGCAGTTTTCCAAGTACGGCACCGCTACCTTCATCTCCCAAAATAAATCCGAGAGGAGAGATGTTACTGACGATCTCTTTTCCATTGTAAAAACAAGAATTGGACCCCGTCCCCAAAATACAGGCGATACCAGCCTCCTGGCCACATAGCCCGTGGGCGGCAGCCAGCATATCCGAATTAGCTTTAATATTCCCGATAACGGGCAGACTGTCTGCAATAGCCCGTCGGAGGACGGGAGCTTTCTCGGGTGTACAACCTGCTCCGTAGAAGTAAACTGCATTGAATTTCCCTTCCGGCAGTTGAGGCAGAAGGGAAGCTGTCAGCTTCTGTTGGATTTCTTCTTCCGACTGGAAGAAAGGGTTGATCCCTTTCGTTCCAAGTCGCTTGATAACTGTGCCGTTCAGTACGACACACCAGTCTGTTTTGGTAGAACCACTGTCTGCAATGAGTATCATATCTTAATGTATATTTTCTTTTTATATAGAATGTAGCCTATTGCCCAGTTGAGAAGGACAAAAAGCAGGGCAAATACCAGTGAGCCTCCTTTATCTCCGAAGACAGGTTGTAGGAGTGCACTGTAAATATAGCCATGTAAAGAAGTCGCTTCACCTTGGTAGGTCATAGGAATGACTGCCAGCGTAATCGCCAGAATATCTGCCAATACATAAATAAATAGCGGATTTACTCCAAACGATTCGAAGAAACGGCTCCAGTTTTTATAACCTTTAATGTCAATGATCCATACGAGTAATGCCAGAAAACTGGAACCCAGACCGCAGGTTACGAGTACGAAGGAAGGAGACCATACTTTCTTGCAGATAGGGGAACCATAACTCAGTAAGAAACCTGCGAAAGTAAGGATAGTACCTATCAGGAACAAACGTTCCAGCTTCTCATGAATATCTTTCACTTCCATCAATAGCTTTCCGGCACAGAAGCCGATTAGGACGTGGGCGATGGCTGAAATAGTACTAAGCAGTCCTTCCGGATCAAGTATCTGACCGCCATAGATATGAGCTTGTCCTAATACTGCACGGTCGACGATGGAAAGAATATTTGTTTCGTCGTAGACATATCCATTGCCGAGGGCAAGGATTGCAAAATAACTAATGAGAAGTACAGCAATTAAATAAGGTATATATTTATGCTTCATGAGTAAAGCGACTATGGCAGTAACTCCATATCCCAAAGCAAGCCGTTGCATGACTCCGAGAATGCGAATCTGGTCGATAGGGAAGGGATCGTGCTGGAAGCAGAGAATGGAAAGCCAGCTGATGCCAATTCCAATCAGGAAAATGATCACGGTCCGTTTGAGAATTTTTAAACCCGCGGGAACACTGAAGGTGAAATTGTACTTTCTCAAAGAGATGTACGTGGAGATTCCCATAATGAACATAAAGAATGGGAATACCAGATCGGTAGGAGTTAATCCAATCCACTCGGCATGTTTGAGGGGAGCATACGCATGTTGCCAGGAACCGGGCGTATTTACTAAGATCATACCCGCGATGGTGATGCCCCGCATCACATCGAGTGCCAATAGGCGTTTGTTACTTGTTGTTACATTCATGACTGTTACTTTTTAATGTGTTAAGTTATAAGTAATTCAATTTTATCTCTTTTTTCCGAAGGAACTGTCCAGTCGATTGCGGATCATCCATGAAGCAAGGATGCCGGGAATGGTGCATACGCATACCCAGATAAAGAAGTTGGTGTATCCGAGATGTTCCTGTATCCATCCTGCCGGCATTCCCGGAAGCATCATGCCAAGTGCCATAAAACCTGTTCCAATGGCATAATGAGCTGTTTTGTGTTCACCATCTGCAATATAAATCAGATAAAGCATATAAGCAGTGAAGCCGAAGCCGTATCCCAACTGTTCGATGGCTACACAAATGGAGATTAACAGGAGGTTGTCCGGAGTAGCTGCTGCCATCCAGACATATAAAAGGTCGGGGAGGTTGATGGCCAGCGCCATGGGAATGATCCATTTCTTAAAACCGTCACGGGAAACGAGGAAACCGCTGATGATGCCGCCTATCAGTAGGGCGGCGACGCCGATGGTGCCATAAATGACTCCGACGGATGCGGTTGATAATCCCAATCCGCCTTGTTCGGCACCATCCAATAAGAATGGAGAGGCTATTTTAGCAAGTTGGGATTCTCCCAACCGATAGGTGAGCAGGAAGAAAAACATAAGTCCCAGGTTTTTCTTCTCAAAGAAAGTGACGAATGTCTTAAAGAAATCTTCCAGTAACTTACCCGGTGTTAACCCCGGTCTTTTGACATCTGAAGCAGGGTGAGGGAGAATAAAGCGATGGTATAGTGTCAGTCCGAGGAATAATCCTGCCATCAGATAGAAAGTGATGCTCCAGGCCATTGGAACATTGCCATGCGATGTTTCCAACCAGCCTGCCAACATAACCAGGATTCCCTGCCCGAAGATATTGGCGAAACGATAGCAAGTGTTTCTGATGCCTACGAAGAAGGATTGTTCTTTGTTGTTGAGGCCAAGCATATAAAAGCCGTCAGCCGCAATGTCATGCGTGGCAGAACTGAATGCCATCAGCCAAAAGAATGCAAGAGTGAGTTGCACATAGTGTGGAGTCGGGATAAAAAAGGCAATACCGGCGAAACCGGCAGCAATCAAACCCTGCATGGCAATAATCCAGGAACGCTTTGTCTTGACCAGATCTACGAAAGGACTCCATAATGGTTTGATCGTCCAAGGCAGATATAACCAGGAAGTATAGAGCGCTATTTCTGTATTCGACAATCCCAGGCGCTTGTACATGATAACGGCAATCGTCATCACAGCCACATAAGGCAGTCCTTCCGCAAAATAAAGAGTCGGAATCCAGCTCCACGGATTTCGATTGTTTCTTGGTATTATGTTCTTGGCATTTCTTGTTGATATCATGGCATTAGTCTCAGATGTTATTCATATTGTTTTTCAAGTCTGCTTCCGGGATAATAGTGAGCTAAAATATCTTTGTAATAATAACCTCGCTCTCCCATTACTGCCGCACCGATCTGACAAAGTCCTACTCCGTGTCCCCAACCGGCTCCCGTCAGTGTAAAGCGGGTTGGAACATTTCCCTCTTCTCCTTTTTCCTTATCCACAAGGAATGCTGAACTATAAAGATGGGAAGGCGACAATGTACGTCGGATCTCTAATTCTTTTCCGATGGTCAGTGTCCGTAAAGTACCTACTATCTTTAATCGTATCAGGCGTCCGGAAGTTCCTCGCTCTACAGGGATTAAGTCTATGATTTCCCCGAAATCAATTCCCGAACGTTGATGGATTAACTCAGCTAGTTCCTGTTGGCTATAACTGATTTTCCAACGGTAGAAATCAGTCGTTTCCTGATCGTAGTTATTAAGAACCTGACTCAGAATCTTTTTATCCTGCGTATTACAGAAAGCATCCGGAGAAGTTCGTATCCATCGGTCCGCTTCTTCTTCCTGCGTCAGATCGGGAAGCTGTATTGCCGGACCTGTTATTTGTTTCTCCGAATCAGAAGCATGGGATTCCGGTATGTAATCTCGTTTACCGGTCAGATAAGGATGCCTCACATTCTCCCAACAATTCTGAAACTCTTCCATTGCACCGCCACAACATTTGGAGAATCGCGCATCGCAAATCTTTCCTTCATACATCAGCACCTCTCCACGGGTAGCTGAAACAGCTTCGATAGCTTGTGGAGTAGAAGCACGGGTAATTCCCTGATAGCGCTGGCAATGATCATCCGCACAAACATCAAAGTGCGTATGCGCTTCATGATCATACCATTTGATAAGTTGAGAGTTGAGAGTGGAAAGTGGAGAGTTGGCTGCGCTGTCCGGCTGTATAGTAGCTTTCCATTTTTCATTCTCCACTCTCAATTTATTGATCAGCCAGCTTCTGGAAATGACAGCATGTGCTTTCAGTAGTTCCAAAGAGGCGGTGGCACTCATTTCTGATGAGATGACACTTGTCAGGTAATCTTCTATAGAGATTACATTGATGGCGGTCAGTGTCTCTCCTTCGACAATGATTTTCAAAGCTCCCTGGAAGCGTTGTACTTCTTTGCGTTCCCAATGAAAATTGATGCCGATGGTGACATCCTTTAGCTCAAAGAAGATCCCGGCATTTGGCTGAGGGTAGAATATCAATTCATCGTATTCTTTCCCTGACCAGTATATCTTTTCTTTTTGATAAACAGCCTTTTGTGCCCCTGAAACCTTTGTGCCGTCAGGAGTAGTGAAGCTTTCGGGAAAAGAAAATTCAATTTCTTTTCCCGAAAGGATACCGACTGTAATCTGAGGTTCTTCCATTTCTTCTTTACTAGGATGTTTGATCGGTGAGTGCTTTTAACTGTTCCTGTGACAAACTGACCTCCTTGTAAATCTGAGTGATTTTTTTAGCTGTTATCTTATCCAAATCTTCTTCTCTTACAATGGGGAATACGCCACACATCTCCGCAATAGCCGGGCTTATCAATAAGCCTTTTTTCCCTTGGGCATAATAACATTCCGGCCGATGTTTAGAACGTAGGAAAATAATACAGTTCCACTGTTTTATTTCATCGCCTCCAGTGCGGTTTACTGTTTCGAGTCCATACCAGGCAATCACATTGATTAAAGGTTCTTTGTCATGATAAATAGAAACTATCTTATCGTAAAGATACTCAAACATTTCAATGATCCCTCTTCTGTTTGGAGATGAAATGCCAATGCTCGTGGTGAACCCGTTTTCTAGATGACTATGTACGCTATCTTCAGAACTAAGCATGTCCGATATGAAAGTCATCCCAAAAGGATTGGCAATCTTTTCCTCTTTTCCTGCTGCCTGAAAGTGCATATGGTCAGGGGCGGAAGCTCCGCATTCCGGTCCGTTATATAAGATGAGGAACTCGTTCATGTTTTCGGCAAGGAAAAGCATATCCTCAAAACGGTTTTTGATGGTTTGCGGGGTATGTTCCTCTTCAATTATGGTCAGATGCCGGCGGAAAATCGGATAAGGATTGAGGCATACCTCATAATGTCCGAGTGACAAAGACGTTTGTTCTGCCGGGCGATTGTCATTGCACAGAAAACAAGGTCTTTCTTGTATGGACTGAGAGTCGGTCTGGGCCATTGTAGAGATTGCCCGTTGTGGATTTGGGAAGAATCTGACTCTCTTGGTGTCCCCTCCTAGTTTGAGTTCCAGCGTCTTTTCTTTTTTAAGATTCTGTTCTAATTCCTTATAATTCTTTTTTGCCAGCTTCCAGTCTTTTTTCTGTTTTTCTATCATCTCGTTGACGAGACGCTGAAAACTTTCATCGATGCTGTGCATCCGGATTCTTGCCTGTAACTCCCAGGTTCGGATACTGTCTTTGTAGAAATTGTTCCGGTTAATTTTTTCGATATCTAATGCTGCGTCAGAGTTGCCTTCCCAACGGCGGCAAAGATAGATTACATCATAAATACGACCGATCGTATATTCACGAGAAATACTCAGACCTATGGCATAATCTTCTCCATAACTGGTATTGGGGAATTTGATCTTGCGAAGGATGGGAGTGTAGAAGGCCCGTGGGGCACCCAACCCATTGATACGTAAAGCATTGTTGGGACCGTCCTCTACTGTCCACTCTTTATGGTCAATGACACCGGGAGCTATCTCGTTCATCTGAAAATCCGTCATTAGGTAAGTCCCTATCACCATTGCACAGTTCTGCTGATAGAAGGTATCGACGATTTTCTGTAAGGTATGCTCATCCTTATACAGGTCATCGCTATCCAGTTGCACGGCAAATTTACCGCATTTCTCATGGTGTACTCCTACATTCCAGCAACCTCCTATACCGAGATCATTCTCCTGGGGAATGATATGTATTAGTCTATTGTCCGCACTAAATTCCTGGAGGGCTTCGGTGGTACCGTCCGTTGAGTGATTGTCGATCACAATCACATTAAAGGGAAAAGTCGTTTGCTGGCTCAAAGCAGAATTTACGGCGTCACGAATGGTCCGGATACGATTACGGACAGGTATGATGACAGATGCTTCAAACTCAAAAGCTTCTCTGTCCAGGTTTACTGTTCGGGAAGAAGGTCTTACATAGGCATTGATTTCTTTCAGATGCTTGATACAAACTTTCTCCATTTCGATCTGTACTTCCCGATTTTTAGGATTTACGTAATCGAATTGTTTTTCTCCGCTTTTCCGGGTATCTGTTTCTATTTCTGTGTAAAGGAACTCATTGATATGGATGATTTGAAATAGATTACCTAGCATCAGACGCATTTCATAAAATGCAGCATATTGGAAAACTGTTTCCTCCAGAATACTTGAAGCAAGGGTGAAAATTTCGGAATTGAATAAAAGCACCGAACCGAAATCAAAATCATCCCGGAGGCTTCCTTGTTGATAATCAATAACGGGAGCTTGTTTGAGAACTCCGTCAACCAGTTGGTAATGATCTGCGTATACCATTGCATTTTCTGAGGAGTTCTGTATAATCTGTGTCATGCGTTCCAGTGCGTACAATCCTAGTTTTAGCGGGGTCTGTTTCGTGTAAAGCAAAAGATAGCTGGCATCATCTGCGTTGTCAGCAATTGTTTTAATCGTACTTGTAGAGTAGAGACCGTTAATGAGGAGACATTCACACCCCGGTAAGCACTCTTTGTTGGTATCAGCGCTTAGCAGGTAGATTTTGTTCACTAATTCTGAAGCTTGCAATTCTTTTACAGTTTGTATCGTATCTTTCGGATTGCCAAAAGGTATGAAGCAATTGATTTTCTTTTTCATTTTAATGTTTTTTTATTAAAGAGTTGTTGATAGGGGCTGCTGACGATTTCCTTTTGATGAGCAGGCAAAGCCCCAGAAAAGTAAACGCAGCATTCAATATCAGTAACTCGTAGCTAATTTGATATCCATCGAACCAGGCTTCCGAATTTCTTTGCAATACGTAGCAAAGTGCAGGAGAAAGAATGGCTACTAACGGAATATATGGATCATAAACTTGTTTTTTAGTAAAAATGCCGAAAGCGAATAGTCCGAGAATTGGACCATACGTATAGCTGGCCAGCGTATAAATCGCATCAATCACACTCGTATTATTCAGCAAATTGAATACGAAGATGACGATTCCCATCACGAACGCCATCCCGATGTGCACGTGTTTCCGTATTTTGCTGAGTGCCGCTTCGTCTTTCTTGTGCGCATTCAGAATATCTACGGTGAAAGAAGTCGTCAGGGCTGTCAAGGCCGATCCGGCAGCGGAGTACGCCGAAGCTATCAATCCGATAATGAACAGGATACCGACTATTCCCGGAAAGTAATTGCCTGTGGCGATCATTGGGAACAATTCATCGCTCTTACCAGGATTCTCGATTCCCTGTCGGGCGGTGAAAGTATAGAGCAAGACACCCAGCATCAGGAAGAGCAGGATCACAAAGAACTGTGAAATCCCGCTTGTAATCATATTCTTCTGTGAGTCACGGAAGTTCTTGCAACTGAGATTCCGTTGCATCATATCCTGATCCAGCCCGTTCATGGCGATAACGGTAAAGACTCCTGCCAGGAATTGCTTGAAGAAATATCGCTTGTCGTTGACATCGTCAAAAAAGAACATTTTGGAGAGATCGCTGTCTGAAATCGTTGAGACCAATCCGCTGAAATTCAGATGCAGGCTGGAAGCTATATAGTAGATACAAAGTACGACGGAGACTACCAGACAGAATGTTTTCAGCACATCCGTCCATATCAATGATTTCACTCCTCCCCGGAAAGTATAGAGCCAGACAATGAGTACTGTCAGTATGACATTGATTATAAAGGGAATATGGAAAGGCTCGAAGATGAGTAATTGCAAGGTCAGACATACTAAAAAGAGCCGCACGGCAGCTCCGAGCATTTTGGAAATAAAGAAAAACCAGGCTCCTGTCTTATAGGAAGAAGCTCCGAAGCGATTTTCAAGATATTCATAGATAGAAACCAGATTCATCCGGTAGAAAAGCGGAACGAGTACGAATGCGATAATGAACTGTCCGACGATAAATCCCAGTACCATCTGCAGGTAGGAGAAGCCGCTGGCTTGTACCATACCCGGTACGGATACAAACGTAACTCCGGAGATAGTGGAACCAATCATGGCAAAGGCGACAATATACCATGCCGATTTGCGGTTGCCGACGAAGAAGCCTTCGTTATCCGCTTTATGTCCTGCTATATAGGAGATAGCGAAAAGGATCATAAAGTATGCTATGATAGTAATAGATAAGATAATTGGACTCATATCTGTTGCTTAAAATTCGTTCGCGGGTGAATATATTCAAATATGCTTTTCCTACAAATTGTACAAATGTAGGGAATTTATCAAATAAATGCATCCTTCTTATGAGTTTTTTATTCCGGGTGTGCCACCTGTATCATTTCTCGATGAGTGCCAGTTTTTGTTGAGAGAAGGAAGTTCAGGAGATATCTTCTCTAATGAAATGCCTGTAGTGACTGAAGTGTCGTGCATCCAGTCTATGAAACGGCAGGTATCAATCGTGCGGGGATGTTCTTCATCAGTTGCCAAGGCAAGGTAACCTCCGTCGTTGCTCAGTTGCGGAAATTTGGATATTTCGGTTATACTTTTGCCGTCAACCTTATGCTTTCTGATCAGTGTAGTTGCGGAGTGAGTAAAACAAATATATCCTTTGCCGGGAATAACAAGGTTTGTATTTTCATCTTCCTGTTTGAGTATTGTGGTACTGAATATTTCTCCCGTTGCTCTCATTTTAAACAGACGCAGAGACTTTACAGTGATATCCTGATCAGCAGGATTATAGAATTCGATGTATTCGGCACCGTCTTTGGCATTGTCATACATCACTTCGTTGAATAGTAACATATTTCTCACATTGTCAGGATATTCCGGCGATTCCGGTGTGTCAGGCTTGTCCGGTTCATCCGGAACGTCCGGTATGTCGTCCGGTTCAGTACTTGTTATCACATCATCAGACAACTGTATATGATGGAAAGTGAAACCGTCACAGCGGCTTTTTGTATAAACGCAGTATATGCCGCAGCAGATTGACTTTGTGATACTTGCGTCTTTTATTTGTTTCTCCTTCGTATATTCGGTTTCCGATTCCATGCGTGTCCAGAAAGTCCAGTAGCCGTTGGCGTCGCATTCTACTTTGATAAATAATTTCGGAGAATTATTTCCTTTCATGAGTTCTCTTCCCGAAGCCAGTAATTTGGATTGATTCCCATTTTGCCGGTAAAGTGCTACATTGTCTTTTGTTCCTCCTATCTGAATGTAATAGCCGTTCAGATCTCCGGAAAGTATTTCCGATGAAGAGGCTAAATAGAAACGGGCGTAATTATTGGCGGAAGGATTAAAGGTGAGCCGTACCCCTAATTCCCATCGGGTGCTTCTTACAGAAGAAGAGGGGATCGTGATATATGCTGTTCCTGCATCTTCCTGCGGATCATTCAAGTGTACGCCTTCTTTGGTATTAATCGTGAATTTCTCGGTTTCTCCTGTCCAGGGAAGTTCTGATGTTGAACTGTCCGGTTCAAGGCTCTCTTTTTCATCCTCAGGCGGAAGCGCACAACTGTATAATAATATAATGAGGAAACTCAGAAATGTACATGCCTTGCAAATTTTCATACGGCTTTAAATTAGTGTTGTTATCTACCGTATTTGTTTGTGTTCAACGCAGAGGCAATTGCGGATCGGATAATGTTCATGCTTGCAAAGGTACAGTTTCTTGTTGAATAAATGCGAAAGGTTCTTTATTGTTTTCTGTGAATGTTAGAAATAAAAGATACGGATTATACGAATTAACACGATAGCTTTATGCTTTCACAACGCTAAAACCGTGTTAATCTGTGTAATCCGTGCCTAAAAGTTATTATTCCTGTTATTACTCAAAGCGCGGCATCACATACTTGTCCGTATAAGAAGTGAAACTGATGCCGGGCATATAATGAGTATTCGAATTATTTTCCAGCTTCTTTATCAGTGAATAATCATCCGCGTTCAAAGCATAGTAATTATCGGAAGACGGACTCGTCACCCGTACCGTCCAGTCGAACATATTTCCAATGATGGTCAGCGCGTCCGTTTCGGGATTGAATGCAGGAACTCCTGTTTTCACCACATCATACGTGCGGCTTTTCAGCACATATAAAGCATTGTTGATATCTGTCAGGAAAGCAAGCGTCTTTTTATTTCTGAATTCCGTCAGATAAAGGTGCTCTAATGTTAATCCTTCCGGCAAAGTGATAGCACGAACGTAGGGACGCCCTTTCACCTGTTTCAGATGGAACAGACGACGGTCGGCATCCAACAGAAGGTATCCTTCGTCATACTCCTTCTTCACCGTCGGGTTTCCTGCGATCTCAATGGCCGGAAAGCGGAAATCCTTCTTGGTCATAGCTTCTGTAAACAAGAGGCTTTTTTCTGCATTCACGCTATTGGAAGCCATATCGATAAACTCAATGCCTTGCGAAGTAATGCGGAAAACATCATCCGGCATCTTCAGGTCTACACGCCCGGACATCGACTCCAACAGAGGATAAAGACCGATGGAAGGAGCGTTGATATCCGTAGGTACGCTGCGGAAATTGAAATTCTCCGTCTGCACGATCTTCGGAGTGACAGCTATCCCGTTAATCGTATCCGGAAAACGTTCGTCGGACATCAACTGGCGGAAATAAAACATAGGCAGAATACTGTCGAAAGCTGCTTCGGAATAAATGTTTCCGGCAGCGTCGCGACGTACGGTTCCTTTTCCCTCTTCCTGTCCCATCAAGGCGAAATCGCCGATCACGAAACTATATAGAGTGAAAGGAGTCTTCTCCGGCTTTACGACAAAGAAGTTGTAACACCAAGGCAACTGCCAGAGAAGCAGGAAGGCGATGGTGACATATAATAGTAGGGTACTGAAACGTTTCATCTTTATTTAATTCTTCATTTTTAGTTCTTTATTCTTCATTATCCTAGTCCTGCTTTCCCGCTTTGAACCGTACGATGGAGAGCCAGGAGAAAGACGCGGTCAGCAACGTATAGACCAGCAGATACGGGAGGAATTTGTTATAAGCTTCCGGCGTGGGCGACAGGAAGAAGATTCGCAGTAACAATACGGCGATAATGAGATTGATGATTCTGCGTTTCCATGCCGGTTCGAGGCAGATCCATGCGATGAGCAGGTAGCCGGAAATACCGGCAAGATACCACGTGAGGGCGGTCAGCAGTATATGATTCTTCAGTTCGTGAGCCAGTACTCCGCTCAGATAGACCTCCATCAGAAGGAAGTTGGAAGCGAAGCAGACAAGCAACAGTACCAAACCGGAGAACAACATATTGCCGGTCATTTTCAGTTCGGGATAGGGCAGGTGCAAAGTCAGTTTCAGACATTTGCGCTGCATCTCGGGAACAAACTGCACGATGGCCATCAGCACTCCGGCAATCAGGGGGATGTATTGTAACATATCGATGAATATGGCATCCCGCTGCATCATGACTTCCCATACATGCGCGGCGCCTTTCATTTCTATCACCCGGTTGATGCGAAGCATACAGTAGCCTGTAAAACCGAGTGTAGTGACTACGGCAAGCAGAAAATACCACCGTGTCTTGATCCATTCTTTATAAAATATAGCGTACATGAGACTTCTAATTTACTTTTTAATCTTTAATTATTTTATTGAATCAGTATTTGCCGGTCAGACCGATGAAGGCATCTTCCAGATTCACATGTTCGCTATGCAGGTCCGTATAGGGTACTGACATGGATTTCAGTTTTGCTTCCGCCTCTGTGAGGGGGAGGAAGGAGAATGTTTCCAGTGTATTCCGTATCACGGAAGGATGATAGAAATCATCGGATGCGGGCAGTTCGTAACCTTCGGGAACAGTACAGGTATAGCGGCGTCCTTCTTTCAGTAATTCGTCAATTGGCTTCTGAATCAGTATCTTTCCGTAGTCCATTATGATACAGTCGTCTACCAGTCGTTCCATATCCTGAATGATATGCGAAGTCAGAAAGACAGTCTTGCCTTCGGAACGTGCATAATCGCGGAGATAGTCTACAAACAGGCGGCGATAACCGGGGTCGAGACCGAGGGAGAAGTCGTCTAATACAAGAAGCTCGGGATTCTGTGCCAGAATCAGTCCGAGTGCTACTTGTGAACGTTGTCCGCAAGACATACGGGAGATGCGCTGTCCGGTAGCTACTTTCAGTTTGTTCATCAGTTCATAATAAGCCTCTTTTTTCCATTGATTGGGGTAAAAGGCTGCGTAGAACTTCTCAATCTGGGTGATGCTCATGAATTGATACTGTACGTGCCCTTCTATCAGCAGCCCGATGTTGCGGCGCAATGCCGGAGCCATCGTCTGTATCTCTTGTCCGAAGATACGGCATTCTCCGGAACGTGGTTTCAGATATCCGCTCAGGATGTTGATGGTCGTGGTCTTGCCCGTACCATTCTTGCCCAGTAGTCCGAGGATGCGGCCTTTGGGGACTGTGAAACTAAGATTTTCGTAAATCAACCGTTTGCCGTAGTAGTGCGTCAGGTTGTTACATTCTATGATTTGTTCCATTTTATTTTATCAGTTATTCTGTTCAAAAGAAGAGAAGAAAAAGGATGGGAATCACGATTCCGACAATCATTTCTATTCCTCCTCTGCCGATAATACCTTTGTTGCCTTTCAGCATGATGACTCCGGAAAGGGTGATGATGATGAGGCCGACTGCGAAAATATCCGCAAAGTAAGTCCACCATTGTCCGGGGTTGTAGTGCAGGCGTGCCATTGCTCCGATGAGCGGGCGGCGGGTGACAGATTCGTAGACTGCCTCTCCCGTACGGACGTTTACCTGCAAGTTGGACCCGCCTTTCAAGAACACTTTCATGATGTCCGCTTTCGGGAAATAGTGCTTGGTATAGTTACCTTCCTCTCCCAATGGTTGCAGCAGAGTCAGTACATTTTCCCTTTTCATTCCCTCTTTGCCCGGCAGTTTTTCGGCAATCTTATATTCTTTCCGTTCGATGGAGAAGTTCGGGTTGATGGTGTCACGGTGATTCATCACAATGCCGGAAATGGCATAAATCAAGACCATTCCGGCAAAGAAAAAGGATAAATCACGGTGTATCAGCCTACTCCATTTACGGATGCTGCTACTCCACTTCATACGAATTAGCTTCCATGAAATAGAAAGACAGATACTCTTTGCCGCTGCTTGCTTTTCGGTCGGCTATCTTCGCGCGGAAGTCGGCGATACGGGCTTCGGGCGTGTTGGCTGTCTCGCCGCGTGCTTTCTTCTCTGTGTCACAGCCGGCTTCACCGGTTCCGTGTTTTTCGGCAGCTTGCGCTTTGAGTTGTGCTTCCCAGTTTTGGAGGTAGGCTTCGTCAATGCGTTGTTCTTTCAGTGTTCCGGTGACGCGGACGATGGAGTTCACACATTTCGGGTCGAATGCTCCCAAGGTGCCGGCTTCTACGCGGATCACTTGTGTGTCGTCACTGCCCATCAGGAAGATTTTCTTGGCGCCATGCTTGCAGGTATGTGTGCAAACGCCTTCGATGGTTACTTCTTTTCCTGCAAGGTTTTCTGCATTTGCAAGAAGAGAGTCAATTTCTAAAGCAGACGAAGTGGTCTGTTCTGTTGTTGTGTCCGAGGAACTTTTCTGCTGTTTGTTTCCACAAGAGGTTCCGATAACGGCAACCGCCAGTAGAGCGATTGCGATGCTTAGCTTTTTTGTTTTCATTGTTACTTTTTGTTTTTATGTAGTTTATATTCTTTTTTATGAACTTGCAAATGGCTTTTAGTTCTGGTTCTTTACACAACGAACTGTTTGACCACTAAGTACACTGATATAACTCAGAGACAATCTGCCTTCCGGATACTTCGCCATTGAGAATGTGCTCATTAGTCCGAAGAACTGAATATTGGTCAGGTCGCCGGTGCTTGTACTATAAATAGGCTTATATGCAGTTGAAGTCATGTAATAACTCATACTGGGTTTTCCAAACCATTCGGTTACCGTACTGTTGCTGCTGGTTATTGCCGTTGCCTGATATTTGGGGACGGCTGAATAACCGGTTGACATACGTACTCCCGAGAATTGATAATTAAATTTAGCCTCGTTGAGTGTCGGGATTTTACCACCGTCATATGCTGTGTCATAGAAAAGAGCGTCTTTTCCGTTTTCCAAACTATTGCCGTCCGCATCTTTGGTCGAATTACCTACAAGGCTGAAATATTCGGCGCGAGTCGGGATGTGCCATCCCTTCGGACAGATGCCCTGTGCTCCTTCAAAGTCGTAGCAGTTTTCCGGAGTAACTGCTTTGCCGCTAAGTGCGGCATGGATGTCGTAGAGATAACCGTACTGCTTGATAGAAGTTGCGTCCTGCAATGCTTTTGCAGTAAGTGTACCGTCAACTGTAACCAATTCGTACGGATACCAGATGTGAGAATCTGCAGCCGGATCACTTGACGGAGTATATCCATCCGGTACATAGCGTAATGGTTCCGCCATCCATGTTGTTCCGTTGGAGAGAGTTACCGTATTGTAGGTAATGCCGTCGTAGATGAAATATCCGTCATGCTCTTCAAAAGGAACTTCCGGCTCATCTCCCTTGATCTCTCCCTCGTCTGTCCAGTTCTCGATTTCACCACTGAGTGTAACGATGATATTATCGGGTAATACACGTATATTGACACTGTATTGTCCGCCTTGAACTAAATCTGTGGATACGAGCTTTTGCATCAATGTATTGTTATCTGAAGTTGTTACTGCAAGAGTGAACGCAGCCGTCTGTGGGACTACAATGGCACGAAAAGTCTTATTCTTTGTCACTTGTTGTGCTGTGATGTCTGTGGCGGCGGCGCTCTCGTTTACGGTTGTCTTCATGGTTGCCAAATTGATATTGGCAGTAGGAACAGAGCCTTTGAGCACTATAGATGAAATATCCAAATTCGTTTCGTTTGTCACATTAATAACCAGTTTGGTCAGCATGTGCTTGAAGATCATGCTGATGGAGTTCACCGAAGGAAGTACGTCGGATTTGCTTGCCGCCATAAAGTCGGAGATTCCGTAGTTGGTGGTCTGGTCGGCATGCACGGTGAATGAAGTCGGTACACCGGTTGCGCTGTAAGGATAGTAAGCCACGAATGAAGACTTGTCTGCTCCTTCGGGATACCATTTCAGACTTCCGGCGAAAGCTCCGTCATTGAAAGTCATAAGCTCGTTGGTGGCATATACAGTGCCGTCTTCTTTAGTGACACTCAATCCGATCTGATCCTGATCTTCGAAATTAACCTCTGTGGCACGTGTGATAATAGGAGTGATGGTCACCCGGTCCACAGATGCTACTCCCTCGTTTTCCTCCTGCTGGCAAGATGCCAGAAATGCTGCTGTCAGCACAAATAATATCCCCTTTTTCATCATTTGATAGTTTTATATTATGTAAATGAATAATTTTAAAATGTATAACCTAACTTAATCGTCTCATTCCAACGGCTCGAACCTGCTATATATTCAAGGTTGAAACCGTGCGTATATCCGCCCTGAATTTCGGCATAAATCCCCCGATGAAAGTGATAGCGTAATCCGACGTTCACTGTCGCCCGTGGGGCAGTTGCATACTCATTCTGCAGATGGTAATAATCTGTCAGGCGGTATGGAGGATCGCCCGGTTCGGCTGTCGTTTCAGTAGTCCTGCTCTTCTCCGTGAAGTCTCCTATGGATAAACTTGCGGCAGCTTTCACATCGAATCTTCCGGCATGAAGTACGCCGGATGCGTAAACCCGTCCACAAGTCATTGTCTGTGACGCGACATAAGGGTACATTTGGGTAGTCATGCTTTTAAAAGACGAAATCTCGGCTCCGACACGCAATTCTCCTTTAGGAGCGATCAACTCATATTCGGGCTGAACGGATAAAGCCTTTCTTTCGAAAATCCGGTTGGAACCGTAAACATGGGTAGTCGTGATTCCGTTGGATATCTCCTGTCCCAATACATTCTCGTCATTTGTCTGGCGTGACCATGAGAGGTTGATCCGCAGGAAATGTTCGGTACTGCCTTTGGCGAAACGGTATCTCAGATGCGATGTAATCCGGTGTGCCGGAAACTTAAACCAGATAACCTCTTTCTCTCCGGCGGAACCGGAAGAATGCAGATACTCCACATCTCCGTAAAGCGATCCCCATTGGACCTGAACTGCTGCTCCGTGAGACAGTTCCTTGATGGGGAATCCGTTGATACCCGATTCGCTCAGATGGACTCCGCTTCCCGACCATGCTTCGTAGGCACCGTACATCAGTCCTTTATCAAGGAATGCGTAATAAGGTGTAGCGGCTGTTCCGATCTCTTCTGCTGAAACGGATTCGCTGTTTTTGCTGAAAATATAAGAGAATCCGATCGCATAATGGTCCGAATGATACATGATGCCGGGAGCTACTTTTAAGTCCAGTCTGTAGTTGGTATGTCGCAAGTCCTTGCGTTTGGAGTAATTGGCAGAGGTGAAATCGATCTTTCCGCCGATGCGCCAGTTGGTGCCGGCATCTGCTGCTATACCTCCCATGAACGCATAAGTTTGTAAATCCTTTCGGCCGGGGGTAAACTCCAGTAGGTCTACCGGATAAAATCCGGGATGGATGAACATGGAGCCGCTCATATCCTTGCCGGAAGTGTGGTCGAATGAGAACGAGCCGATCAGAGAATACTTCTTTAAGTGTGTGATGGACTTGGCTACTGCACCGGCACTCCATAATTTGCCGGCTTCGTAGTAGTTGCGGAAGTCACCGTGATTGTTCTTGCCGTACAGTTCGGCGTAGGAGACGGTGACGCTGTCCATCATGATTCCCGTTACGTTTGTTCCGGCATTCCATGAATTTCGTCGTTCGATAACATCGTAAGTCTGTGCCGAGCTTACGGCTGCTATACACAACAGCATACATCCTATATATATTCCTTTCATATTACTCATGCAGGGATTGTTGTTCTCTTTCATAAAAATCGGCGGAAGAGTTGTTCGTATCTTCCAGTATTTCATAACCGGCCTCCTTCGATGCTTCCTCGTCTACCCGACGGTGCAGGCTGCGTCCGTCATACAGTGCACTTTGACTGACATATCCGGCATCGATGGAAGGCGAAATGCGTTTTTTGTTGCTCGACGAACCGCCATAGTACACCTCTACCCCGTCAATCACCCAGTCGAGCGGAATCTTGATGACCTGATCCACCGTGCTGCCGGGCTTTTGTATCACACTGCCCGTTTGCTGTACATACTCCTGTATCGTAGTGTCCTGAGCCTTGAAGATGACAGTGGCGGGAGAAAATATAGAGAATGTATAGGCATTCGCCTGTCCCAGTTTGATGACCACGTCCAGATAATGGTCGCGGCTGATCTGGTCGCCCGGAGCAGGATGATACATCGTATTCCAGTAATAAACATTGTTGTAGCAGGCAAAATATCCCGGTTTGTTCAGATTGACCGACAGCGGGTATTGCGCGGCATGATCGATGGCTCCGTTGACGGCGATGACCGCATCGGCACCGGGTGCCAGCGGGAAGGAAGTGCCGTTACCGCCGAATTGCCAGATGCACTGGACGATAGGAGCGAAATCGGGGAAAATGGTTGCTCCGGTTGCTTCGTCCTGCGTCACCCATACGTTGGTGGACTGGGAGTTGTAAGGATCGAGCGTACCTAAACACAAATGGTCGAGATACTGCGTCTGGGAATCATTGTTGTGCAGGATAATGTATTTATCAGCCTGATAAGTACCTTCCTGCGGCAGCTTGGTACATCCTCCGCAATAGATTTCCTTGATAATGATGGCACCGGCTTTGGAGTGTGTAAGCGGAACGTTGAGTGTGATATCTCCGTTTACGAGTTTTACCTTGTCTGCCAGTCCGTTAAATATATGCTGATCGGCTTTATCGCTGATTTGTATGCGGTATATGCCGTTGGTCAGGGCGAATTGCGCTGTACCGTTCTGGTCGGTTACCGTCTTGTAGGAGTTGCCGCGGGCGATGTCTTCGATTTGGACGGTGATGCCTTCCCGAAGGTATTCCGCATAATCGTCCGGATAGACGGCAGTCACCTGCAAGGTGTGCAGCTGGTCTTCGTAAGGATTGCCTTTGTCGAGGTCCGTACATCCTCCGAGTAAGGATGTGACGAAAAGCAGTATGATATAGATTGACTGTTGTTTCATATTTCTAAAGTTTAATGCGGCAGGTTAGTCCATAATAAAAGTTCGGGGTAAAGATTGCACTGGTTCCGGTTGCGTATGATTTCACATACGCCCGTGAGTTCGTGAAATTAATCGCGTTGAACGACAGCGAAACATGATCGCCTATCTCCTTGGTAATGCTGATATTGGCAGAGAAATACGGATCATATCCGTCGGCTGCGAAAGTATAGGCATTGCCCGATTTACGTATCAGATGCGCGAAGTCCGGATTTTCGGCTTCGGCGGCGGTGAACGGATGTACCTCGTTGTTCAGGTCGAGGTAGGCAACCGGATAAATGGCCGTATAAGAATTTCCGTCGTAGATGCTGCCTCCTGTTTTCTCGTTGCTGTTCTCGCTGACGTTGAACGCGTAGGACGTACCGTTATATTCGGAGAGATTCTGCGACCGCTTGATGAGCGAGGCTTCCAGTTTGCAGGATATGATCAGCCTTGCTTTCGGGATACGGGTGATCGCTGTGATATTGGCATCCAGCGAGTGAGTGCGCTTGCCGTTGGCGGTCGTGGATGAGTTGTCGCCGTTGGCATATATACCTACATATTGGTAGGAACGGTTGGCGAGAGTGGTGTGCGACCATCCGTTTTGGTAGTAATAAGACAAGGAATTGTCTATGTATTTGCTATATGTATAGGCCGCATCCACACGGAACTGCGTACGGAGAGGAGTGATCTCCGGAAAATCGATGATCATTTCCGCTCCTCTGCGGGTGATGTCCGGTCCGTTATCGGGAGAGGTTGACCTGACGAAAGTCTGGTCTTTCACCTTTACGTCCAGCGGTGTCCAGTAACTGTCCTCATCGTCCCGTATATATCCCATGCCCGTCTGATTGTCTACGGTAATCTGCGGATTGGCGGACAGCTCGAATCCTTCCGGCAACTGTAGAACATTGTATGCGAACGGAGTATAGGTACTTGTATATTTATAAGGCATCTTCGTGCGGTTAAAGTATCCTACCAGTGAAATACGGGTGCGGGCTACATTGATGTCAACTCCTATTTCGGCATTCTGATTCTTCTGCCAGCGGAGTTTCTCGTTGTGTAATAAAGTATATGGCTGACTGTAATAGACGTAAGCCGACTCATTGTTATTGTATGAGACTCCGAAAGTCTGAATATCCCGATACTCCTGTCGGGGATAGAGTACATAGTACGAAGGCAGCTTCTCGGTCACTCCCCATCCGCCCCGAATCGCTATGTTTTCGTTCAGCTGCCATCTGGCGTTGAAACGTGGCGACAGTGTGTTCAGCTTGTCGTATTGCGTTCCGCTGATGAACAGATTCTCCCAACGCAATCCCGCCATCAGCCTCAGCATGGTGCTGCCGACAGCTACCGACAGGCTTTCTTCCGCATACAACGAAACATTGTGCATATACGGATAAGCCGAGTAAGAACGGGGGCGATATCCGTTGGGAGCCAGCGAAGGATTCTGATAATACTCTCCGTCGCCCACATTGCCTGTTCCTTTCCATTGCACGCCTGCTTTCAGATTGCTGGTAACGTTCTTGAAACGACGGTTCCATTCGTACTTCAACGAAGCGGCATAATCCAGTTCTTTGGAATCGACAATCTGATCGGCAAAGAAATGGTAAGGCAGTTTGCCTGCAATGAAATAACCTTCCTGTTCAGCGTGGACTGCCGGCTGTTCGGACGCATAAGAATAAGGTGTATGTGCATGCGACTTGTTATCATTGTAATACACCGATGCATCCAGTTTGAGGTTGGTAATCCATGACTTGTTGAGCAGCCATGCCAATGACGTGTTTGCACGGAAAACGTTGTCTCTGACTTTGGTATATTCTCCCGTATATGCGTCGGGATCATCCTTCGTATTCATTCCTCCGATGTTACCGGTCAGCCCGATGTCGAATCGGAGCACTTTCCGGAACGTATTGCTGTAACCTGCGGAGAATCCTCTGCGGGTATAAGAAGTATAGGGTGAATTAAGCTTTTGAGTAGCCTTGATCCATTCACCGCTTATGTTGACGATTCCTTTATCGTTGCCGAGGTCCAGCCCTTTGGAAAAGGACACCTGTTCTGTGCGGGGATTGATGGATAGCAGTACATTCCACGGAGTCTTCCCTTTTTTCGTATGGATTTTGACCATACCGCTGTTCAAGTCTCCGTACTCTGCCGAAGGTACTCCGGTGATGACTTCTACCGATTCGATATCGGCCACAGAGATGCTGCGGGTATCTATTCCGGTCATATTGCCGAAAGAAGAGTTGTTGCCGATGCGTACTCCGTCTACTTCTATCGCCGTTCCGAAAGCCGCGTTGCCTGCGGATGAACCTCCGTCGCGCAGAGAGAAAATATTGTTGCTGGTCAAGTCCGGAACTTTCGTCTTTCCTCCCGGAAGAAGGGCGGAAATATCGCTTACATTCGATATCTGCAGATGTTCCAGTGCGTTACTCCCGATGTTGAGCGTGGTGTTCAGCTCACTCTTCGGAGCTTGTGCGGTAACGATTACGTCGTTCAGGGCAAGTGTATTTTCCTTCAGTTGTATCTTTAATCCTTTGATGCTGTTGTTCACATTCACCGGAACCGTTGCCGGAACATAACCGAGGAAGGAAACTTCCAATTGATACTTGCCTTCCTGTATTCCTTGTATCGTAAATTCCCCCTTCTGGTCGGATACAGCCCACAAATAGGTGCCTTTGATTAAAATGGATGCGCCGGGCAACGGCGAACCCGTCCTTTCGTCGGATATACGACCGGAAATAGAATAATTGTTAGTATTGGCTTCAATTCTGGAAATGATCAAAGAAAGAAGCAAGCAGAGCATTATTTTAAGTGTAAGAAACCTCATAGAACAAATTTTGTGCAAATTTCGTTCTATATCGTTAATACTACAATCGCAAATAATGACTATTTTGGGAGTATGCGAGTACCCATAAATAGGTATTTCTCTCCATAGTGATTTGATAGCAGTTTTGCTCTCATGCTCTAACAAACGGTCTGTATCCCTTTATTCATCGTGGTTTCCAGTGTGGTAGCAACTGTGGCGGCAGGTATGAGGGCAAACGGTTGCTCTCACTTGCATCATGGACTTAATCTCGTTTGTTTAGCTTTATGCTTTGATTTGCAGGATGTTAATGTCTGATGTGTCAACTGTTAACAATTGGCATCCCAGCTATTAATAACTGAGAAATCAGTTGTTAATAGCTGACAACTCCTTCATTATAGACTGATAAATGGTTTGAAATGGCTTGAAAGGACAGGTTAAATGAGTCAGTTGTTACGGTCAAGTCATTTCAATCGACAGTTGTTTCAGATAGTTTCAGGCGCTTGAAACTTTTAGTTTCATTGCTTGAAACCAATGGTTTCAAAGGTTGAAACTATTAGTTCCAAGGCATGAAACCTTTTGTTTCAAGGCATGAAACCTTTTGTTTCAAGGCATGAAACCGAATTTGGAACTACTTCTTGGAGAATAATCTTGTAGGAGAGATGGGAAAAGGAAAGCCTTGGTGACTTCGAGGCAAATAAAGAAGATCGGCTTGCACTGCGACGATTGTCGTGTAGCAAGCCGACCTTTATTTCATTTTATCTATGTATCTTATACGTTCTTTACCTTGATCAGATACTCAGCGATCTGTACAGCATTCAGTGCAGCACCTTTTTTGATCTGATCGCCAACGATCCAGAATGTCAGACCGTTTTCATTTGTAAGGTCTTTGCGGATACGTCCAACGTACACAGGGTCTTTGCCTGCAAGGAACAACGGCATCGGGTATTCCTTTTCAGCAGGATTGTCCTGAAGAACGAGACCCTCGCCTTTGGCGAATGCTTCACGGGCTTCTTCTACCGAGATCGGACGTTCTGTTTCCACCCAGATGCTTTCAGAGTGAGCACGAAGTGCGGGAACACGTACGCAGGTTGCACTGACTTTCACGTCAGAGTGCATAATCTTGCGTGTTTCGTTATACATCTTCATTTCTTCTTTGGTATAACCGTTTTCCGTGAACACGTCGATCTGCGGAATCAGGTTGAATGCCAGCTGATAAGCAAACTTCTCTACTGTCACAGGCTCGTTGGCCAATACCTGACGGTATTGTTCGTACAACTCGTCCATAGCGGCAGCACCGGCACCGCTGGCAGCCTGATAAGTAGATACGTGCACGGTTTTTATATGAGAAAGCTGTTCGATGGCTTTCAGTGCAACTACCATCTGGATAGTTGTACAGTTAGGATTGGCAATGACGCCACGCGGACGCTCCAACGCATCTGCGGCATTTACTTCGGGCACTACCAAAGGCACATCAGCGTCCATACGGAAAGCGCTGGAGTTGTCGATCATCACAGCACCGTATTTGGTGATTGTTTTCTCGAACTCCTTGGATGTTCCTGCACCGGCAGAAGTGAAAGCAATGTCTACTCCTTTAAAGTCATCGTTGTGTTGTAAGAGTTTGACCTCGATCTGTTTACCGCGGAAAGTATAGGTTGTTCCGGCACTGCGTTTAGAACCGAACAAAACTAACTCGTCCATCGGGAAATTTCTCTCATCGAGCACGCGCAGGAATTCCTGTCCTACGGCTCCGCTTACGCCAACAATAGCTACTTTCATCTTTTTCTTTTGTTAAATTGTGAATATTGAATTTCTTTCCTGTCGAATAGAAAAGATTTGGCTGCAAAATTATAACAATTTAGCATATAAACATCGATTTTGAGAGAAATATTTCAGTTTTTCAGCGGATTACTCATGCTTCCGTATAGTTGGACGTGGTTATTGGAGTGAAATGACCATTAGACATTCATTGGATTCTGCAAACTTTTTTGTTCCTTTGCAGAAAATTCCTAAAAAACACAGCCTATGAACCTGTTTGATCTCAATTTAACGCTGCCGATTTCTGATCCGACCTGGGTGTTCTTTTTGGTACTAATTATCATTCTTTTTGCTCCGATGATTTTGGGGCGTCTCCATATACCTCATATTATAGGCATGATTCTGGCGGGTGTCTTGATTGGCGAACACGGCTTTCATGTACTCGACCGAGACAGTAGTTTCGAACTGTTCGGCAAAGTAGGGCTCTATTATATCATGTTCCTTGCCGGTCTTGAGATGGATATGGAGGACTTTAAGAAGAACCGGACGAAAAGTTTCGTGTTCGGCTGGCTTACCTTTCTGATTCCTATGGTGTTGGGAATATGGAGTAGTATGAGTATGCTGGGATATGGTTTTCTCACGGCGGATATTCTTTCATAATCCACCGCCCCCAGCGCCGCCGAGAGCGAAAAATCAAGCGGAACAGCTTT
>OGZH01000560.1_pt1 | contig 25656 bp, 19 predicted proteins | sample 1576741 | NCBI WGS metagenome assembly OGZH01 (sample SAMEA3541560, study PRJEB24748) | human gut metagenome | biome: human gut; feature: human-associated habitat; material: faeces | place: China | collected 2012 | reverse complement strand
TGCAGTATGTGAAGAAATTTATTAATTTCTGTGTATATTCACTGCTTGCCGGTGGACTGGGAGCGTGTCTTCTTCTGCCTGAATTCTATACATTTTCACTTTCAGCCTCAAGCGACACGACATTCCCTGATAAGCTTATTTCTTATTTCAGCATATTATCAATGCTCACAAGACAGCTTATCAACATTCCGGTTCATTTAGGACTGGATCATCTGCCTAACATATACTGCGGCGTTGCTGTTTTTGTACTGCTACCGCTTTATGTTATGTGCAGCAAAGTCAATGCACGTGAAAAGATTGGCAAATGTGTCATCCTGCTTATCTTCCTGACAGCATTTAACTTAAATATACCTAACTATATATGGCATGGTATGCATTTTCCTAACAGCCTGCCTTGCAGACAGTCATTCATATATATATTCTTCCTGCTTGCAATGTGCTATGAAGCTGTTATTAATCTTAAGAATTCTACTAACAGGCAGCTTGGTGCATCATTATGGATTGCAATTGGTCTTCTGCTTATTATGGAAGAACTTTTTATTAACTCTGAAACTGAATATTCATTTAAGAGTATATATATAAGTGGAATATTTATTCTTATATATGGTCTGTTAATGTTTATTCATAACAACGCCAGGCTCAAAATTCCTGTTGTTCTTATGCTTGCATTCTCAGTATCAATCATTGAATGTACACTGAATATGGATGCAACCGGTATTGGAACAACAAGCCGTACATCATATCTTCTTGATTATGATGCCGTAAAGACTGTTACAAAAACCGTATCTGATAATGACACATCCTTCTATAGAATGGATAAGCTTTTTGGTGCGCGTTCTAAGAATGATGGTGCATGGCATAATTACAGAACTGTTTCAACATTTTCATCAACATGCAATGCAGGGATGTCAAAGCTTTACAACCTTATAGGAATGGAAAATTCAACTAATGCATATGGCTGCAATGGTCTTACCGCTGTTACTGATTCTCTTTTCTCTGTAAAATACACTATTTCTAACCGACTTTTAGTTGAAAGTGATATAAGAAATTATTATACAGGCAGCGATGGTGAATTTGTGTATAAGAATAATTACACACTTCCTATTGGTTATGCGATTAACAGTTCAACAGCATATGACCTTGTTATGGCTAAGAATAACAATGGTATTGAGAACCAGAATCTTCTTATTCAATCTCTTACCGGAATAAGTGATGTATTTGAATATACTACCTCATTCCCTACTGAAGCCGATTGTATCATCACGCCGGCAAAAAGTGGTCATATGTACCTGTCAGTTGCAAATAAATCTGTTGATTCCGTAACTGTTACTATTAATAACACAACCACTTACACCTACAATAATATAAAGAGCAATAACCGGATTCTTGATATTGGTTATGTCCACGACACAGATACTGTCGAAGTAACTTCTGATACCGGCGGAATGAATCTTTCTGTATACACACTCGATGAAGACAAATTCATCAGGGCTTACAATAAACTCAATTCAGAAAGCTATCAGGTTGAGAAATTCTCTGATACTAAGTTTACAGGAACTCTTACTGCTTCCTCAGACAAAGCAATATTATTCTCTATTCCATACGATGGTGGCTGGTCTGTGTATATTGATGGCAAGAAAGCTGACACTTATGCCTGGGAAAATGCATTGTTATGTGTTGACGTAAGTGCCGGAACTCATACCGTTGTATTAAAATATCGTCCTGTTAATTTAATATTGGGTTGCGTTATTACTACACTTTGCATTATTATATTGATTGGCATTTATCTTGCCAACTGCTTTATTAAAGCAGGAAAAGTAAATATGGCATATTTTCCGTTAGTTATCAGAAAATATCTTGATGATCCGTCTCTTACTGACAAATACATTAAGAAACTGTCTGATGATAATATAGAAAGTTCTATTCTTGATGATATGGATGATTTCGAGAATCTTGAATCACCTGATATTGATGATGAACTTACTGACAGTCTTCTCTCTTCTATTGAAGATGAAGAAGATAATTTTAATGAAGAAAATACAGATATTTAATTCAAGGAGGATTTATAAATGAAATTATGGGGTGGACGATTCACCAAAGAAACTAATGAGCTTGTTAACAACTTCAACGCATCAATTTCATTTGACCAGAAGTTCTATAAGCAGGATATTGAAGGAAGTATTGCACATGCTACTATGCTCGGCAAGCAGGGAATTATTCCTGAAAGCGAAAGTGAGCAGATTGTAGAAGGTCTTAAGGGAATTCTTGCTGATATTGAATCAGGAAAGCTTGAAATCACTGATGAATACGAGGATATCCATACATTTATGGAGGCTACTCTTATTGAGAGAATCGGTGATGCCGGAAAGAGACTTCACACAGGACGAAGCAGAAATGACCAGGTTGCTCTTGATATGAGACTTTTCACAAGACAGGAAGTTCTTAATACTGATGCTGAGCTTAAAGAGCTTATGGCTGTTATCTTAAGAATCATGAAAGAAAACACTCATACATTCATGCCTGGATTTACTCATCTTCAGAAGGCACAGCCTGTTACTGTTGCTCATCATTTCGGTGCATATTTCGAAATGTTCAAGCGCGACAGAAGCAGACTTCACGATATATATGAAAGAATGAATTACTGTCCTCTTGGTGCAGGTGCACTTGCAGGAACAACTTATCCATTAGACAGAGAACTTACTGCTTCTCTCCTTGGTTTCTACGGACCAACACTCAACAGCATGGATTCTGTTTCTGACAGAGATTACCTTATTGAATTCTTATCTGCATTATCAACTATCATGATGCATTTAAGCCGTTTCTCTGAGGAAATATGCATCTGGAATTCTAACGAATACAGATTCATTGAACTTGATGACGCTTTCAGTACAGGAAGCTCTATTATGCCTCAGAAGAAGAACCCTGATATCGCAGAGCTTGTAAGAGGTAAGACAGGCAGAGTATATGGTGCTCTTATGAGCCTCCTTACAACAATGAAGGGTATTCCTCTTGCTTACAATAAAGATATGCAGGAAGATAAGGAATTATCATTTGACGCATTTGACACAGCCAAAGGCTGCATCAGCCTTTTCAAGGGCATGATTGATACTATGAAGTTCAACAACAAGAGAATGGAAGCTTCAGCAAAGAACGGCTTCACTAATGCTACTGATGCTGCTGACTACCTTGTTAAAAAGGGTGTTCCTTTCAGAGAAGCCCACGGTATTGTCGGCCAGCTTGTTCTTATGTGCATCGAGAAAAATATTGCACTTGATGACCTTTCACTTGAAGAATACAAGGCTGTAAGCCCTGTATTTGATGAAGATATCTACGAGGCTATCAGCCTTCAGACTTGTGTAGATAAGAGACTTACTCTTGGTGCTCCGGGACCGGAGGTTATGAATAAGGTTATTGCTATTTATGATAAATATATGGAAGATAATTAAATAGTATTTCGGGGTTGTACAGTCTATGAGTCAAGCATTAGTGCCAACTTTAGGTAAGCTGACCTAGTGGCTGTAAATGCCGCCATATACAGAGTTTATTACGGTGCAGGAAATCAAACGCGCTTCGCTTGAACGAGATTTCCTGCACCGAACTTTTGTATATAGCGGCATTAACACCCACACGGTAAGCTTACATTCCGTTGTCGCTAACGCTTAACTCACAGACACTACCACCGCGAAGTACCGATTTTGTTTCATGCCATATGTCTCCAGTATTTAAAAAATGGTATGGATAATCCCATACCATATTCTGACTAACAAAGTGACCTCGCTGGTCAAATTATTCTTTCAAATGTAGTCTCGACAATCAAAAAACAATTTAACTAACTATCCATTTATATTTTAGAAAAATATACTTTTTAAGGGTGGTCATGTCGAAGAAGTGCTTCACACCATCACAACTAAATTGTAAGCTGTCCGTGTGGGTGTTATGCCGCCATATATAAAAGTTCGGTGCTGGAAATCTCGTTCAAGCGAAGCGCGTTTGATTTCCAGCACCGTTATAAACTCTGTATATGGCGGCATTTACAGCCACTAGGACCGCTTACCTTAGTTGTGATGGTGTGAAGCACTTCTTCGACTCCCCAACCATTAGAATCACACTCTTATCTTAGTCCCCTTAGTATCCCTGTGTGCCGTCTTCATCTTGGCAAAGCTGATACTCTTGCCCTTATATTCCATTGTGAACTCGTCACCTTCTGTAAGCAGGAATACATCTTCTATATAATCATCTTTTGAAAGCTTGATTCCTCTTACGCCAACAGCACTCTTCTTCTTCATTGGAATGTCTGTTAATGGGAACTTTAAGAATACGCCGCCTTCTGTCTGCACAATTACATTCTGGTTACTCTCAACAACCTCTTCTTCCTTGATTTCTCCATCAAGTGAGAACTTGGAATAGATTTCTACTCTTGCGTCTGTAGAATACATTCCGATTAGCTTATCATCATCTGCTAATTTCGTACATGCAACTGTACGCTTTGAAACCTGGAATTCTTCGCTGTCTACAAGCTTCATCATTCCCTGTCTTGTGACAAACAGCATTTTCTGATTCTTAAGTCGTTCAAATGGAGTAATGTACACAATTATCTCCTTAGAGCTGTCATAGTTACACAGATTATCAATCGGTGTGCCTTTATCTCTGAACTTAGTGAATGGCAGATCCTTTATCTTTAACTGATGCATGTCTCCCATATCAGTAAATATGCAGATTTTATCTGTGTTCATTACCGGAATGACATATTTGTTCTCATTAAATACAGCATCTTTATTTCTCTCAAATGCAGCCATATCAATGGTTCTTGCATATCCGAATCTGTCCATAATAAACATAACTTCCATCTCTGGAATCTTCTTTTCCTCAAATACAGCAGCTTCGCCGTCTTCAATTACAGTTCTTCTTTCAACACCATATTCCTTCTTAATATTAAGAAGGTCAGACTTGATAACCTTAGCCATCTCTTTTCTGCTGCCAAGTATCTTTTCATACTTCTCAATCTTCTTGACACATTCATCATATTCCTTCTGAAGATTAAGAATTTCAAGGCCAATCAGCTTGTACAGACGCATTTCTAATATTGCGCCAGCCTGTCTCTCTGTGAAATCAAGACCTGAAGCCTGCTTTTTTGACTGCTCTGACTTAAACTTGATTCCCTCAACATTACCATTAACAAGGCAGTCCTTAGCCATCTTAAGATTAGCACTGCCTCGTAATATCTCGATAATAAGGTCAATAATATCACATGCTCTTATAAGACCTTCCTTAATCTCCCTGTTAGCCTTCTCCTTTTCAAGAAGTGTTGTGTACTTTCTTGTAGCAAGCTCATACTGGAAATTAATGTGGTGTTTTATTATATCCTTAATACCTAAGGTCTCAGGTCTTCCATCAACGATAGCCAGCATATTTACGCCAAATGTATCTTCCAACTTGGTCTTCTTGTAAAGAAGATTTTCAAGATTCTTGACATCAGCGTTCTTCTTAAGTTCAAGGACAATTCTTATTCCTTCCTTAGAAGATTCATTGGAAATGTCGACAATATCGGTAGTTTTCTTAGTTTCTATAAGGCTTACTACATCAGATATAAATTTACCTATGTTAGCACCAATCATTGTATATGGAATCTCTGTAATAACAAGCTTGTCCTTCTCAGAACGGTTCTTGGCAGGCTCGAATACGACCTTGCCTCTTAACTTAATCTTACCTGTTCCAGTCTCATATATTGCACCAAGCTCGCTTTTATTAATTACAATTCCGCCTGTAGGAAAATCCGGTCCAGGGCAGAGCTGCATAAGCTCGTCTGTTGTGATATCCTCATTATCCATATATGCACATACTGCATCAACAACCTCTGAAAGATTGTGTGGAGGGATATTAGTTGTCATACCAACCGCAATACCATCTGCACCATTTACAAGCAGATTAGGTACTCTTACAGGAAGAACCTCAGGCTCTTTTTCTGTCTCATCAAAGTTAGGCACGAAATCCACAACATTTTTATCAAGGTCAGCAAGATACACATCCTGTGTGAACTTTTTTAACTTAGCTTCTGTATATCGCATAGCGGCAGCTCCGTCACCTTCGATAGAACCGAAGTTTCCGTGTCCGTCAACAAGAGCCATACCCTTCTTAAAATCCTGTGAAAGTACAACAAGTGTCTCATATATTGAACTGTCACCATGTGGATGGTATTTACCCATTGTATCACCAACGATACGTGCAGACTTTCTGTGAGGCTTGTCGTAATTAAGCCCCAACTGGTCCATGGCATACAGCACTCTTCTCTGTACCGGCTTTAAACCGTCCCTTACATCAGGAAGTGCTCTTGCTGTAATAACGCTCATGGAATAATCTATATAGGACTTCTGCATAACCTCAGAATACTCAGTCCTTATAATCTTCTCAGCCATTTTCTACTCCTTTAGCTTTTACGCATCAATCTCAGCTTCATTAGCATGCGTATATATAAATTTTCTTCTAGGTGGTACATCTGTACCCATAAGCATTGCTGTAACCTCAGTTGCAAGCCTTGCGTCCTCAATCTCAACCTGCTTTAAAATTCTTGTTTCAGGATTAAGAGTTGTCTCCCATAGCTGGTCAGGATCCATCTCTCCAAGACCTTTGTATCTCTGAAGTGTAAATGTTCCTGACGTATGCTTCTTTCTGTAATCCTCAAGTGCCTTGTCATCATATAGATATTCACCCTCGCCCTTCTTAGGAACAACCTTATAAAGAGGTGGTGTAGCAATATATACATGTCCCTGATTAATAAGCTCAGGCATGAATCTGTAGAAAAATGTAAGAAGCAGTGTATCAATATGTGCTCCATCCACATCGGCATCAGTCATGATAATAATCTTATTATATCTTAATCTGCTAATATCAAAGTCATTACCGTAGCCCTCTAAGAATCCACAGTTGAATGAATTAATCATTGTCTTAATCTCGGCATTGGCAAGTACCTTATCAATACTTGCCTTTTCAACATTAAGAATCTTACCTCTGATTGGAAGAATTGCCTGAGTTCTTCTGTTTCTTGCAGTCTTTGCTGAACCTCCGGCTGAATCTCCCTCAACAATGAACACCTCACATTCCTCCGGATTCTTGCTCTCACAGTTGGCAAGCTTTCCGTTGCTGTCTATAGAGAACTTCTGCTTTGTAAGCATATTTGTCTTAGCCTTTTCTTCTGCTTTTCGTATCTTCGCAGATTTTTCAGCACATGCAATTACAGCGTTAAGGTCATCCAAATGTCTATCGAAATAAAGTTGTACCTCGTCTCCTGTTACATTTGCAACAACTGTACCAGCATCCGGATTATCAAGCTTGGTCTTGGTCTGTCCCTCAAATCTTGGTGCAGGGTGCTTAACTGCAACAACTGCAGTCATACCATTTCTTACATCAAGACCTGTAAAATTCGCATCCTTATCCTTTAAGATGCCAAGTTCTCTCGCATACTGGTTGATAATCATTGTAAACTTGGTCTTAAAGCCTGTAATATGCGTTCCACCCTCCTGAGTGTATATGTTATTACAGAAGCCAAGAATATTTTCCTCAAATTCATTAACAAACTGAAATGCTACTTCAACCTCAATATCTTCCTGCTTCTTCTTAAAGTAGACGATATCGCATACTGTCTCTTTGCCATTGTTAAGGTCTTTGATATATGCCTTAAGTCCGTCAGGCTCATGGAAAGTTTCCTTATCCTCGCTGCCCTTTCTCTTATCTTCAAACTCAATTGTAAGCCCCGGATTAAGATATGCAGTCTCATGAAGCCTGCTCTTTATCGAGTCTGCTTTGAATCTTGTCTTTTCAAATATTTCTCCATCAGGAAGAAATGTAACAGTTGTACCAGTATCATTTTTTCTGCATGTACCAATCTTTTCAAGCGGCGCTGTTGCTTTTCCACGCTCGTATCTTTGCTTGTACACACCACCATCAACTCTTATCTCGACCTCAAGCCATACAGAAAGTGCATTAACTACAGATGCACCAACGCCGTGAAGTCCTCCAGATATCTTATATCCGCCATCTCCGAACTTGCCACCTGCATGAAGTACTGTAAATACAACCTCAACCGCAGGTATTCCGGCTTTAGGATGGATTCCGATAGGAATACCTCGTCCATTATCCTTGATAGTTGCTGTTCCATCATCATTAAGAGTTACATTTATCTGTGTACAAAAACCCGCAAGATGTTCATCCACTGAATTATCCGCAATCTCATATATAAGATGATTAAGACCTTTTGTTCCGACACTTCCAATATACATACCAGGTCTCATTCTTACCGCTTCAAGGCCCTCCAGTATTGATATACTGTTAGCATCATATTTATTAGCTGCCATTATTAATTACTCTCCTCTTTACTTTCCAAAATACGCATTGAAAGTATCCTCAAAGCTGCTTCCCAACGTATACGCATCCTGAATACTTAATTTCTTCCATTCGCTATTATTAAATTCCATATATATACCAGCTTCATATTTCTCAAAATCAGCATTAAACTGCTCTAACTTTCTCTTTTCAAGAATTGCAGACTTATTAACCTCGGTCTTAGCCTTATCATTATCCGATGTACATCTTATAATGTAATATCTGCCTGCTGCCTCAACTATACTGCTCATCTCACCAGTAGACAGATTGAATGCTGCTTTTTCAAATGCTGCATCCATCTCGCCACGTTTCAGTTCGTACTCATATTCGCCATCCGCATTGTACTCCTTGGCAACAGCAAAGAATGAACTTCCTGAATTCACAAGATTATATGCTTTATTAATATCTTCCTCTGAATCTGATACAATATACTGGATATCAATAACTCTTGCCTCATCTGCGCTTACTTCAATATCCATGCTGGAAGTAAGGTCATCGTAGAGTTTCTGTGCTATTGCAAATTCAGTAAACATTGTATTCAGTTTATCCTTAGTTATTCCTGTACTGCTTATCTGCGATTCTGTTAATTCATTGTAAAATGCATCAACAGCCTTACCCACAGAATCTTTTTCTTCTCTTCCAAGCACAACACCGCGTTCCTTAGCCTTAACATTCATAGCCTTGACGCGCATTAACTTACTCTTAATCTGGTCCTTAATATAGCTTTCAAAATCAGCATCACCAATTTTCTCTCTCCATATATTACTGCCAAACATTTCCTCATATTCCTTCTTCACATCAGACATGAGAATATCTGCCTCGCATGTATAAGTTGTCTTCTGTCCTGCTGTCTTAATAAGCTCACCGCTCTTCATTCCTGTTGTGAAATATATCAGACGTCCATTTAAGAACTTAATATATCCTGCAACTAACAGAACTACAACAAGAATAACTGCTAATATAATAAATGTTTTTTTTCTTCTTTTCATATTCTATCCTCTTTAATTATTTGTGATATGGCTCATTCTTCATAATCCTGTAAGCCCTATATATCTGTTCTAAAAGAATAACTCTCATAAGCTGGTGTGGAAATGTCATCTTTGAAAAACTCAGCTTATAATCAGCTCTCTTAAGTACTGCATCTGCAAGTCCCAGAGAGCCTCCTATTACAAATGTTATGTTACTTGTTCCTTCTATTCCAAGTTTTTCAATCTTTTCTGATAGTTCAACAGAATCAAGCATTTTCCCTTCTATTGCAAGTGCACATACATAAGCATCATCTTTAATGGCAGAAAGAATTCTCTCCCCTTCCTTATTCTTAATCTGTTCATTGACTATATCACTTGCATTATCTGGTGTTTTCTCATCAGGTAGTTCAACAATATCAAGCTTACAGTATCTTGAAAGTCTCTTAGAATACTCTTCAACTGCATGGGTATAAAACTTTTCCTTAATCTTGCCTACACATACAACATTTATACGCATCTGTACTATCCTTCCACGAAGAAATATCCGCCATTATCAAGCCTGAATACTTCTAACTGCTCAAGAAGCTCATCATTGCTTAAGTCAGATACATCCATTCCCTCATCATCCATCACTTCTCTTAATTCTTTAATATCCTTGCAGTATACCGCCATACAGTCCTCTAAGAATTCCTTAGCTTCCTCTAAATCATATGCAACAGGCTCATCGAAAAGCTGTTTCTGATCTCTTAAAAACACCTTCGCACACTCATCGATATGTTTATCCATAACTTAAATCTCCTTATCTTATCTCTTTAAATTGCTCTCTTAATGTTCCTTCTACCCATCCCGTTACGAAACGCCCATGTTTCTTAACATCATCTACAGCTTTCTCCATAACATATGAGTAATACACCCTGTCAAGCATTGCAATATCATTATAGTTGTCACCAAATGCCATACATTCTTCGGGTTTTAAGCTGAAATATTTCTGTATCTGCTCAATTCCTCTACCTTTATTAACATTAGTGTCCATAAGGTCTAAGTAAAGTTCTCCCGATACAAGTACTGAAGCCTTATCACTCCATTTGTTAATAAAATGTTCTTTAGAGTTCTTAATTCCTGTCATATCACACACAGCTATCTTTAATATATCCTCGTCAATGTCTGTGAACTTATCAACTAATGTAGTATGATAATTAACCACCTTGGTCATCCTGTAATAATATTCTTGTGACTTAGGCTTAATATATGCCGTATGTTCTCCTGATACAAGCACCTCACAATCAGGCTGTTCAATTACATCCTCAATTATCTCTAATGCAAGCTTCCTATCCATCGGAGTCTTCCCAATAGTTTCACCCATGTATTCCACAAGTGCACCATTCTCTGCAATATATGCAAGCTTATCACTGACAGTCCCAAAAAGTCTCTTAAGACTCGTTATCTGCCTGCCACTAGCCGGCGCGAATATAACGCCTTTGTCAACAAGTTTATTGATATACTGTATAGCAGATTCATCGACGCTCTGTGCTCCGTTAAGAAGCAGTGTCCCATCAAGGTCACTCGCTACGAATTTAATCATATGTTTTCTCCTTAAAATGCTTTAAGCTCATGTACAAGTCTGGCAACAGGCAGACCGACAACATTATTATAGTCGCCTTCAATACCCTTAATGTATGCTGCAAATTTTCCCTGAATACCATATGCACCAGCCTTATCCATAGGTTCTCCTGTGCTTATGTAATCCCTGATTTCCTCATCAGTCATATCATATACCCACACATCAGTCTTTTCATAAAAACTTACATTCTTATGTGCACTGCATATAGTTACACCTGTATACACCTTATGTATCTGACCTTCTAAAGACTTAAGTATTCTGAATGCATCCTCTTCATTCTTAGGCTTGGTAAGAATCTCTCCTTTATGATAAACAATAGTATCTGCACCTATAACGATTACAGAATCTTCATTATCTGCGTATTGTTCTAATACAGACTGTGCCTTAACAGAAGATAATTCTCTTACATAATCTTCAGGCTCCATCTCTTTAATATTCTCATCTGCATCACTTGTAACAACAGTAAAATCAAGTCCTACCTGACTCATTAATTCTCTTCGTCTTGGTGAACCCGATGCAAGTATCAAATGTTTCATAAAACTTCCATCTCCTTGTTCTTCACTGTATTTTGTGTTCAAAGCCTACTTCGACTCATACATATTGCATTATAGCATAAAAAAGCAGAGTGCTTCAATACCACCCCAATAAAAAAGGCACAACATTACTGCTGTGCCTCTCTGATATCATTAACATTTATTATCTTTTATTGCTCTTTTTGCTTATCACAATAACAGTTCCAGAAATAACAGCTGCTGCTACAAGAATCACAATATATACCCATACATGATTATTGTCACCAGTCTTTACAACCTCTTCATCAGCCGCAACTTCACCAGTTTTTCTGACTCTTGAGCCACCAACAGTCTCATCTTCTTTTCCTGTAACTAATTCTTCATCTCCTGCAACTTCACCAGTCTTCTTTGTGACCTGAGTTGATGAAGTTGTATGTTCTTTTGTCTGTTTATTAGAATCTACTGTTGTTTCATTTGACTTTGTTGTCTCATTAACAGCTGTTGTTTCGTTTGATTCTGGTTTTGTCGGCTTAGTTTCCTTACCAGCATCAACTGTAGTCTCATTCGACTTTGTTGTCTCCTGCGCAGCTGTTGTCTCGTTTGATTCTGGTTTTGTCGGCTTAGTTTCCTTACCAGCATCAACTGTTGTCTCATTCGACTTTGTTGTCTCCTGCGCAGCTGTTGTCTCGTTTGACTTTGTTGTCTCCTGTGCAACTGTTGTCTCGTTTGACTTTGTTGTCTCTTGTGCAGTTGTTGTCTCGTTTGACTTTGTTGTCTCCTGTGCAGTTGTTGTCTCGTTTGACTTTGTTGTTTCCTGTGCAGTTGTTGTCTCTTCTGACTTTGTTGTTTCTGATGAAGACTGTGCTACAGATGTTGTTTCCTTTTGTGTCGTCTCCTGCTGTTGATTATCTGATATAAAATGCATTTGTCCATTGACATTAACAAATGACTTAGAAATTGCTCTTCCATTACATGTAGATGTTAAGGTAATATCTGCTTTTGGTGCAACAACTATACCACATACCTCACCTATATTAATATTACCAGTTACATTAACAGCATTGAAAATAACCGTGTCTGATACATCAACATCTGTTAATCCGCCTGTATTCTTTCCATTAATGCTGAATCTCTTAATGTCTGCATCACCATCACCGCCAAGCAAATTAATGATAACAAACTGTCCCTGTGCTTTATTTGTTATGTTGAGCTGTCCTTCTCCATAATAAGATGAAACTTCTTTTCCCTGCCAGTCAATATAATTATTAGCATACATATTTACCACTACAATCTGCTTATTCTTAAATGAAGCAAGATCAATCTTTCTATCATCATAAGCACCAATAACTATATCAGCCTCCGAATCTGGTGTATCTGCATACGCCTTGAAATTATCGTATACATTATCAAGTGCTGCAGTTACATCCATATAATCCTCTGCATAATAAACATTGATTGTATCCTTGCAGTTAGCAACATTAATAACAGCACCTGTTCTTTTTCCGTCAGAATCTTTAATATAATATTTATTCTCTCTGGGTTCATAATCATAATCAGTTCCAAGTACAAGATTATTAAATGCATTTCTATCCACATTAACTTCTGATGAACCAGAATTATCAAAACTCTTGATATATGTTGTTCCAACGCTCATATCAAGCCATGCACTCATCCACTGATCTGTTATTACAAGCTTGTTAGTCGCGAAACATGTCTGATTGTGATTACTATTCTTAAATTCTTCAGCAACTACACCATAAGGTTTTGCTGCTCCTAATAATTCATTAAGGACATCCTGTGTTTTCGAGTATGCACCAGCTTTTAAAGATGTACCGGCAAACACAGAACCTGCAACTATTGCAACTGAAAAAACACCAACTGCAGTTTTCTTAACCTTTGCATTCAAACTACTTAATAGTTTTCTAAAAAACATTACTATCCCTCCAAAAATGTCTAAATCAACAGTTTCCCCTTAACTATATTTCTTTTCCCCTCTGAGCGTATAATAGCATTAGTACTATAGTACCGCTTCCCCCTTTGAGGGGGATTTTTTAATTCTACATAAATAAAACAACCCATATCCTGAATCAGTATCATTCTAGTATACGTTCCGGACATGGGTTATATTACACATTATTCAATTTAAATATTATGCTTCAAGGCTTCTGTTCATAGCTGACTCTAACGCATCAATAGAAGCTCTGATGATATCATGGTCAATACCAATACCAAAGTAATTCTTTCCATCCTCTCCTGTAATACCAACATATGCAATGGCACTAGAATCAGAGCCCTTCTTTAATGAATGTTCTTCATAACAGAAGATATCACAAGGCTTTCCAAAGTGACTGGCAAGAGCATTACTTACAGCATCAAGACGGCCATTACCGCCATCTTCAACATTGCATTTCTTACCATTCTCATCAATAGTCACAACAGTCTGGATTCCATTAATCTGCTTGAAATGCACTTCAGAAATCTTGAATACTGGTGTATATTTCTTATATCTCTTCTCAAATATCTCAAGCACTTCATCTGCTGAAAGCTCCTTATGATTAACATCTGATACATCTTTGACAGCATAACCCAGATCTTCTCTCATAGCCTTAGGAACAACCATTCCATAGTTATGTTCAAGAACATAAGCAACACCGCCCTTACCAGACTGGCTATTAATTCTTATAACATCTGAATCATATGTACGTCCTACATCTTCTGGATTAATTGGAAGATATGGAACTGTCCATTTATTAGGATCATTTTCAATTCTGTAATGCATTCCCTTAGATATAGCATCCTGATGTGAACCTGAGAACGCTGCAAATACAAGCTTACCACACCATGGATGACGGTCATCAATCTTCATCTGTGTAAGTCTTTCAAATACTTCTGCAAGATGTGGCATATCGGAAAGATCAAGCTCAGGATTAACACCCTGCATATACATGTTCATAGCAAGTGTAATTATATCAACATTACCTGTTCTCTCACCATTACCAAAAAGTGTTCCCTCAATTCTGTCCGCTCCTGCAAGAAGTCCTAACTCTGCATCAGCAACACCTGTCGAACGGTCATTATGTGGATGAAGAGAAATAATAACATTCTCTCTGTTGTGCATGTACTTAGACATATATTCAATCTGGCTTGCAAATACATGTGGAAGTGACATCTCAACTGTAGCAGGAAGATTGATGATACATTTCTTATCAGGTGTTGGCTGCCAGATATCAACAACAGCGTTGCATACCTCAAGTGCATACTCTGGTTCTGTTCCTGTAAAGCTCTCCGGACTGTATTCAAAAAGGAAGTTTCCTCCATCAGCTTCAGCAAGTTCCTTTAATAACTTGGCACCTTCAATAGCAATCTGCTTAACTTCTTCCTTAGACTTCTTGAATACCTGTTCTCTCTGTGCTAATGAAGTAGAATTATATACATGAACAATTGCTCTTGGAGCTCCCTTAACAGCTTCAAATGTCTTCTTAATAATATGTGGTCTTGCCTGGGTAAGAACCTGGATTGTAACATCATCAGGAATCATATTTTTCTCAATAAGTGTACGGCAGAACTCATATTCTGTCTCAGAAGCTGCAGGGAAACCAATTTCAATTTCTTTAAATCCTACTTCAACTAACATCTGGAAGAATTCAAGCTTTTCATCAAGACTCATAGGTTCAACAAGAGCCTGGTTACCATCTCTTAAATCAACCGAACACCAGATTGGTGCCTTATCAACATACTCCTTGTTAACCCAGTCATTGCACTTAACTGGTGGCATAAAATAGCCTCTTTCATACTGTCTGTAATCAAACATTCCTAAAACCTCCTGAAAATATAAATATGTATTGTTAATAAGTAAAGGCTTCCTTAAAGATAAGCATAAAAAAATCTTTCGTCCATGGGCAATTCCACCCAAAGAGACGAAAGATAAATCTCACGCGTTACCACTCTTCTTCATAGCTATGCTATGCACTCACTGAATACGTACAACAAATGTGCTGCATTATATTCTGTCCACTATAACGGTTGGCTTCCGGCTACTCCTACTTCTCATAATGATTTCAGGTAGCAGCTCCAAGGCGAGTTCAATAAGTTCCTTCGACTGTCTCGCACCACCCGGCAGTTCTCTGACTCTGGTTCCTATCTAATAGTCCTCTTCACAGCATTTACTTATTATGTACGCTTATTATACTTGTCATTTTTTATAAAGTCAAGCATAAATTCAAGTTCTTCTTTGGAAATATTCTTATCAGAATATCTTGCTTTCTCATAACTTGCTGTAATTCTGTCTGCAGCATCAGCATCGTCAGTTATTCTGTTTATTGTTATATCCTGTGGCTGCATATTTTCAAGTGATTTACCATCCGAATCCCTGGCTGCCTTTGATGATTTTATTGCTGCTTTTCTGAATGCCTTCCTGTACTGCATATTAACAGGCATATTCTTAGCTTCTTCTACTCTCTGACGTCTCTTTATCCTTGCTTCTGTTCTTCTGTCATTGCCAATGAATTCAATCTCATCACCATTATTATCCTGTGACTTTTTGAAATTCTTGGCATATCTGATAATCATATAGACAATAAATACAACAAGTGCAATTACAAGAACTATTGCAAATGCTGTAAATAATGCACTCATAACAGGATTATCAGTAAATGCAAGGTCGTTATCCCCCTTTACCACATCATCATCAGTGCCTGGATTCACAGAATCTTCGGGCATCGTAGAGACTTCTTCTTTCTCTCTTATAAGTCTTAAGAACAGCTTCAGCACTATCCTTACAACTGCTACAAAACCTGAACCAATCAGTGTAAATATATTGCCATAATCCCCACTATAGAACAGAATCATGCCAAGAATCATAAGTCCTGACACAACCATGACCATTATCATGTTAATTCCTGTAATTCTCTCAGCAGGAAATTCTGATTTGCCAGCATTACTTATAAACAGAGAATTAAGCTCTTTTAACTGGTTAGCAAGAAAAGCAAGCAGAACAAACAGCACAAATAATACTGTTTCATAGTTAACAAGCAGTCTGTTGCCTGCTGAACCGCCATAAAGACTTCCTGCGACCATAACCAGACAATACAGAGGTGACATTCTCTCTCCTGCCTGCAAGGCAGCTTTCTTGTCTTCCTGAGTTACATCAGCAAACTGATTCCCATAAAGCGGTTCATTCATATATTCAGTTTTTCTTGCATTAGCCACTCTTATGCTTACAGACCTTATACACACAGCAAGTACGCTTACAAAATATGCTGTAGACTCTGCATCTCCATTACCAATTATAATGGCTGTTATAAGCAAAGCAGCATGAATCAGCATAAATAGAAAATTCTTATGTATATTCTTTCTTGCCGCATAAGTTATAATAACCGGAACTGCCATAAGCAGTGTTGCAATAATATAACTGTCAGATTTATTCGTAAGTCCCAATATAACAAATGCAGAAAATGCGAACGCTACAATACACTGGCTTATTATATCTGTCAATGTTCTTAGTGTTCTCAGTTTATTATAATTATAAACTTGTCCCGACTCATTCATATGTTATCTCCTGATAAACTTATTTCACTTCCCAGCCCTCTGGTCTGATACCACAATAATCAAGGCTGTATTCTCCACCAGTCATATATGGAACAATCCATATAACCTGTCCATACTTTTTCTCAAACTTCTGCATAGTCTGCTGCAGCTTCTTTCTTCTGCTCGCTGATATAACAACATATACACTGTTGTCACTACTCTGGACAGAAACATTTTCTATAAATGTTCTGTTAATAAGCGCTGCAAACTCTTCTTTTTCAAGCTTTAAATCCATTCTTGCAAGTACAGTATTAATACTTCCAAGATGTCCAACTCCTGCTCCTTCTCTTATACCAACTGCTTCCTTTGTGTCAACATCACATGCATTACTAATAAGAGAGACATTAATTCCCTGTCTAATGAATTCTTCCGCCACAGAAGCTGCAAGACTTATTGCTTCTTCATTAACCGAATCATATGTAAGCATTCCATCATCCTCAAGATTAAGAAGAATACATACATTACGGCTGACTGACTCATTATATTCATTAACACACAGATTACCTGTTCTCGCTGTTGCCTTCCAGTTCACATTCTTTAGGCTGTCGTTGCTTGTATAATCTCTTATTCCTCTGAACACAAATGGATCTTCAAGCATATATTTCTTACGTTCTGCTTCTCCTGATATTCTGCTTCTTATAAAGCTGAATCTCTTACTATCCACAGTCTTAGGATAAACTGTTATCTCACAGGTACTACCCACTTTGAGAACATTAATCTCATTCATAAATGGTCCGGCAAATGTAAGCTGTACGCCTGATATTTTGAACACACCTCTGTGATTGCATTTAACAGGAATTCTTCTTGTAATTCTCTGATTAGCCAGAAATGAGAACACATCATTGCGGTATGTAAGGTCTGACACACTTGAATTAGTATCTGTTTCAGGAAATTCAAGTTCCCTGTCCACCTGAAACTTAAGATTCACACATGGCAGCGGCAGACGTTTTTCGTTGGATATAACCTCAACAACATTAACTGTTTCGCCATTTACAACATGCTTTTTCTCAAATTCAAGAGCGACACCCAGCCCCTTATTCCAGTTATAACGAAATACAAGCTTAATTGCCAGATATACTATAAGTACACCAATAAGCATCAATAATACATTCATTATCTTTTCCAATCTTCAGTAGGAACTGCTGTGTTATTAACAACATGTTCTACAATCTGTTCTTTATTATCCATATTCATGTAACCTGTCTGTAACACAATTCTGTGTGCCCATACTACAGGTGCAAGTATCTTGATGTCCTCTGGTACAACATAATCTCTGCCTGCAACATACGCATATGCTCTCGCCGCATTGAGCATACCAAGAGTTCCTCTCGGGCTTACACCGATTGATACATTATCCTGCTGTCTTGTCATCCTTGCCAGTTCAACAATATAATCAATAAGCACTGGGTGAACATATACATTTTTCGCATCTTCTTTCATTGCAACAATATCTTCACATGTTGCAACTGTTGAAAGTTCTTTAGAAGGATCTTCTTTTAAGAATCTGTTAAGAATAAGTACCTCATCATCTTTCTCTGGATAACCCATGTTAATCTTCATAAGGAATCTGTCAAGCTGTGCCTCAGGAAGCTGATAAGTTCCTGCTGTCTCAATAGGATTCTGTGTTGCAATTACAACAAATGGTTCTTCTAACTTAGAATATTCACCATCCACAGTAACCTGATGTTCCTCCATACATTCAAGCAATGCCGACTGTGTTCTAGGTGTTGCCCTGTTAATCTCATCTGCAAGAATAACATTAGCGAATACCGGACCTCTTCTGAATACGAATTTCCCCTCTTTCTGGTTAAACACATGCACACCTGTAATATCTGAAGGAAGCAGATCTGGTGTAAACTGAATTCTTGAAAATTGTCCATCAATGCTCTTTGCAAATGCTTTCGACATCATAGTCTTACCTGTACCCGGAACATCTTCAAGGAGAACATGTCCACCAGCAATAATACTTGTCAGAACAAGTTCTGAAACATTTCTCTTACCCACAATGACCTTACTTACATTATCTAATATATCTGAAGCCTTACTCATAATACCTCCTCGTAACACGAAATTTAAACTCAGATAATTATAACAAAAACACTGCCAGAACAGCAAGTGTCTGACAGTGTTAATAGGTTAAATAATTATGAACTTTTGATGAATTTAATTATCTGTAGGCATCTCCTGATTAACATCAATACCTCTTGGAGCAACAGGTGTTGAGAACACAATCTGTGTACTTGTTCTTCCGAACTTCTGAAGCTGGCCGATAAATGTATCAAGTTCCATGGTACTTGGGAACATAACTTTTAATAGCATTGAATAATTGCCTGTTACACAGTTACATTCAACAACATTAGGGCATGACTTGATAAATGGATAGAAATCCGGTTTCTGCACAGGAGCAACTTCAAGATTAATAAATGCTGTTATATGATATCCCAGCTTTAACTGATTAATCTTAACTTCATATCCTTCAATAATCTCTTCCTTCTCAAGTCTCTCAATTCTTGCTGAAACAGCCGGTGATGAAAGGAAAACATTCTCGGCGAGTGCCTTTAATGGCATTCTTGCATTCTGCTGTAATAATGTAATTATCTTCTTATCGATTTTATCCATGGCGTGAACCTCCAGATTATAATATTCGTTGTAAATGCTATTAATTTAACCAAAAAGGGGACAATCCTAGCGTTGTTGCTAAAATCGTCCCCTTTGACTTAAATTATTAACTTATACATAATATACACCTTACATAATAAAATAGCAAGTGTTTTTTCTTTATTTTCATTGCTTTTATACATAATATTTGTTAGAGTAGAGAAAATACTAAAGCCATTACTGGCAGAACGGAGACATTATGGAGAATAATAATCAGGAATATAACACAGTAACTCTTATGCTTGACGATAACACAGAATGTGAATGTGCAATAATACGCATATTCCCTGCTGGAGATAACGACTATATCGCACTTCTTCCACTTGAGGGTGAAGCTGCAGACAACGATGAGGTATATCTTTACAGATACAAGGTTGAAGGCGACAACGAACCTGTACTTGAGAATATTGAATCTGATGAAGAATATGAGCTTGTATCTGAAGCATTTGACGAAGAATTAGATGCTATGGAGTATGAAGATCTGTACGAAGAAGAGGATAACGAGCAGTAAGAAGCTCTTCTATAAAGCGTGAACGGGTTGTATCTTTGTTGTACCTCTGTTTGGGGTACAGAAGATACAACTTTTCTTTTGCTCTCGTCATCGCAACATAAAAAAATCTCCTCTCCTCTTCAATCTGCTCATCTAAAACCGCCTTATTATACGGTATTATTCCCTCACAGACATCCATTACCAGTACAATCTTATATTCAAGACCTTTAGAGCCGTGCATTGTAAGCATATGCACACCGTCTGCTGTATTATTCTGTCTGTCTTTATCGCACTGCCTTATGTATTCTGCAATACCATCAAGCCATTGTGACAGACTCATATACTGTGAAGCCCTGTGTGCCAGTTCATCAAGCACATTATATAATTCTTCCTTATCAGCCTTGTGTTCATATATATAATTCCTTATATACTCATCATAACCAACACCCTTTCTTATATAATTAACAGCTGCAAATGGAGACATACTTCTTATCATACTAATATCAGACACCAGTTTTTCTACCCGTTTACTCATCTGTTCATTCCCCTCATAGCCTCTCTTCAATGCATTAATATCTGCCGGCTGTGTAATATATGAACGGCTTATATATCGGAGCGGCTTATTAATAATCCGCAGAAAGTCTATTCTTTCCCTGCTGCCAAGTGCTATCCTTATATATGTAAGAACATCCTTACTTATCCAGTGCTCATATATATCCTGTACTACTGAATAATCGCAGCATGGAATCCCATCACTTTCAAGCCTTGACATATACATATTCCCAATTACATTAGTTCTTGATAACACAGCAATGTCATCAGCTGCTATTCCAGTATCAATCAGTCTTCTTATCTCTGATACAAGAAATGCTTTCTCATCATTCAGACTGTTAAATTCATATACAGACACAGTATCTCCTTGTGAATTGTACGTCGTTATATCTTTATAATAACGATGCTCATTCTCCTCTGCTACAGCCCTTGAAGCAAACACAATATTGCCTGTTGACCTGTAATTAATACACATGTCAATTCTCACTGCATCACTATAATACTTATTGAAATCTAACATTATCTGTGGAGCAGAACCCCTGAATCCATATATACTCTGGTCATCATCCCCAACCACGAAAAGATTTCTGTATCCGTCAGCAAGAATCCTCACAACATCAAACTGTGCCTTATTAATATCCTGAAATTCATCTATCAGAATGTATTTATATTTATTCTGCCATGCCATCCTGTAATCCTCTCTCTGCATCAGAAGATCACGGCACAATACTATCATGTCATCAAAATCAATCAGATGCTTCCTTACAAGCATATCATCATATGCCCTGTATATCATTCTGAAGCTCTGTGGTGGAATACTTCTGCTCTCATATTCATCTATATTAACAGCTTCACCCTTAACACAGCTTATCTCAGATAAAACACCAGCTACAGTTTCCTTCTCATCATCATACTCCAGTTCAAGCCTGCACATCTGGTCTTTCACGAATTCATGCTGTATCTGCGGCTTAATAATACAGTGTGCAGAATAATTATATGCTGCCTTAAGTATTGTAAAAAATACTGCATGAAATGTGCCAAACGTCACTGCAGAGTTTCTGCCCTCTGACAACCCCTTAAACTTAAGCTTCATCTGTTCAGCAGCAGCCTTAGTAAATGTAATAACAAGAATATCTGATGGATTAACGCCGTACCTCTCAATCAGATATCTTACCCTGTGTGTAAGAACCGTGGTCTTTCCAGAACCCGGTCCTGCAATTACCATGCACGGTCCTGTATTATGTTGTATAGCCTGAATCTGTGCTTCATTAAACTGCAAAAGCGGCACCCCTTATAATAATCTTACGCAAACAAATGTATACTAAGATTATATAAGTATGTCGCCATTATGTCAACTTAATAATATATTTTTTTATTTATTAATAACTTGTTATACTATCATCAGAATCATCAGTATTAGATATACTCTTGATAACAACATAATATTCAACCTGTGGATTAACCTGTACAAGCACCCTGTCACCCTTCTTATGCCCAAGAAGAGCCTTGCCAAGAGGCGACTCTATGCTGATCATACCGCTTAATGAATCAGCTCTGATTGTAGTAACAATTTTAATAGTCTCAGTACTTTCATCATCCTCATACAATACCTCAACCGTATTATTAACGCCAACCTCATCATCTGCTGATGAATCATCAATAACAGTCGCATTCTTAATCGTTCTCTGCAGATATCTTATTCTGCTTTCATTCTTATTCTTAAATCTTTTCGCTGCATGATACTCGAAATTCTCACTTAAATCCCCCTGAGCCCTTGTCTCCTTGACATCATCAAGTGCAGCCTTTCTTACCTCATGTATCCTGTACTCAATCTCTTCTTCCATCTTTTTGATATCATTCTTAGTAAGTTCGTGTCCCATATCTATCCTTCTTTCTTACCTTTAATCAATGAAATAATACGAGTATATTTTGCCCCTTTAAGATACATTTTGCAAGTTTATTCTGTCTCGACTTTATTACTTGTCGGCTCATCAAGAAGCACGAATGGCGCGTCATGTAAAATGCTTTAGCAAGCCCGATTCTCTGCTTCTCTCCGCCTGATAACATATCTCCCAGTTCACCGACATTAGTGTCGTATCCATCAGGAAGCTTTGATATGAAATCGGTACTGAAGCCTTTTTGCACGCCTCAATTATCTTCTCATCTGTTGCGTCAAGCTTTGCAATTGTTGATTTACCGCTTCCGCTTCTTCCTGAAATTCCAATAATGCTTCCTTTTAGAACCGGAATTGATACATCAGAAATTATAGTTTCCTCACCATATGAGAATGTAACATTTTCAGTAGCTGCACAATTAAATTCAACTTCCTCACAACCTGTGATATCCTTAGTTACCGGCTGTTCATCAAGAATATCCAACACTCTGTTTCCTGCTGCAAATGTGTTCTGCAATGTACTTCCAAGATTATCAAGTGCAACAATCGGTCCGAAAGAACTCATCATTGCAACTACAGATACTAATTATTTATCAATAGCCTTTATCGCTGCTTCTGCTTCTTTCACATCTTCTATCGATATCCCTAACATGTCTGCCGCTTCCTCATATGTTCTTCCTGATAGGATATTCACTATTAATCTATAATTTCTTTCAATTGCTTTGCCAGCTCTGCTCTCCGCTTCTTCAGCTTTTCGTTTTTCTTCTTCAGCTTTTCGTTTTTCTTCTTCAGCTTTTCGTTTTTCTTCTTCAGCAAGTTTCTTTGCTTCATCTGCCAGTTTCTTTGCTTCATCTGCCAGTTTCTTCGCTTCTATTGCTTCCTGTATTGAATTCTTTGCATATTCTTTAGCATAATCTTCTACTATCTTGCACATTTCACTCTGACCTCCTTCTGTCTCCTTGAAATAGCTTATCGCATTGCTAATTTGTGGAAACTTATCATTATAAAACGCTTCTTTATTAAGCATTAACTGCAATAGTTCTGATTTGTCCGAGCCATCATTAACACAAGTGTTTGCAAATATTATATCTTCTCCATCTTTCACTGGAACGTAACTTTCATCATTCTTCATACACCTTGTTACATGCGTCACTGTCTGATTATTCTTTAAGACATCATACTCAGATATATATACAATTGTAACATCTGGAATATTCTTAAAATCAGCACCTTTAGGTGTATATTTTGCTGTCAACGCTGCCGCATGAAATCTTGTCCTTCTGATATCATCATTGGAATTTCCCTTCTGCACCTCAACATTGCAATATCTTCCATCTTGTGTCATGCATAACGCGTCTAATGTTATTTCTCTTTGAAAGCTCTGAACCACACTCTGTACAGAAACCTTCACAACCTGTAAATGTGGCATATCAAGAAGTGTTCTTAATATTTCTTCACATACACCCGGCTTTTCTCCCATCAATCTAAACAGTGCGTCATCTATAATTCTAAGATTGGCTGCTGTTTCTTTTATTTCTTTTGAATATTCTTTTAAATTCCCCATACTCTTCCCCTTTTTACTTACGGCAGGTAATACCACATATAAGGATAGAGTGATTTCATTTGTCTTATATATTTATTATATACTACTCTTAAACCTATTTGCAATAGCATTCCCACCTTATTATCGCATTGCGTAATATTATTTATATAGTATATATCATATATCATTTCTAAAGTCAATATAGCAGTTATTTTTATCGTATAAATATATATAAATATATTTTATTCTTTCTCTTGCACTTCCTCATAAATACGCTATAATATATAAGTCACATTTAAATATCGGCGTGTGGCTCAGTTTGGTAGAGCGCGTGGTTCGGGACTACGAGGCCGCAGGTTCAAATCCTGTCACGCCGACTTATAAAAAGCTCATGCAGATTGAAGTAATCACATTTACCACAATCTGCATGAGTTTTTTATATTATTTATCCAATTATTCTATACAAGATTATTTTTAACATATGCCAGTGCTTTATTAACAGAAGGTAGGGATATAACTACAAGAGTTACCACTGCTTCAAGTCCGATATACGAGCCATTGTAAACAACTGAATAAAGTACCGCACTATTAAAAAATTCTGGTGTATACACAGCAAAGAATATCCAGCCAGACAAGAAAGAACATATAAATCTGCCTATAACTCCTATAATATATCCCTTCACTAGACCGTGTTTTGATTTAGAAAATACTCCTGACAACCCAAGTGCTCCAAAGCCTAATATATAATCAAGAAGCACCTGAGGAACATTCAGGATATATGGATCAAGTAATAACTGCAAAACTCCATATGCAATAGCTGCTGTCAGACCAGTCTTTATTCCATACCAGTATCCTATAAGCACTATGAATAACATACTGAACAGTGTTACAGAACCGCCCATTGGCAGTTTAATAACTTTAATCATGGAAGTCGCAACCGCAAGAGCCATAGCCATTGCTGCAAATGCAATATGTTTTACATTCAGTTTACTATTATTATCTCTTGCAAAACATCCTATAGTCATTAATAAGACACAGACAATTATTAATACCACATATCCTGAGCCTGTAAGACCATATGAAACGCTACCATCATCAAGTATTTTATTAACTAAAAAATTCATAATCTTCCTTTCATTATCTCTCATTCTTTTATATCCCGTAAAGAATATCCACATTTTCACTAAAAGTCAAGCATTAAAAAAGAGAGCAACAGGTTTTTATCACCTGTTACTCTCCAATATTTTGTCAATTACTTTTTATTAGAACTTACCGTTCTTAGCAGCTTCCTCGATGGAAACAGCTACAGCTACAGTAGCACCAACCATAGGGTTATTACCCATTCCGATTAATCCCATCATTTCAACGTGAGCTGGAACTGATGAAGAACCTGCGAACTGAGCATCTGAGTGCATACGTCCCATAGTATCTGTCATACCATAAGAAGCAGGACCTG
>OGZH01000551.1_pt1 | contig 25851 bp, 25 predicted proteins | sample 1576741 | NCBI WGS metagenome assembly OGZH01 (sample SAMEA3541560, study PRJEB24748) | human gut metagenome | biome: human gut; feature: human-associated habitat; material: faeces | place: China | collected 2012 | reverse complement strand
ACAAATACTATATTTAAACAAGATCCAGAGAATTTATTATATCATGGACTTACAGATCCTAGTACTGTTACTAAATCAAAGGGAGAACGATTAGTAGAGCTTTGGATTAATAAAAATTCAGATAAAATATTGGATTATAAGTGGAATACCTAAAGTAAGTGGAATAGAGGGCAGGTGTAGAGATTATGTTATGATTGATTTTATTATTAACTATGGTGGGAAAACCATATGGATTGAATATAATGGAATTCAGCATTATACATATTTTTCACTATATCACAAATATGATAAAAATCTTCTTGATGACCAAAAAAGAAGAGATGAAAATGTAAGAATTTATTGCAAACAGAATAATATAATGTTGGTAGAAATTCCTTACACTATAAGTTCTTTTAAAAGAGTTTCTGAATTTTTAAATAAAGTAGTTTTTGAAAATATTGATCCAAGTACTTTAGTAGATTATAATCTTTTATATGAAACTACAAAAGGAAAATAATATAAAATTTAAATTGAAATATGAAATTTATTGCAAAATTGTTTTCGACAATGCTACCTGCATCTGACAGTAGTATGATACCTCGAGATGTTGCGGAATCTTTCTTTAGTAGCCAAGAGTTTAAACAAGCCTTAGAGGATAGAAAGCTCTTTGGAACATTAACACACTTAGCCAGAAATCTATCATCTGCCAAAAATGGTGGTCCTGCAGTATCTAAGACTATAGGGAAAGATGATCTCCTTTATTGCTAATAATGAGAGGCATAGATAAAAAGTTTATGAAAATGTTTTTAATTGCTGGAAAAAATAATAAATTAAATCAGCAAAAATAGATAATAAAATCTATTTCTCAACGACTAGAGTAAACACTAAGAATACCGATTAATTCTTAGATAATATAGTCTATTATTGATTTTAAAATCAATTAGGTTAAGTTATTAATTGGCGAAAGTTCACCTACACATGTGTTAACTAAAGTTTGGTTCGAAAATGACGGCTGGTGCTATGGGGAGTTTGAGGTTCTCTCCGAAGATGGCCTAGACGATGAAGCTATACAAAGAATCAGAAGAGTAAAGGGCCTTCTTAAAAATGGTTGCAAAATTGGAATTTCCTGTGTCGTTCTTTAATTAACTGAGACTTAAGAAATTCATAAGTTCTTAAGAAAATTTCATAAAATGCTGGAAAGGTTAGAATCAAATCAGCATCATCTAGCAGATAGCGAGATGTTCAACGACTAAAGATGGAACCTAGATTTTTAGGATAATATAGTCTAAATTTAATAGCAAGCAATATATTAAAAAAAATTGGGATATTGGGAAAATTCTAGCGGAAGTGACTATTTAAAGCGTATGGTTGCGCTAAAAGGGGCTGACCTTACATTAAACCCTTCTTGGAAAAATGCGGGTATAGTTTCAATTGATGGTTCTGAGAGCGAAAAAACATTCTCTGAACTTGATATAGAGTATGATCCTGAAGCTTATAAGGATACAAAAATAAAAGTTAAGCAATTTTCTAACTTCGATTCGGGAGATTTATTAAAGTCTTCTAAGATTAATGGAAAGTTTACGCAATTAAAAGCTAAATCATTTTCATTTAATTCTGAAATAAATTCAATAGAAGATACTATCGTTAGTGAATCTGTAATAGAAGAACCTATTCAAAAAGATTTCTCAGTTGCTACAGTTAAAGAGAGAGTTAGAATTGGAAAGATGTCCCCTCGCCAAAGATTTCGTCTACTTGTTTTAGAATATAAGCAAGCAGTAAAACAAGCTGGTGGTTCTGAAAAGATGGATCCAGAAACGCTTAGAGTTATGAAATCTTTATTTACCACTGATCTCTTGGATATTATGAAAACGATTACCCCTGAGATTATGAAAGGAAAGAATCCAGGAACATTACTTGGAGCATCTAGTTTAGGTAAAAATGTACGTATAAGTGTACAAAAATTGTTTTTACCTTATAAGATGGCCCTTCAAGAAGTTACTAAGATGAATGCTATCTCTAAGAATAGATATCAAAAAATACAAGCAGCTTATGTAGACTTCACAAACGCAATGTTAGAGGAAATATTCGCGCCAAAGAATGGTACGAAGAAAGAAGAGCCAGTAGAAGAAGAAAACCCTGAAGAAAACAGTTAAAAGATTATGAAAGTAGAAAGACGTAAATTATTCTCTTCTTCGATTTCTCCACGGCGCAAGTTATTTTCAGGTGGAGTAACTCAGGCAGAATATAAGAAAATTCAGTGTAGAGATTGTGGTTATATTATGGATACTTTAGCCACTACAACTAACTTCTTATGTCCTAAATGTGGAGCTGTAAATAGATTTAATGTTTTAGAAGTTACACCAAGTCCTGAAAATACTCCTGAAGCTGTACAAGTCGAAGTATCAAAAATTGAAGAAGTAGAAAAAGGATTCTCAAGACGTTCGTTATTCGGCGGAGATAATAATGCCGCTGTACAAAAAGAATTTTCAGAACCGTCGAACGAATTTGAGGTAAAATTAAAAGAATTTTCTGGCAAAACTTTAAATGAATCAGAAGTTGTTAAGGCATTTGGTATTTCCGCCGAAGATTTAGTTGAAAAAGGTTTTGCTAGTATTGATGAAGATAATAAAGTTACTATTCCTGAAACTGCATTCTTACAATCTAAATTATTCTCTAAGTTAATCGTATCAGTGACTAAGATTTTGGATTTAGACCCAATAGAAGGACCTAAGGAAGACATAATTAATATGTTAGAATCTAAAGGATCTTTAGGACCGAAAGGTATAATGCTAATTAAAAAAGCTCATTCTCTTCCACTTGAAGAAATGAAAGAAGTTGAGTTCTCTAGCACTGAAGAAGTAGAGGATTGGATTAAAGATTCTGGAATTATTGGAGACTTAAAGATAGAGTTTGGTAATTCTGCAATGGGAATTAAAGAATTTACAAAGATCCTAGAAGAGAGATATGATGATGCTCCAGATAATATAATAGATATATTAATTGATCGTGGAGTAATCAAAATTCAAGGAAATCAAGTTGATATAATGAAATAAAATATTTATAAAACTCAGTATGAAAAATACAAGATTTATGGAAGTCCTATTCTCAGCTGTAGAGGATAAGGATGAAGAATTAGCAAAGCAAGTAGCCAAAGATATTGAAGATGCTAAGGCTAATGGCTCTGTTGATACTGAAGAAGTAAAATATGAAAATATCGGTGACGGTAAAGTTTCAGTAACAGACAAAGAAAATGGCGAAGTTACTATCGTTGAAAAAGCTTCCGACGAGGACGATACTTATGATATGTATCCAGCTGAACAATCTGAACAAATCGAGGGATATCTTCATCCGGAAGGGGATGGAGTAACTCCGGGTAATCAGGTAGGTGCAGTTGACGAGGAAGTTGAAAGTCATATGGATGGTAGTGCTGTTATTGCACCGAATCTTCCTGATGGTGGTTTAAATCCATCAGCTGGTCATGAAGAAAGTGTAGAAATTACTGCACAAGAAGGTCCTGAAGCTGTAGAAGAATGCGAAGAAAAAGAATTCTCTGTAAGTACTGATAATAGCGTAGTTCTTAGAATTTTCTCAGATCAAGAATTTTGTGAAAGATTATTCTCAGAAGTTATTGAATCAGAAGAAACAGCTAAAGTAGGTGATCTTAAAGTAGAGAAAACTGGTGAAAATGAAGTAGTTGTTACATCAGAATCTACAGGTGATCAAGCAAAGGTAGAGTTTAATGGTGAAGATATGGATGTTACTGAGCTAGAATCTAAGAATTTTAGTGAAGCAGAACAGTTTGATCCGTTGTTTGTAGTAGGAGTAGATCCAGTAAATCATGTTATTGTAGATGCTCCAGAGTATGACGAAGCATCAGCTCAAGAATTAGTTCAGAGTTTAACAGAAAAAGGAGTAGCAGGAGTTAGAATTTTTGATAACCCCGAAGACGCTCGTGAATATGCTATCGATCTCTTGAATGGTCTTGGTGTAGTTGAAGATGAACAACTTGGAGAACCTGAACAAGCAGAATTTTCAGATCATACTATTTACTTAACTGAATTCCAAGCTGATAATACAGACTTTATGTGTCGTTTCTTCTCTGAATCTGTAGATAGTATTAGTGCAACTCAGGATGCTATTGAAGATGCTATTGAAAATGGTGATGAGATTGAAACAGATTCTGAAGTTATTACACCTATCGATTCTAAGACTGCAGTTATACAGGATAAAAATAAAGATGAATTTACTAAAGTTAGTTTAGAAGGTGAAGAAATGGAGCTTGAAAAGATAAGCGAAGATCAAGCAGAAGAGTTGACAGATCATATCGTTGTTTCTGAAGAAGAGGAAGACGAAGATGAGGAAGAAGAAAAAGAATTCTCTGATGTTTGGTGTGACGAAGCAGAAACTAAATTTTTCTCAGAAAATGAAGAACTTACTCAGTATATGATTCGTTTGTTCTCTGAAGAGGCTGATTCTGCTGAAATTGAAAGCGCAATCCAAACTGGCGAACAAGTAGAAACAGATAAAGAAATTATTACGCCTATCGATTCTAAGACTGCAGTTATACAGGATAAAGAAAATGGCGAATTTACTAAAGCTGAGATGGATGAAGAAGTTCTTGATGTTAATCCTATCTCAGAAGCAGAAGCCGATAATCTAACAAACAGTATTGCAGTAGAAGATAAAGTTGAAAATCATGAAGAAAAAGAATTTTCTGAAGATATCTACTGTAATGAGGCAGAAACTAAATTCTTCTCTGAAGGTGAGGAATTTACTGAATATATGGTTCGTCTATTCTCTGAAGAAGATGGTCATTGTCCAGTAGAAAAAGCTATTGAAACTGGTAAGAAAGTAGAAACAGATAAAGAAATCATTACTCCAATTTCAGCTACAGAAGCAATTATAGAAGATAAGGAAAATGGTGAATTTACTAAGGCTACTATGAGTGAAGATGATATTGAATGTCATCCATTATCAGAAGAAGAAGCTGACAAACTTGAAGAACATTCTATTGATAAAGAAGAAAAGAAATTCTCAGGAGATTATGAAGATCCTATTCTTAATAAATTCTTCTCAGATGTTGTAGGTGCAGTTCCTGTTCCTGCTGGAGAAGTAGATCCTAATACTCCTGTAATTCCTTTAGCTGATCCTAATGCTGTAGCTCCTCAGGAAGTAGCAGTTCCGGCAGGTGTTGCTCCTGCACAAGGTGGTGCTACTAGTGTTGAAGCTATTGAAGATAAAGCACTTCAGGCAGTTCAAAGTATCCAAGCAGTAGCAGAAGAAGCAGCTCAGCAAATTATGGAAGCAAAACAAGCTCCTGCACAGGCTCAAGAACAAGATCTTCAGGAAGCTCAGTTCTCAGAAAAGAAATTCAGTGATACAAATGATACTCTAGTATCATGGTTGACTGGAAATAGTTTTCGTAAGTAATTAAATATAAATAGATAGGTTTATGGTTATCCTCAAAAACCATTTTACATAAACTAAAAATAATAAAAACATTATATACATTATGAATACACAGTATTTGCAAATGATGCAGACTCCTTCAATGATGGAGGCTCTTATTAATAGCTCAGTATCAGCAGAAGATGCTAACCTTCGTTCTCGTGAATATGCTAAGATGTTCTCTCGTAACGATGAAATGAAAGATTTGTTTGGTCTAGGTAATGCAGGTAATTTGCTGCAGAAGACTTTCTCTGGTTATGCAGAAACTCCGTTGCTGTCTACTCAGTATTTCAATGCTTCTGTAGCTTCTTATGTAAGCTCATTCGCAGGTTATATGTCTATCGAACGTGACTTTGATCAGCCTAATGGTTTGTTCTATTGGTTCGACGTTTTGGGTGTAACTGATATGCGTTCTGTTATTCCTAACTTAGGTCCGGATAACTATCAGGATATTCAAGCTATGGGTAACTTTACTTTGAATATTACTCCGACTACTAATGCTGACTACTCTTCTTTGATTGGTCGTAAGATTATCCCTGGTACAGTACGTGTTAAGATTGCTACTGCAACTGAAAAATTCGAATTGATCGATAATGGTCAGGGTGCTTTCATGGCTGTTGCCGGTAAGATTTCTAACGGTACTATCAACTATTTGAATGGTCGTGTAGAATTTACTTTGGCTACTGCTTTGGCTGGTGATGCTGCTACAGAAACTATCACTATTGTAGGTAAGGAAGATGTTACTGGTACTCCTTGTAATACTATTGGTGCTTCTAATGCACATGCTAATGATAAGAGATTTATCGCTAAGATGCAACAGCTTGGTTTGGCTACTGTACCTGATATGTTGGTAGCTGAATATAACATTGCTGCTTTAGGTGCTATGAAGAAAGCAACTGGTTCTGATATGGCTACTTTCTTGTTCACTAAGCTTCGTGAATTGTATACTAAGGTAATTAACTATAAATTGGTTTCTACTTTGGAAGAAGGTTATAATGGTAACGTTATGGCTGACTTGGATTTGACTCAGGGTGCTATGACTGGTCAGTTCATGGATTATCGTTCTAGAGTTGACTTGTTCGATGCTTACTTGATTAATGTTGAAAGTGCATTGGCAACTAAAGCTGTTAAGGGTGTTGATGTTACTGCCTATGTAGCTGGTAATATGGCATCTAATCAATTCCAGAAGGGTGGAATGATTGGTAAATGGGAACGTAATACTAAGATGACTTATATCAATGACCTGTTGGGTTGGTATAATGGTATTCCTGTACTTCGTTCTACTGATATTGCTGAAGCTCCGGGTGAAGGTACTTTCTATGCAATTCACAAAACAAAAGATGGTCAGATGGCTCCGCTTGCACGTGGTATCTATATGCCTTTGACTGATACTCCGACTATTGGTAACTACAATAACCCAACTCAGATGGCTTCTGGTATCTACTATCAGGAAGGTACTAAGTATATGGCTCCTGAATTGGTACAGAAGGTTACTTTCAAATTCGGTATCTAATTAAACCATAAAAATCATTTGGATCGTTAAACTCTCAGATCCCTAAAGAATAAAATGATTTTAAACAAAGAGAGGGATTCCCTAGGTCTTATAGACTTAAGGTTCCTTCTCTTTTTAATTTTTACAATTATGGCAAGTACATTTAGATTAAAGAGAAAATTATATTCTGATGATAAAGGCGGAATGAGTACTGGGAAAAAATTAGCTTTAGGTGGCCTCGCAGCAGGTGCAGCCATTCTTGGGGCTAAAAAAGGTGCATTTGGTGCTAACATAATGGCTAAAACTAATACTGGACTAATGAAAGCTGGTAAAGCTGTTGGAGGAAAAGTTGGAGATAGAATGATGATGTCTGGAGCTAAGGATTTTGGAGTTGCACGAGCTAAACAAATTGATAATGCACTTTTAAAGAAAACAGGATCTCAGATGACAAAACAAGCTTTTAATGCAAAAGCTGATCAAAAAGGTATGCAGGCACTTGGAAAAATTATGAAATAATTATGGCAACTTATAAGCTTAAAAGAAAAAATTTTGGATTATTTTCTCCATTCGCCAAAACAGCGGCAAATTGGACTGCAGCAAAAGGAGCTTTTAAAGCAGGAGAAAATGCCAAAGGTTTTAAGAATTTAGCTTCTACTGTGGGAAGAGGCACTATTGGAATAGGTAAAGGATTAGGTGTTGCTGCCGCCGGAACTGCTGCATTAGGTGCTGGTACATTTTTAGCAGCAGAAAATAAAGCTAATAGTTAAGGAAGAAGTTAATCCCTGAAAATTAATTTTAAAATATTAAAATAAGTTTTATGAGTGATGTAATTTACAGAGGTCTTAAACTCTCTTCTAATAAATGTAGGTATTTTCAAGTAAAAGAAGGACAAATAAGCTCTATAGTAGAGGATACTTCAAGATCTACTCTCACTCTAACTTATTCTCCAGGAAGTACTTCTGGAAGTTTATCAGATCTTTTAGGAATACCGTGTACTGAAAAAAGAATTGACATGCTCCCTACAGGACTTCCTAAATTATTTAAAAATACTTATGTTACATTAAATGGACTTAAGTTAAGAAAATTAACTTATGATCCACATACTATTAATATAGTTATTGTGAATGACTCAGAATCTAGAGTTATCCAAAACTATAATTATACAACAATAGTAGTTTCGGAAGGAGATTATAAAAATCCTGAGTTTATAAATTTCTTGTTTTACTCTGGAAATCTTATATATCTTCAACCTATTGGACCTAGACCAAGCTGTTATGAGATAAGAAATTTTCCTAAAATTATAATTAGTTCAGATGATGTTACACTTGAATCTGAATCTGAAACAATATTTACATTAAGAAGGAAATATAATGATTATGTTATAAGAGCTGTAGATTATCAAGATCAATTTATTCTAGAATTACGTAAAATTTTAGATGATTATGGTTTAGAGTTAGTTAGAATTAATAAAGAAACTACATTAACTAAAACATCACATGTTGTTTATCAATTTCTTCAGACTCCAGTGAAAGATAATCATCCTAAGTATTCTGATGATAAAGTAATGCAGCATAAAATACCAGTTGAATTTTATCTAAGAAGTACTGATATGCCATTATTCTTTGACTTTAAAAATAGATATATGAATGTCACATTACTTACTAATTTCTGTGAATTCAAAACATCAGATAGATATGGACAAAGATGGACAGCTGCAATAAAATGGGGAGGAATAACTGAAGATTTTAACCAGACATATCAACAAGATGATAATTCAAATTTCTCTTATCAATGTCAATTCAGATGTGAACTATTTTTCTATGAAGTAATTGATGATAGATATAAATTCCTAGAAGAAATAGTTCAGAATATAGAGTTTGAACGAAATAATCCAGATTATCATTATGAAGTTCCGGTTGATACTGAAACAACAATTATAAACAAAGGGTTATGATAAATTTTAGAAAGAAGAAATACCTTATCCAAAATTTAATGCCGGACGCTATTGAATATTTAAAGAAACAAGGATTACGGCCTAATATTATAACTCCAGAGCAAGCAGATAGCGTTAGTAGAGTTAATTCTAAGGCTATGGTTTTAGTTTCATTTATAAAAAATGAGTCTGGATATTATCAAATTCAAGTACAGGATAAGGAATTATACAATTATACTCAAAAATTAATCAAAGATATTTTTAGAATGAGAATAACTGATATTAATAAAGAAACCAGAGTAATCACAGCAGAAACTGATCACTTAGGAATAGCTTTTGATATTATAGAAATTCTCGCTACAAAATATAATTTATCAGTTGTGGCATGATTAAATTTAGACAGAAAGAATTTACAGAATATGATGCAATGAGAAGTCTTTATGTAAAACTTATGCGATATTCTGATAGAAATAAATTCGGAGTAATAGATACTAGTGCATTAATTCCTGTTCTTAGAGGAAATAATGTAGTAATCGAAAGATTTGTAATTAGTACTTCTATGTTTGGAAAAGATAAATATAGAATGTATCTAAAAATTGGTGCCAAAGCAAAGTTACCAGATGAGGTTAGACTTCCAGGTAAAACATATGATAAACGTCTTGGAAATATGCAATTAAACGTAAGTCATTCTATATTTGCGCCAAAAGATAGTGATCCAAATTGGAATAATAACAATAATGGAGGAAATAATAATACTTCTTTAGGAGACACTTCTGGACCTAGGAATGATAATCCTGAAGAAAGAAGAGGTGGAAAAAAGAAAGAAAAGAAGTATTCAGAATTTCCAGGATCAATTTTAGAGCAAAGAGAATTTAAGAGTAAAGGCGGTGATAAACAATATCCCTATCTATCTGGTTCATTCTCTCCTTCCTTTGATCTATCTTATGAAGTTTCTGAATTGCTTGGAGAGGCTATCAAATATGATAAAAAATCAAGATCATTGGTCTTAGAATTCAAATCTATCGAAGATGCTATTAATGCATTGAATATATTACCCTTCGGATTAGGTTATAAAATATATTTACTTAATGCATGATGATTGTAAAGAGATTTTCTCAAACCAAGATATTAAATACTAATAACCCAGCTCTTGGTTTCACTAAAGGGAGAAAATATGATACAGATATGGATAGACTGGGTAGAATGAATACTTCTCAACGTGAATTAGCTGGAATCGGTAATTTAGGAAAAGAAATGAGAAAATTAAATCAAGAATTAAATCGTGGAGGAAGAGGTAAATGGCAAGATACAGATTAAAAAGAAAATGTTACAATGCACTAACTGAAGCTGCCGGAAATACACTTGGAGGAGTTACAGAAGGAGTTGGTAAAGCTCTTGATAATAAAGTAGCCGGAATCGCTGGTGGTGTTTTAGGAGCTACTAAATTAGGAGGAACTATTGGAACAATGATAGGGGGACCATTTGGAAGTATTTTAGGTATGGGAGCTGGTTATCTCTTAGGTTCTGCAGCTACTAGAGGTCTTGGAAAAGGTCTTAAAACTGCCGGTCAAGATATGCAGACTTAATTATAGGAGGATTTAGATTATGATTAAGTTTAGACAAAAAGAATTTTTTGCTCCTATAGCTGCTTTAGCGGGTTTAGGAGGTGGTTCTGCTGCAATGGGTGCATTAAACGCAGCTGGAGCAATAGGAACTGTGGCTAGTCTAAAACAGGGTTCAGATCAAATGAAACAAGCTGAGGAACAAGCAGCACAGGCAGAAGAGCAGAATAGAAGAATGACCAAAGCTTTAAATAAAATTGCTGAAAATGCAGAGAATAATCCACAAGCAGCACAACAAGCAGCAGATGTAATGGGACAAAAACAATTTGCTCAGATAAATTTTGCAAAACTTACGGCAACTCTTAAAAATAATAAAACTTTAGGAAATGCTAAAGGTCTCGCTAAAGATGTTGGTAAAATTGCATGGAAAGAAAAAAATAAGCTGATTGGTGGAACTATGATGGGAGCTACAATGGCAGGAGCTTCATATCTTACTGATAAAGCAATTCAAAAAGATATGAAGAAAAATGGAATGCCTCTTGAAAAAACCTACTCTGCTGGATCTATAATGAAAGCAGTAAAAGGTACTGGAAAGGTTTTAGGAGAAGCTGCAAAAAAGAATAAAGGAACTTTGATAACAATGGCTGCTCTAGGTTCTGCTCCCATGGCTCTCGGATACTCTGCTGAAAAAGCTCAATATAAAGATCAAATGGCATCAACTCAGAGAAACTATGCAGTTCCTGGAACAATGGCAGTTAAAAGATTACTTACTGGTGCTTCTAAGTCTGTAAAAAATTTACAGATATTTAAAACTCCTGGACAAACAATTTTAGGTGGACTTTCTAATTTATCTGGCGGAGGTGGTCGAAAAGGTGTATACAAATTCGGTCATCAGTTAAATAGATATGGAAAACACTCAGGTTCAGTATGGTCTCAAAAAGCAGGTAAATTCATTATGGATAACCCCAAAACAGCCTTAGCAGGTAGTATTCCAGTCGGTGCTGCAGTTTTAGGAGCAACATGGGGAACTGGAGAGAAAATAGTAAATAAAACAGCTCGGGCTCTAGATAAAGATGCTTTCAAATATCAAGATTCTAAAAATCAAGAAATACAATGATTATAAAAAGAAAATTATTCACTAAATACGATGATACTGATAATCTTAAAAGAATGAAGGATTCAGATATTCTTGCTGAAAAACCAAAACAGGCTCCTGGATATGGTTCTGTAGCTGGGACTGCTCTTGGTGGGGCTGCTCTTGGTGGAACAGTTGGTTCTGTAGCTGGAGCTTTTGGAAAGAATAAGGCAGGTCGTAGTTTACTCGGAAGAATGGGTAAAGGTGGAAAAACTGGATTAGTTGTTGGTGGTCTTCTAGCAGGTGGAATGGCTCTTCGAAATAGAAATAAACAAGCTGAAAATAATGAATGGTATAATAAAAGACTTAATTATGCTCAAAGACAGGCTAGACGAAGAGAAAAACAAGATTGGAAGACGAATATGACTCAAAGAGATGGTTATTCCTATTAAAACTAATAAAAATTATGGCAAAATTTAAACCAAAGAAAATAATCAGAGATGTAAAGGAGTTTTATAAAAATAATCCTACGGCAAAAATTACTACTGCCACTGCTGGATTTTCTGGAACTAATCTTGCTATTAATGCTACTAGAAAAAATTCTGATAAAAAATATCAAGAAGAACAACTAGAAGCAATGGATAAATTAACTAAAGCACTTGGAGGAGTTAATAAAACTTTAAAAGAGGTAGAAGTAAAAGAACCTAAAAAGACAACCTCTTATAAATTTAAAAAAATCTTTTCCGAGAAAAATGATAATAATATGATTACATTTAGAAGAAAAGACTTTAGTATATTATCTGATACTGTTAAAGGAGCTATAATTGGTGGAAACGTAGCTACTCTAAGTTTACCATTATCCGGAAAAGATGCTAAAAATATTAAATATGAAGGAAGTAACCCTACTTTCCGAAAATTAAATACTCTAAGTCCATTTGCTAAACGACTTGGAGTAGTAGCCGCCGGAACATTAGTCGGAGCAGCTCTTGGAGCCTTAGTTGGTACTATAAAAAAAGGTGATGAGGCTATTTCCAGAAAGTTAACAGTTGACAATAGATTAATGGATAGAGTAGTAGAGGATCTTAAGAAAACAGGTTTTAAAGAAGGCTCCGATTTTACAAGAGATCCTAAAACGGCGGATTCTCTTAAATCAGCAATAAGTGTAGCTATAACAAGAAATTCTGGTGAACTTAGACTTCTAGTAAATACAATAGCAGATAATAAACTAAAAGATATAACAAAAAACATAATACGAAATCTACCAAACTCAAGTGCAGTAACAGAAGAAAGTAAAAGTAGATATAATGAGATTTCTATAACTACTATATCTGATGGAACCGCTGATGTTGGTTTAATAGCTGGAATATGTGAAAAATTTATAAGAAATAAATATCCAGTATATCTCGTAGAAGTTGGTTAAATAAAACAATTAATTATTATATTTAAATTATGGCACAATGGACTGAAACTCTCGAACCGTATGTAAAAGTTATAGAGAGAGTACATACCGCAGCTCTTAATCCTACTGCAGGTGAAAGTTTAATTATCGGAGTGACTTTAATTTCTGATGCAGGCCCAGCAGTTCCTACACTGATCTCTAGTCAATCTGAATTCTTAAAAACTTATGCTTCAGGGGACTTAACAGAAGATTATATGGCATCCTTGAATAATCTTTATCATGATGCTAATAATACAGGAGATAAAAATGTAGCTGCAACAATGTGGATGAATGCTTATAGATTGGCTGGCTCTAATGTTATGCTGGTTTGTAGAGCATCTAAAGCTAACGATATCTACTACGCTAAACCCATGACTAAAACTGATTATAGTACATATATCCTTAGAGATGGTGCTTTAATGAAGGGATTTAGAGATGCTGATAAAGGTGTCGTTAAGTTTGTTCTTGATATTGATGGTGATGATGCAGAACATGATCAAGATGGATGGTCAATTAATTTGAATGGAGTAGGTATTCTTGGTAATCGTACCACCGATGATGGTCCTCAATATGATTACTATGTAAGAACTCTCCCCGACTTAGTAAATCAAATGAATGAAACTAATAAATTCTTCTCTCCATCTTATAAATTCTTCACAGATCCTAATAATATCATCTCTGAAAATGAAACAACTGATCCCGATAAAGCAAAGGCAGTTGTATTCTATGAACTTTATCTAGGACAGGATATGCTAGATACTTCAGACTCTAGATGTCCACTAGGAAAGCAGTATATCGTGATTTGTGAACCTGATTGGACTAGTGATAATCCTAATCAAAAACTTATAGATATTAATGCTTCCGCTTGGTCTGGTTTCGAAGAACAGAAATATTATGCAGTTAATCAATATAACTCTAATACTGATCTGAGAGTTAGAATTAGACGTTTTAATCATGATGCAGTAGTTACCAAAGAATTAACTAACCCCGCTTTGAACGAAAACTCTGATTCTCCTTATATGGTACTATCGGCCGTTCTAGATACCTATACTAAGAAAGGAACAGTAGAACCGTCAGAAAGTATCCTACAGCGAGATTTTTATGAAGTCGCTGTTCTTGATCCTAATATTTCTGACGAAGTACAGTTCTTTAATATAGGTAAAGTAACCGGCCGTGGAGATATGGAAGTATCAGAACTCAATGAACTCCTAAGTATGATTCAACTTCAACTCCCTGACGACATGAGAGAGCTTGGATTGAACTACTATGGATACGGAGCTGATGATAAAGTATGGGTAGAACTTGATCCTAATGACCCAAATGCAGGTTCTTATAAACAAACAGTTTCTTCAATGACTGATCTTTACAACTCAAAAGGTATGTCAGTTGGAGATGTTTACCGAGTTGGATCTGGAAGTTCATATAAGTACTATGAATATCAAGAAAATGGTGGAGATCAAGTTTATGCAAAATTAGGCGTAGATCCAACTGAAACAGATATTCTTGATGTATCTGAATCGGATCTTAAGAAAGCACTTGACGAAATCAACATTCAGGAAATCTATGTGGTTGAAGGATTATGTGACCTTGGAAATACATCACTAAGTTTCCAGAATTACTTGGCTAATATGGCTATCAATTCTAACTATTTCTATCCAGTATCAACAGTTCAGAGCACAAATTATATGACTATCGCTAATAATGCAACTAAAATAGCACAAGATTCATATAAACTCTATCTGTCTGCACCTTGGGATATCGACTCTGGTACATTTGGATGGAAATATTATTGCTCACCTGCTGTTGTTTACTGGGAAGCTGTAGCTAGAAACCGTAGAAATAATGCAGAATTTGCTCCCGTGCTTGGACAAACTAATGGTATTGTTCAATATCAGAGACCTATGACGGAGTTTAATAAGAAAACTCGTCAACTTCTGCTATCAAAACGAGTAAATACTGTACTCTGGAATTATCAAACTAACGCTTGGAATATGAATGATAACTATACTAAGCAAAGTGTAGATAATATTGTTTCAGATGAAGGTAATTCTCGTTTAGCTATTCGTATCTCAAAGGCTATGCCTGTACTACTTAAACAGTATATAGGCTGGAGAATTGCACCAAAACTATGGGAAAGTGCGATTGGAACTATCGATTAATTATGTAGTCGCCTATTTACAATATTATAAATAGGAAAATTATACTAAAATGCTGGAAAGAATCTTATTATCAGTTAAGATAATCAAATCAGCAAAATATCTAAACGAAATAGATGTTCTCAACGACTAAATGTATAACTAAGTTTGAAATATAATTTAGATGATATAGTCTGCTTATTAATAATTACTAATAATTTAAAAGTACTGGTTCAAATCAACTATTCTCCCAATGTCTTATAATATTGATGATTACCGTATTATCATTGATGAGACAAATAACCCTGTTCAAATCCAACGACAAAATAAGATGGTAGTTAACGTTCTTGTCCGTTAAACAAATAGCGGCTTATAAAATTAATAAGAAAAGTAAGAAACTGCTGGAAATTTATAATTAAATATCAGCAAAAGGTAGTAAAAACTATCTTCTCAACGACTAAATACTTACACCAATAAAAGGTATGATATAGTCTGAACTTTAATAAAACTTATTAAGAAAATTATTAACAAATTGTATCAAAGAGCGTTAAAATATGTAATTGTCTACCATGATATCTTTAAACAGTTGAAGCATAGAAAATTAAATTCTATGAAAATGTTTTTAATTGCTGGAAAAAATAATAAATTAAATCAGCAAAAACTATTAAAAAAAATAGTTTCTCAACGACTAGAGTAAACACTAAGAAATTTTCTTAGATAATATAGTCTCCTTTTAATAAAAATTAAAAAATTTGGGGACGTTGGTATGCAACTTGCAGTCTCAGAGTATGAAGATACAAGAGGAGCAACCCTTGAATAACAAAAGGCAAATTAAAATAAAATCAATAATAGATAGTATGTTGGAGAAATCTGACATACTATCCTTTATAAAATACTAAACCATGAAAAGAGGAATAAAAAAAGATATATTAATTGAAGAAATAACAAACATATTAGAACAAACGAATAAAAAATTTAATAAGAAAATAGAATTTCTAGGTTTTAAAGAAGAAAATGACTATATTTCTAAAGATAATACTCATATAATCTTACACTGTAGAGAACATAATATAACTTGGGATAATTATACGGTAAGATATTTTCTAATTAGATTTAAAGATATAGAACACTCTCCTGAATGTAATAGGTGTAGATCTATAGTATACTCTCCAGAAGATGCTTTATTGAAAGTTTTAGAGCTTCATAAAAACGATGGAAGAGATTATGACTATTCTAATATATTAACTCAATTTAAAGATATAAACAGTATTATTACAGTAATATGTCCTATTCATGGTAAATTTAATATTAAATATACAGCTTTAATTAGAAAACCAAGAAATGATAGTCATAAATCACTTGGAGGAATATGTCCTAAATGTAGAATCGAAAAACATATAGAGTCTAAAAAACATACAGATGAAGAAGCAATTAAAATAATTCATGAATTTTTAGAAAAAAGAAATAAAATTTTTGGAAATAATATAGAGTTTCTTGGTTTTGTTGGAGGAAAGTATGTAAATACAAAAACAAAATTAATTTTAAAATGTAATAAACATAATCTTATCTGGGATACTGTTTGTTTTAATACTTTAGCATGTAATAGCTCTATAAGAGGTCCTTTATGCCCAAGTTGTGATCAAGAAATTAGAAGTGGAATATCTGATCATGAAAAATATTGCTTTAAACAAGTAATTGAATTAATCAAAGGAACTAACTATTTAGCAATACAACAATTTTCAATTTCTTTGATCGACTCGTACACAGAAAAGAAAAAATCATTATTTCTAGATATAGCTATTGTAGATAAAAATAATAATTTAATATCGATAATAGAATATGATGGAAAGCAACATTATGAATTTACTTCTTTCTTTCAATCTACGTATCAAAATTTCGTAAATCAAGTCAACCGAGATAGATGTTTAGAACAATATTGCAAAGAAAATAATATAAAACTTCTTCGAATTTCCTATAAAGACAATAATAGAATCCCTGAAATCATAAAGATATTTTTCGAAGAAGGAAAAGATATAACAACAAAAGTAGAACCTAAATTATTACCAGTATTATATCATGGATAAAACATTATTAATAGATCTTAAGAAGAAATTATTTATACGAGCAGCATTAGTCAATTTAACTTCTCTTGACGAAATTTTAGATTTAAATGACTACCTTAGTGCAGATGAAATACTACTGGAAATAATTAAGGAGTCATTAAGAGAATTTGAAAATACTCTACCATTAGTTCTGGAGATGAAAATGAACCGTTCTCAGATGTGTAGTTGTGAGAACATGGGACTTGAAGGATATTGTGAGATTAAGAGTAATTTTACATTATTTCTTGATTGTAAAATATCGGAAGATCAGATTATATTAGTTCCAAATTCTATTCCTATGTACAGAATAGGTTCTATATCTTATCCAGCTCCAGGAAACTATACTTATTTTACGGATTATAGACGTCCATATGTTTTTATGATGGATATGCCTAGCTATGATCAATTTTATGTTAGGGGAATATGTAGTCGACCAATAATTCCTGACTTTCTTCCTGATAAAACGTTTAATCCAGGATCATCTAAAGCAGCTATTTATTGGCTGAATATAGAAGAAGGATCAAGGGGTACATTTTTCATGGACCTTACATTATGTCATTTATTGAATTACATCAGAAATCTCAAAGCTTCTTTATTGCTCCCTGGTGTTTCTATTGACGTTTTATCTAATATCGACCCTGCATATCAAGAGCTTAGATCTAGGTGTGATAATTATATACTCCAATCTGGATGGTATGGAGATTTACTTGTTTAATATATAAAATTATGATAATAAAAAGAAAGTTGTATTCTCTTACAGGAACTAGAGTATTGGCTGGATTTAATAAAAAAGTTCTTAGAAAGACTCCAATGGCTGCAAAAAGATCCGCCATAAAAACACAAAATAAAGTCTTAGAAGCTACAGCAAGAGGTTTAAATAAGATAGAAGGAGTAAAAATGGCGGCAAATCAAGCAGCCATTAATCCAGGAAGAGTTATAAATACTAAAGTAATTCAACCATCTATAGAAGCACCTATAACTTCTGTAGCTATGAAAACAGTACCTATTCCTGGGACATCTGCTTTAGTTAGTGTAGTAGGAAAACCAGAGAAAACTATGTGGAAAAAGATTGGAGTTGGTGATAAAATGTCTAAGGCTGCATCTAAGTATGTAGATAGTAAAGGAGGTAGAGTTGTAGAAGATATAGTAAATAGCTCGATTAATTATTTTAAAAATTTTATGGTATGACAAAATTTAGACAAAAACAATATACAATTCCGGAGGGTCACTATACAGGTCCTAAGGATATGGATAAGGTTCCAGGAGCTATAGAAGTAATCGGAAAATCTGCCTTAGCTGGTGCTGGTATTGGAGGAGTTACAGGTAGTCTCCTAAAAGATGCTAGTATTACCAGTGGTGCTATAACTGGAGGTAAATATGGAACTATAGCAGGTGTAGTATTAAAATTCTTCTTAAACTATTTACACAATCCAATGTCATCTGTTAAATTTCAAGAAGTAGATAAATTAATTCGTCGTGAATTTGGTATTTATAGAGCTTCTGGAGTAACTATAGGAGATTCATTAGATAAAAGAGCAAAAATAGATGAGAAGTTTAGTTTTAATGATCGAAATGTAACAGCTTATAAATTAAATTTTTCAATACAAGATAATTCCATTACCATGTATACTTTTGGAATGACCTCTAAGGAATTGGAAAAGACTTCAGATAGTTTAGACTATTATTGTAAGAAGTATACAGGGATGGAATATAGTAGTTATGCAATCAATTCTAGAAATAATTCTTATTCAGTGGCTATTGTATTTACAAATTATCAAGTTATAGCCAACTTTATAATGGAGCTCAGTAATACTCTTGGAGTAAAAATAAATCTTCTTGATAACAAAGCTTTAGTTGAAAATAGAATTAAGGAAGTTGAACAGAAGGATTTTTCGGTTAAGTCTTTAAATAAATATGATTTAAAGAAATTTATTGGGAAAACGGGAAAATTTCTATTTTCCGGTAAATCTGAAGATCTTATCGGTTTAATTTATAGTGCTGCAGTAACTTTTTCTAATGATCCTGATATAATTTCTACATATCGAGGAGACTTTGGAAATAAGTACTTAGAAAATAGCCTTAAAAGACTTCATTATGTTGAAGGTCTAGATTATACTGTTGGAGAATTTGGTGGAGATATAGGTATTAATATGTCAATGATCTCTGGAATATTCGTAATAACAGTAAATAAAGAGGATACCAACGAACTTAAGAAGATTGATTCTATTTTCTGGAATCACTTAAAAACGATAGTAAATAGGGTAGATACTGGAAAAGTAGTTGTATATAACTACACAATTAAAACAAGAAATGAATTTGATTTTATCTTAAAAAAATTCATGTCAACTGATGTAAAACCTAATATATTTGAAAAATGATAGTACCTAGAATTCGATATTTTTCAGATTTACAAGCTAGAAAGATGATAACGAAATTAACAGAGAAATTGGATAAAGATCGTATCGGGGATTATGAAGTTTCTAGTAAAATTCCCAAAGATGTAATTAGTATATATCCTGATCCATCTTCAATTAAAATATATATTCCAAAAGATCTTGAATATAGTCAGTACGAAATTGATGATTTCATTAGATCTATGGCAGCTCATATTAGAACAATTACGATCCTAGAGAGAGATATATATGTAATGAAACTATCAGGATCTCTTACTTTTGAACAGATATATAAATTAATACGTGAGATAATTGATACAGAAGAATTTTGTACTATTATTGACTGTGATTAATCTTTAAACTAAATATATACTATTATGGCGGATATGATTTCAAAAAACTTAGATAAGGCAAATAGGCTTTATTCTATTGGAATGAAAAATATAAAATTACAATTAAAACTTCTTGGGACTGAATTTGTAGTACTCAGACCAAAGAGTAATTCAAAATGGAAAAATGTTTTTGGAGGTACATATTCATCAAGTAGTACATTAGAGAACGATTATGATCAATTTACTACAATATTGATATTAAATCAGAATGAACTAAGAGATGTATGGAATCGAAACAGAGATAATCTAGAAGTATATACAGATGATGGATCTCTTGAAGTAGGGGATGAATTACAATATACTCGTGGAAAATATACATTCAGATTTAAAATATCTCTTAAAATGGGTTACTCTGAAGTAGCTGAAGTATTCTATGTTTATACATTGAATAGTATTATTGAAACTTTAGATATGTAATTATGAGAGAAAGAAATATAGAAAATGAGATTCTGAAGCAAAATAAAATTCCTGGATGTGATCAACTTACTAGACCTGAGGAAGTAAAAGCTCTTAGTAAATATCTTAAAAGTATTAGAACAACTCAAGAAAATCATACTTCCCTAGAGAAAGATAATCTAGAACTCCCTGGAAGAACAACAGGGAGGATTCCAGAAATTAATTCTCTCGAAGATCATATAGAGGGATTAGATGGGGTTCGTGGTATTAAAAGTCTATATAAAGAATCATCACGAGAACCACTTTCTGATAATAGAAACTCTGACTCGGCGGAAAATCATGGGTTGTATACAGAAAAGACACGTGAAAATCTGTATGATCCTAGGAAAACAGAACTAGAGAAACATCGTGAGGATATAGTAAATAAAAAAAATATCCTTGAACCAACCCTAGAAGACCGCCGAGAAGAATTAACTGAGGAACCAAAAGAATTAAAATCTCTAGGTACAGAAAAGTTAAATCTAGAAGGAGTTAGAGATGTAAGAAATCTTTATATAAATACAAAAGAAAATCTTAAGGTTCCAGAAAAAGATCTAGAGTTAGGAAAAGAAAGAGAATCTCTTATTGATAATCACAACCTAGAATTAGATCTAACAAGAATAGACCTTGAAGGATTTAAAGATTTATCATACAAAGAACAGCTCGAAGTAGATTCTAAAAATGAATTAGATACTACTCGAATATCTTTAGAAAAAACAATTGAAACTTCTGAATTATCTAGTTATAGAGAAGATCTTAAAGAAACGCCGGAGGAATTAGATAAGTTAGAAGATCACAGAGAAAAATTAAATAGTGGAAAAGATAATCTAAAAGAACTTGAAGATACTAAAGTTAAACTCAGAAATCCAGTAGATGATGCTGAACTTTCTAAAACCAAAGTATCTTTAGAGAGAACCGTAGAAGATAAAGAGTTAGAAACTTATAGGGAAAATCTTAGGAAAACGCCGGAGGAGTTAGATGAATTAGAGAATCATAAAGAGTCTCTTAGAAGTGGGGAAGAATTAAAGAGTTTACCTGAAGATAAAATAACTCTTGGAGGTACTGTAAAGGTATTAGAAGAACTTGGAAACACTAAAATAGATTTGGAAGGTACTGAAGAATCTGAGATATCTACTTTAGAGGATTATAGAGAAAACTTAAGTGTAGAAGATAATAATTCTCTTGAAGATACTAGAATAGACTTAACTGGAACTAAAGAAGCTGAGATGTCTGAACTTGAGGATTATCTTGATGATCTAGAAAATACGAAGGATTATGAGGCTTCTGAGTTAGAGGACACTAGAATAGATTTAACCGGAACTAAAGAATTCGAACCTAAATCTTTAGAAGACAAGAGAATAGACTTAGAGGATACTGAAGAATATGAATCGAGTTCTTTAGAGGATGAAAGGATAAATCTAGAAAGTACAGAGGAATTCGAACCTGGAAGTCTTGAAGATTTTATAGATAAACTTGAAGACTCTAGAGATACCGAACTTGAAGATGAAATACTTGAACTTCCTGAAACTTCTGGAGATGAGTATGAAGGTTATAATCCATTAGGTCCAGATGAATTAGATAGTCTTGGTGGGAATATCAATAATTTCTATGATTCTCTTCTCGAAGTTCCTGAAACAGGTGATGCTCCTAGACAATCTGGGGATTATACTCCTCTTGGTCCAGAAGAATTAGATAGTCTTGGTGGAGATCTTGGAAATTTTTACGATTCTATTCTTGAAGTTCCAGAAGATACTGAACATATTATTGAAGAGCTAAATGATGATATTAAAGAAAAAATTCCTGAAGCACAAGTAGATGAAAGTCAAAAAGATTGGAAATATTTAAAGGAATTAACCGAAGATGATCTCTATAAAGAAACTATTCGTTTACTTAGTGAGAAAGAAGCTGGAGAGTGGGGTAAGAAAATGCAATCTTTAGTAAGTGCATATCTTAGTTCAGAAGCCATATCTCCTGATCGAGCAGAAGAATATATAAATAAACTTGGAAAGGAGATCTTAATTCAACAAGAGTCTTCGAGAGTGGAAGGTCCTTCTATGAAATTACCAAAATTTGGATTAGAATCTCTTAACTTAAGTAATTATCTTAGGTGGACAGCTGAGAAAACTATTGGATGGACTGGAGTACATGGATCAGCGAGACAACTTCTTCTTAACGAAACAATAGCTGCACTTGTAGTAGCTAGAGATGAGTTAGAAAAATTATCTAAATCAAATCGATATAGATTACCTGGAAATGATGGAGGTTTATTAGGTGATTTAGTATCTGGAGGAGTTTCTGGTGCTCTTGATAACTTGGGAGATAAACTAGGTAATGCAGTTAATACAATAGTTGGAAGCAAATCTGTAGATATCTCTAATCCTATAAATAGACCAGAAAAAAATGAGCATAGAGATGGATGGGAAGAAGGAAATATACGACCATCAGGAAGTAATCCATTTCTACCAACACAAAGTCATTCAGAGTTTTCTCAAAAAGAAGGTAATCTATTATCCAAGATAACTAAAAGTAGTGGAAGTAGTGGGGATAGTAATAAATTCTGGAAAAAAGTAGGAAGTGCAGCGAAAGATATGCTTCTAGGCTCTAGCAGTGGAGAAACAACTTATAAATTTAAATCTAATTATGTATCTGGAAAAGGAATAAATATCACGTTAGAGGAATTATGTGGAATTTCTGGCACAGATGATGCAAATACTGTAGAAGGATTGTATAATGTATTAAAATCTAGCCCATTTATTACTACTCCAGATAAATTTACCTCAACTGGATATTCAGATTATAGAACTCAAACATTAGATACTAATGCATACTGGGAAGTTGTTTTAGAACCCTATGTAGGTCCTGAAAATGGAAATCTTAATTATCTTCCTGGAATTCATGAAATCAATACTAGAAATATAGCTCAACACGGAGTAAATACTGCTTATAATAGATGGATTCCTTATGTTAGTTTTGATCTTCAAAAATCTAAATTAACAAATAAAACACTCAATCTATATGATGGTGAAATCAGTTATCCTGTTTCAATGGAATTTACTAATGAATTTAGATTAACTATAGCTGACGATCAATATAAGTCTTGGAGACGATATTTTGAAGAATGTGCTAAAGCTGCAATTTATAATAGTGAAGGACATGATGAATCTTATTATAAAGAAGGCGGTACTGAAGGAGTTTTAGGATTAACTGCAATAGATACTAATAATGTATGTATTGCTATGTATAAAAATATATGCTTCAGATGTAGAATATACGTTATGACACCGCAATATAGTACAATTCAAAAATTTGATTTACTTTTAGTAATGAAAGATTTTTCTGAAGAATATACAGGAGATATTGGAGATGGTGCAGGAGATCTTACAGTATCATTTAGTATTGTAGGAGAGAATCCAAATGAAGGAGAAATTCCAAAAGTTAAAGTAATACAGCATAAAGCTCCTGATAATTCTTCAAAAACGGATTATGGTTCTATAGTAGAAAGTGGAGTAAATTCAGTAATGAAACTAATTAAATAAAATAAGATTATGTATTTAAGATTAGGAACAACTAATATAAAGTACTCCACTGAACAAGATGATTTTACAGTATTTTCTGAAGTTGTAGATTCTAAGATGTCATATGAGAAACCAGTACTTGTGAGAACTCCTGATGAACTTGACATCTGGTTTGGATCAGATTTTCCAGGGAAAGATTATTATGATGAACTTTTAGAATCTGGAGTTACTTTATTTTTATATAGACCAATTAAGGTTGAACAAAATACTAATGCTCCTGACTATATTGATCTAAAAGAATATTCTATAGATCAAAAATTATACTATAACTTAACAGAACTTCCAGAAGTCGGAGAAGATAAAGTTTTGTATAAAGTAGTAACAGGAGAAGGCGAATATAAAGAAGGAAATTTGTGGTATACTCTTTATATATATTATCTAGGAGAATATATGAAAATCCTAGAATTACCACAAAATCTTGACACTAATAATACGAGTTCTCTAGAAAATAGAGATGTATTAAATATAAATTATCCAGGTTTTATTGGACCTGAATATTGTTATCCGAAATATATAGAGGAAGGAGATGTTGATTATACTGAAAAAATTGATGAAGAAGTATTATTATCTCATCTTCCTGATCTGCTAAGAGTATCAAAAGGGTATGAAACTTTAGCTTATTCCTTAGTATATAACCCTGAAATAGATTTTTACCCGGTAGACGAGGGATTAACTTCTAAATATATAATCCTGAAAAAACTTAAAAATGACTCTTATGAAAATATAATGATTTGGTTTAAAGAGGAAATTAATAGTATCCCTAATATTCCAAGTCAATATTATGATGAAGCAATTGAGGTTGAAATTAAAGCAAAAGAAAGTAATAAGGAAATTTTCAAGAGGTTAGTAGAAGTTATAATTCCAAGTCAATTAGGTTATACTATCGAAGGAAATATCTCGGAGGGTTACAAAATATACACATCATATTCTATTCAAGTTACCTATTTTACTAATATTACTGGTCTATTATTCGAACCAGATTTTAACACTACACACAATATACTATCAAAAATCTCGAGTGGAAGTACTAGAATGAGATTTATATCGAAAACAACTGGTACTGAAGGTGGAGATTCCGAATATTTAGATAGTGATATTAGTGTAAATATTGAGAAACTGAAGGAAGATGATAAATATAGAGTAACAATCGAGAGGTATAAATATCAAGAAATTTATGAAGGTGGTTTATTTACTATTGGACAGGAAAGGCTTGATACTATAATTACTTCAGAGTCTAAGTTAGTTAGATGTATTCTTTCAACATCTTACGTAAATCGAGAGACAGATGAAGAGGTAGAGTATAAAAAAGGTTCTAAAGAATCTGAATTACCCTCTGGAACATGGTATCTTAAACGAGCCTTGTTTTCTTCGTATATTTTCTTCAAATTTATATATGTATCTACATCTTCAGATAAAAAATATTCTCCTTTTTTAAATCTATATTTTTTAAACGGAAATTCAGGCATTCGTATTCTAACGCCATGCATATTCGGTGTATATAAATTCCACAAAGGTATAGATTCCTCTGAATCTTCAGTCCAGCAACTCACATAGACAAATTTTCCAAACTTCCCCATATCTTCTGTTTCTGCTTCATCAAGGTCATCAACGTACAACAAGTTATTAAAGCAAATTGTTTTATTTCTCAAAATCAAAGCTAATGTTTCTAAACTTGTATAATGGTATAAATATTTCATTCTCTACTATCTCCTTTTTCGTCATATCGGAACATTTTTCAAAAGTTGTAAAATCGTTGTAATACACTCTCCTATTGTAAGGAAATCTGCATAAAATAAGGAGATTTGGGCAAAAGAAAAACTCCTGCCGTGGCAGATGAATAATATTTTTATCATTGTTTTGTTTCTCCTTGTTTTGCCCCGGAATGCCCTATT
>OGZH01000540.1_pt1 | contig 25999 bp, 31 predicted proteins | sample 1576741 | NCBI WGS metagenome assembly OGZH01 (sample SAMEA3541560, study PRJEB24748) | human gut metagenome | biome: human gut; feature: human-associated habitat; material: faeces | place: China | collected 2012 | reverse complement strand
GGTACAATAGATAAAACAGACCGGAGGGGTTCGGTCTGGATGTGAAATACCTTTTTGATAAAAAGGAGGAGAAAAAAATGAAACTGTTCAAGAAACTGGCGGCGGTCATGCTGGTGGCTGCTCTGGCACTGACCATGGTGGGCTGTGGCAGCAGCAGCAGCCTTTTGGATCAGGTGAAAGCCGTGATCTCGGACTTTTATGCAATGGAAGACGAGGATCTCACAAACAAAAAAGAGCTGGATGAGCTGGCGGCAAAGCTGGTGGCAGAGGCAGACAAGGCTGCCGCAAAGGCTGAAAATAAAGGCGAAACGGTTCTGGATCTGCTCACCGATGAAGAGGTCGTAAAGGCTGCGGGGATCGACGCTGCACAGGGAACTTACCGTGTATCGGCCGTTGAAAACTATAAGCTGCTCAGCAGCACAGCAAATAAAGAGAAGGCAATGGTGCTTGCACTAGAGCTGATAAGTGGTGATAGTGAGCAAATCGGCAGCGGTGTTCTGGATCCGAGCAGTTACGGATTTGCCGTGGGCAAGATCAATGGCAAAGAGTATTTTGTCATGCTGATGAACGGACCGTCGAGGCTCTAAGAGCAGGATGCTCGTAGGCTGATAGGAGCATAAAGGAGGAACAAAACCATGAAATTGTTCAAGAAACTGGCAGCCGCTGCATTGGCGGCGGTTCTGGCACTGGCGATGGTGGGCTGCGGCAGCAGCGCTTCGCTGAAGGATGAACTGCTGAAGGTGGCAATGGATCAGATGACCATGAACGGCAGAACCGCGAACCACAGCAAGGAGCTGGACGAACTGGCGGCAAAGCTGGTGCAGGAAGCAGACAAGGTTGCCGGGCAGGACGCGCACAAGGGCGAGAATGTGAAATCGATCCTGACAGACAACGATGTCGTGCAGGCTGCCGGCATTGATATCACAAAAAATGCGTATATCCTCAATGCGGCTCCGAATGTTCAGTTCAAGAGCAGTCCGGATTTAATTTTTAGATATCTTTTTTCCGCTTTTTGTGCATTTTTACGATAATCAATCTGAATTCTTGCTTTTTCGATAATGTGCTTTACCTGTGTATATTTTATCGGTTTCATGACATAATCAAGTGCATCAAGTCTGAATGCCTGTATCGCAAATGCATCATAACTCGTCACAAATGAGATACATACCCATGGGTCGATTTTTCTTAATGCATCAGCCATCTCAATACCTGTCATGCCGGGCATTTCCACATCAAGAAACAATAAATCATATTCCTTACTCTTAGAAAATATATTATTCATGAGTTCTTTTGCATTATCATAGAGATCTATGCTCATATTAACATCCATTTCATTTCCGTATTCACTCACAAATTTTTTAAGTTCATTCCGAAAAAATTCTTCATCATCGCATATTGCTGCTCTTATAGTTTCGTATTGCATACAAGCCTCCCAAAAATATAATCCGCTGTACTATAAGCATAGTATAGCGGATTCAACGCTCAATTACAATTTATTATCCGGGTATTGATCATAAAACATACTGTATTGATTGCAGACCTGTTTAAAAATTCTTATGCCCTATCCTTTAATTTTTTGCAATACCCTATCAGGATATTTGTAGCTAATACAATTCCCAAAATAACGGCTATTGCCATTAGGATAAATGGGGCTAATTGAAGCACAAATATAATTGTCTCTGAAACAATATAACTTCTGATTGCCTTTTCCAATATAAATGTCACTATTGAAAGTAACAATATCCTCAATATCCACTTACCACTTTTCACGAAAACACAAAATGTTTGTTGTTTCATTTCTTAAATGCGTTATTTTCCGGTTTATTCGCTCAGAAACTCAGCCACCTTTTCTATCTGCGCACTATTGTACTCCATGTATTCCAGATAATACTCTTTCACGGTCTCATTCTGCACTTCTTTTTTATAGAGCCACTGTCTTGTTTTAGCCTCCGGTGCAAACAGCACTGCCTGTTATTGTGGAGAAAATATCTCATCAAGGCTGCAGGCTGATTTGTCCAGCACGCAATTATAGTCCATATTTTTTTCCACAAAATACCGGTTCAATGCTTCCGCAAACTTTTTTGCTTTTCTCACATGGACAGCATATTCCACCGGATTATACGGCTCTCCTTCTATTACCGGCACCTGCCATACTAAAATACATTTTTCTTTGTACTCCTTTCTTTTTTGCCAAATTTATATAGATATCTTTTATGGTCTTTTACACGCTTTGCAACCCATCTGTTAAAAGCATTGTTTACATTCCCATGCCCTCTTATTATACATACAAAAAACCGCAATAACAAACATCACTACTCTGGCGCTCATGAGTAATTTTAAAGGAATCATGACGACCTTTTAAAATATCCTATGCTTTATCAAAGACTTCGTCCTCAATAATTCGAAGTTCCGGCCGAATCGTAACAAGCCATTCTGATTCATCCTTTTCTTTTCTCTGACCGGTCATAAAATCTGCAATCTCTTCTTTGCCGTTGATAATCTTTCCCGTGTATATCTCGTTGGTCAGGATTCAACAGACAGCGTTCTGGCTCCAGTTGTTGCCACGCTTGGTCTTGATGCCTCGTTCATTGAGCATATTCGCAATCTTCGATCCGCCATATCCTACTTCTGTATACCACTGAAAAATCTGACAAATTGCTTTTGCCTCGTTCTCATTGATAGAAAGGTTAAAATAATCACCAATCGTCTTATCATAGCCAAAGACAATGTTAGGAACACGCCCCTTTTCTGCATTCATCTTCTTACCAAATTTAATACGCTTGGACGTGTTGGCACTTTCCTCCTTGGCTAATGCACCAAAGATAGTTAAAACAAATTCGCTGTTCCCCATGCTGGTCATGTTGGCAGTCAGAAATTGTGTCTCGATACCGAGAGATTTCAGTTTGCGGACACTTTGTAGTAAATCAACGGTATTTCTGGCAAAATGGGAAATATCATTAACTACAACCATATCGAACACCCCCTTTTCCGCATCTGCAAGCATACGCTGAAATTCCTTACGATTCTTGATTTTAGTACCGGAAATGCCTTCATCTGCATATAATTTAATGAGGTTGTCCCCGGTGCACTTGGTATATTCTAAGAAGAACTCTTTTTGAGTTTCGAGACTGTTGAGCTGATTGGATTTATCTGTGGATACACGACAGTATGCGGCGATGTTCATGGCAATCAACCTTTCTGTTAAAATTATAATTTTCCGTTGCGGCTATTATGCTCAATTGTATAAAAAACAAGATGCCATCATTCAATTAGATATCATCTTGTTTTTCGAGTATGCTATATCATTTTAAATAATCTTTTGTCTCTCTATATCTTTCATATTTTCCTACGCACGAAAGTAATTCTGTAATTCTTTCCTCTTTACATATTGGATTTTTACAAACCTCTATGTATAGGCAAAGTAATTGTGTTGATGTAAGCAATACATGCCCGCGTGATACACAATATTTAAGCATTTGTTGCGGAAAGACATCTTCTAGACGTTCATTCAGTGGCATATCGCAAAACCCATTTACAATTAGCATTCCTTTGGGTGAGACTTCATTTTCTTCAATATATTGAGCAACCCATTTTTCAAGCTGTGCAGCATGCTTTTCTGCAGCACTTTTAGTCACTCCTTTAATTTCAGCGACAATTGCAACCTCTCCATATTTAGCAATTATATCACTTCTACCCTTTTCCGCTTCTAAGATAGTGAATCCTAATTCATCAAGTACTTGTTTTACAATCTCCTCAAGTGTAGTTCCACTTGATGTCAACAATAACTTATATTTCTGAACCTCTTGAACAGCTATTCTTTCTTTATCAAGTTCCTTTTCCAATTTTGCAATCTTATTTTCTATTGTATTCTGCTTTTTTAACTTCACCTTTTCATCTAATATATATATGTTTTGGGCCCATCCGGGCAAATCCATCTCTTCATCAGTTATTTTTAAACGGCGGTTAAGTTCAAATAAACTGTCCAAATATTTTTTACCGTTTTCTTTCCATACATCCTCTGTCTTGTATTCTTCTTCCTCATAAATTTGGGGAAGTAAAACTATTTTCCCACTACCATATGGAATAACAGCTGCCACCACTTTATCAGTGCCTTTTATTTTTCCTAATATTGTACTATTTTCTGCAACAGAAAAGTATGATGCATAATAATAGCAAGTTCTTGTATTAGTAAAAAAATCCCTATACGGAGATGAACAACAAATATCAATCCGCTCACCAACCACCTCCGTAACATTCAATTTTATTGGCAAAAATGAATATGCATTAAACTCTCTAACAATATTTGTTTGTCTTGCATTTCTTCCTGTCCCTGAATACTGTTTTTCCCCAGTATATATGTAACAGTTATCATTGTTGCCCATTAAAACAAATACATTTCGTCCTTGCTTCAACAACTCTTTTATTTGCCCTTCAATTTTTTTAAAATCTTCTAATATTTGCGCAGAATTATAATCTGAAAGACAAGGTTTATTCTGATAAGAACTATCATAAGAAGTGGAATAACATGTTATCAAATACTCTGCATTGATAACAACCGCATCATAATCCAATAATGAAATTCTCGCAGAAAACTCATACTCATCAAAATTTTCATATTCTAGAGATTTAAAATAAGTGTTAAGACCTACTATTTTTTTCTCCATAGTATTTTCCTTTCTTTATAACGAACAACTACGAACTTTTCAACTGCTCATTTTCAAGCTTTATACCATGTTGTTCTTGCCAAGTTGAAATAACTTTGAATTTCGAAGCAGCATTACAAATGTTCTATTACAGGTTCATCAAAATTATCCCCCGGCTCAGGATACCCAAACAGCATCTTATAATTCATAATAATTGCGTATTCATTAGGTGTTTATCACAAACCCTTTTCTACTGATTTGGAATATATAAATTTTTCAAACTTTCTATGGAATACGAATTCCGCTATATCACTTCGTCTTAATTTTATATTCAACAAATTGTAGATTTCTTCTTTGGTCATTGTTTCTCTATGGCTTAATGCCGAACCAATAATCCCATTAATTCTATAGCTAGCTTTCTTTATATTCTTATCATCTGTATACATTTCACTCAAAATTTCCTTAATCAGTAGTCTACTATCAGAATAAGAAACTTTCTTGTCAATCACATAACACGGCTCCTTAATTAATACCATTGTCCAGTCGTTCCCAAAATTCACCTCATAAAAATCATACTCAAACAATTTGCATTCATTCATCAAATCTAGTTTGTCACTGTAATATAATTGCATAAGAGATTTTTCATTTTTGTAATGCTTCACGCACTCATTTTTCGCAAACAAATAGGCATTATATATATGAGAAATTTGATTTAATACAACTCCCATCCAACAACACCATGCACTAAAATTATTCCCCAATATTAATTCAAGCGCACTCACTACATTTTTCGCTGTACTAAATGCAGTTTCAATTTGTTCCATTGATGGACATTCTGGAAAGACATAATGACATACTTGATAATTTCCAATATCAAACTCTTCTTTACAAAGACACAAATCATCCCAAACATCATATTCATCATATCCTTGAAAGTATAAGGCCATTCTTCTATCAGATATAAATTTCTTAGGAAAAAACATGTCTCCACTAACAACAATTACATTGCCCGATTTCATTACATTTTCCAACGCATAAAAACATGACATAATAGAGGTATTCGCAATGGTACAAAGTTGTTTGATATTATATTCTAAACTTCTATTTTCATTCAGAATTAACATCTCTTTTACCCATTCGGTCGGCATTAATATCTCAGACGCAAATACATTTGCTTCATGTTCTTGAATATCTAATTTGTTATGTTCTGAATACTCATTATCCGTTACACACAAAGTAACATCACTATGCCAACTAATAAATATGTGACCTAATTCATGCGCCAAGGTAAAACGTTTTCTTGGTTCATACTGAATAGCAGAATTTAACACTATCTTTAGATCAGAATCCTTCAAATCAGAATAACCATCTGCATTAGTTCCAAGATTTTCTTCAACACAAGTTATTCCTTTTTCTTGAATAAGCCCCATCATATCAACAGGCGGATGTAGCTTATATTTCGTCATAACCCTTTGTGCAATTTTTCTAACTTGTTTTTCTTTATTCTCCATCTTTTTTGTATTTCTTTACTTCCTCCAAATTATACGATCTAGCCGCAATTTTATCTCCACTAGACATATTGATATAATCATGATAATTTATAGAATGTCTTCTACAATAAAGTATATCTCTCACCACATCATTTCCATATATTAGCCAATCGCGATATTCTTCATCTGTAAATCCTAAAAATTCACATAATGACATATTTGTCTCGTGAGTATGCCAGTATTCTACATAGTCATCTATTTCGTCAACAAAAAGCCCTTCTTCGAGACAATCTAAAACAAAATTCTTATACATCACTTAACCTCCTATCCTTACGCGCCTGCTTAATCAATTCTCCTGTTTTTGCGTCTAATGCACCCAAATGCCACCCCTGCTTATTAAACACCTCTATTTCTCCATGCAACTCATCCCATGAATATAATCGACCATTCCCCCTATACACTTTTCTTCCATCAATCACTTTATAAAACTCAAATTGATCCATATAGCAGGGTTTTGGCTTTGCTACATATGGCATATTAATCTCCTTTCCATTTTTATTGCTCCATTTTTTCGTTTATACAAATTTTTTCTAATTATTTGTTTTATAACGTATTTCCCCCACCAACCTATGCACCGTCGTCCCCGGACACATCTCTGATGGTTTCTTTTTACCTTCACGTTCACACTGTTCCAATTTCTGCTGTGCTATCTGTATTGCCTTTTCCTCATTCCCTGCATTGCTGATTTTTCCATACATCTTTTCATCTGCCTTGGAATACTTCTGTCCCGTCTTGCTCTCATATACTCGCCCGAACTCAGAGCAGCATGTCCATGAATCTTGAATTGCCGGCATTGCACCAAAATAAGCATACATCCATATTTCAAAACATGGATTCGACCATCCTACTTGTATACCTTTTTTCTCTGCCTCGGAAATAATTTCATCAAATCCTATCACTTGATCTCTGTCAAACACAATCCAAGGAATACGATATTGAGCCTCATAGACTGTTAGCTCCAGGCATTTATCAATCATGCTTCTTGTCTTTGTTTCTACGACTTTAATGACAAGTTTGTTTCTAACTTCTTCCGACAATGATTGATGCAGTCCTGCAAAAAAGCAACGTTCGGTTCCTTCAGTGTCTGTAACAATCAAGTAATATCCCAATTCCGGTACTTTGATTGTTCTTCTTTGCTCTCTTGTCTTTCTGTTCCCTGTTCTATCCCCTTTTGCCATGCTCAATACTCCTTAAACATATCAATACTCTTTAAAGTCGGAATGGCACCATACTTACCAATCAGATAATTCTTCTCATAGCTTTCGTCCTTGCGAATACGCACTCCATCCTCATCCACAAAATCTGCAAGGGAGTATAATGTTGAAACACCTCGATCATCCTTCTCAACAAACCAGATTTCATCACGACGCAGTAACTGATTTGAAAGTTGCCAGGTATCATGCGTTGTAAATACAAGTTGCGCATGGTTAACATTAATATTCGGGTTCAAGAATGTAAGCAAAAAATTTCTTACCAAAAGCGGATGCAGGCGAGCATTTAATTCATCAATGAAAAATACGCTTCCCTTTTCCAATACTTCCTGCAATTCCGGGTAAAGAGCAAACATCTTCAATGTTCCCGCTGACTCTGCACCTAATGGTATCTCTGCCATTTCATCAGAATCAATCTTCTTATGAAGCGCATTAATCTTATATTTTTCTTCATTTGATTCACCATCACTCGGAACCTTTTCTACCCGAAAATCCTTAATATGTTCATCAAAAGATGCAAAGTATTCCACAACCTTCTGCTGAACGTTCTTATCATCCACAAAGCCTCTTGGCAATCTGCGTGATAAGAAAAAGTTAGTAACCGGATCACCAAAATCTGCAAATTCATTTATCATGAACCAGTCTCTGATTGCCTTACATTTGCTAATTTTTAACTTAGCTCCTAGAGAAATAATCAGCACCTGCTTTTCCAGCGCAATCTTTATATTCCCCCTGCTGTTCTTCGGCAAGCCTGATAAATCCAATTCACTGTCAGAATTCCCACGATAAAATACTGTACTATACTTTCTGGCTGTCTTAGCCTTAGAGTTCAACCATTCCTCTGTTACACCTTCCTGATCAACGCAGAATCCATAATTATATGTCTTCTCGTTCTTATCTCCAGGAATAGTGAAATAGACCTCAAAACTGGACTCTGCATCTGCTGACGTCGTATCAAACAAAAACGGAGTAGGTCTATACTCCTCAAACTTCTCTTCCTCATCTCCGTACTTGAAAGAATCCACTACATACTCGGCCATATACTCAAATGCACTGTATATATTTGACTTGCCACTTGCGTTTGCTCCATAAATGGCAGCAACCGGCAGTATCTTTTCACTTCCTATGGTCACAACTCTTTCAGAAAATTCTGTCATCTTAGTAGCAGACAAATCCAAAGTTACTTCTTCTCTAAAAGATCTAAAATTTTTAAAATTAAATTGTATCAACATAATTGCTACCTCATCTTCTTTTCTATCTTCTATTATATGCACTTTTTTCAAATAATCAACATCTAAATGTGATTTTTTCTCATTTTAATGTTGATTATTTATTTTTTAGATATCAAAGCCAAAAGCAAGGCTCTCACCTTGCTCCTCTTACCCCACACATAATTTTTCATTATTTTCCGATAAGTTGTGTTCTTTCCGACAGCAATCATATATTCGCGTAAAGCTTGCCTAATACTCAAATGAATCCTCAAGCTGATACTGTCTGTCTCCAATGCGTTCCATTTCATTTTTCATCTTCAGATTGTCCATTTCGCCGGTTTGACACACATATGTAGGATCTATATAATATGTTGAATCATCTACTCTCATAGCAACCCATCCATGTGGTATGAGTGTACCATCTGATTTAATTGTACCAAAAACAGGATAAGCTGTTATTCCCACTCTGTTACATAGTTCGGATAATATTATTGAGATTCCACCGCATATACCTCTTTTATCCAAAATACATCCTTTGTTTGAGACATCAGCATATACTTCATTCTCATACAATTTGTCATAATATGGTTCAATACTTGATTCATAGACAGAATAATCATATTCCATGTTGTCTTTTATCCAATTTAAGAAATATTGTACAGCCTCTTTTTCATTCATATTCTTGGGCATTTCTCTTATAATCTCATCATAGCAAGCATCTATTTCTTTTGATTTTTCCTGATAATATTCTGTTGAAAAATCAGCGCTTTTACATATTTTTTCAAGCTCATCTATATTGGTAATTATATTCTCATCATTTAAAACAAGCTTAAAATTCTTCAACTCCTTGCGCTTTTTTGAATCATTAACCAGAACATATAATTTCATAATATTACAGTCATCGTTAATCGTGTTTCGATCAATTAGTTTATTATTTTCTCCAACCGGAAAAATTAATGAAATCGCCCAGTTCTGATATTCCGGATCAAATGATAATGTTCTTACTATCCTCAGATACCGGTATGTACTTATCGGAGCTGTTAGATCAATTTTTCCACCATTTCCCTGTTCAACTAATGCTGTAATATCGTTACACACCCTTTTTTCGGTTTCGTCAAGCTGGTCATAATAAAATGAATTTGTTTTATTTGAAAAACTCACCTTATTCTGACCAACCCCTATTTCAGGCTCTTCTTTACCATTTAAAAAAACACATAAAATACCGATTAATGTTAATATAAACAGAAGGATTATTTTCTTTTTATTCATAAATTATGTCTCCCTTTAGAAATTAAACCTATCATCATACATTTACCATTTCAATACTTTAATGCTATTTGGTAATGTTATTCTCCATAACCACCTTACAGTTCTTCTAATATTGGTCCTATAAATGCGTTATTTCCCGGTCTATTCGCTCAGAAATTCAGCCACCTTTTCTATCTGCGCACTATTGTACTCCATGAATTCCAGATAATACTTTTTCACGGTCTCATTCTGCACTTCTTTTTTATAGAGCCACTGTCTTGTTTTAGCCTCCGGTGCAAACAGCACTGCCTGTTATTGTGGAGAAAATATCTCATCAAGGCTGCAGGCTGATTTGTCCAGCACGCAATTATAGTCCATATTTTTTTCCACAAAATACCGGTTCAATGCTTCCGCAAACTTTTTTGCTTTTCTCACATGGACAGCATATTCCACCGGATTATACGGCTCTCCTTCTATTACCGGCACCTGCCATACTAAAATACATTTTTTCATTTCTTTTGTTCCTTTCATTTTTGCCAAATTTATATCTAATAAATTTAAGACTCCCATATTAGATTTTGCCTTTTTCTATACAAAATCCCAAAAATTATTATATAGCTCATGTTCTATTTCTATATTTCTTTTATTCTTCTACCCAATTACCAATTAGCCAAAAATTCTGTATATATCGGTACCTGCTCCATATCCTATATTGTATAGCATAAGTCCAATTATCCCTATAATTAATATGTTTCCATAAGTTTTATGTTCCATATACCAGCTAATGATTTCTTGCATATAATTCACCCCCTTTCAATATTCTGGTCTGTTCATATTATTTTGCTAACATTATTTTTGTTAATATCATTACAGCACCAATCAGATTCCAAGTGCCATGTATTGAAATATTTATCCAGATATTTTTGTATTTTTTATAGATAAATCCCCAAAATAGTCCTGTCAAAAAATAGTCTAACCATTGACACAAAAATAGTAGTATATTTGCGTTTCCAAATGAAGAAAGCATATGCATTGTTCCAAACAAAAATCCTGTCACCAATACTGCACACAGTTCTCCATATTTGCTGAAAAACCGAAACAATATACCTCTATAAATTAACTCTTCGGTAAAAGGTCCCATAATTACACTCATGATAACAGCCAAAATAGGATAATCCACAAAATATCCACTAACGTTTGACTGATTTGCCGGAACCGATATATTTGAACACACTGTCATTTCAATGATTCTAGCGATGCAGCTTAACAAGAATGCAATTCCCACACCTGCCAAAACTCTTTTTATATTTGCAGAAATTCTGTCAGCTTTGAATTTTTTAAATGAAGCGATCAAATATTGCTTCATTGCCACTCCAATCATGATAATCAAAGTCAACTGATAAATCATATTTATCAGCACCCCATAAAATATATTCTTTTCTTTTAAAATGTCTGTAATGCCACTATTCTTAATAATTAAAAAACAAATATGAATTATTACGACTCCAAATATTAGCTTTTTATGATTCATATCAATGGATATATAATTGTTTTCTTTTTTCATCTCTTTGTACTCCTCATTTTTTACCAAATTTATACAGACATCTTTTATAGTCTTTTATGGTCTTTTACACACTTTTTAACCCCACCTATTAAAAGCATTGTGTGCATTCCCATGCACCATCCTGCTAAACATACTACCACCATAAGAAAAAACAAACAATATATATGTGCTATTTGGTATGATTTCGGTGCCATTTGACACAAACTACTGTTATGGCTAATTTATATCTAATAAATTTCCATCACCAAACAAGCTTTTAAAATGCGGCATTCATTGATTAACCAAATACATTAAATTATGCATCAAATTGATGCTCATATGAGCTGCTATCCCAAAAACAACATTTCCTCTTTTTATATAAACCAGACAAAACGCAATTCCGGCTAATACATATTGTATTGCTTGCAGACAAAGCTCATTTAAACTTATTGCCCCTATAGATGGTATAAAATGCATTAATCCGAATAATACCGATGATACAATCACTTTGATTATTAGACTTTTATTGATAGAGCTGAATATAAACCATCTAAAAATCAGTTCTTCTAATATTGGTCCTATAAATGCAGAAAGAATCATAATAGCCCAATAATGTTCTTTCATTGTCATTCTGAGCGTAATTTCATTTATGCTTTGCTCATTATTTCCGGATGACAAAATAAACTGCATAATACCACCTAATATTGTAAACAATACTATTACAGCAAATGATTTGATATATCCCGAAGCTATTGATTTGATATCATACTGTCTTATCTGTTTTATATCTCTTAAAATACCAGTTCCATAAAGGCTGAATAAAATAACTATAGCTATAAAATTCCATAAATAGTTTGTTATCAGATATGCATCCGAATAGCTCATTGCTTCAAATACCGATTGTATAACAGGCAATATGATATATTTTTTTCCTATCAAGTACCAGGCCGGAAAGAATATCCAGCCTATATACCATTTAATGTTTTCTATTTTCATAGCTGGTCTCCTGTACATAAAAGTATGGCAATTATTTGCCATACTTTTATTATACACTTTTTAATAAAAATTATAGTCAGAAAATCCCTGATAAAAACTATCCCAGCATGATTTGATCTTTTTGGTAAATTTATGCCAAACTCCTTTTGCATTAAATCCACCATCAATATACATAAGTTCTATATTTGATAAACTAGTGAATTTTTCCATTTTATCATCTCTCCTTTGAAAATATACTATTAATACCCTAACAGAAGCTTTAAACAAGAATAACCAAAGCCTACACCAGCACCTACCCAATAGCATACGTCTTCAGTTTTAATTTTTCCACCTTCTACAACAAGCAGTTCCTCACTACTTATACATGTAAATGTTGAATCCATAAATCAACTATCTCCTTCCATTGATTTTTTCCTACGCGCGCTCATAGGATTTATTTATATAAACCGGTAATCCCGGAATATACCTTATTTATCTTACTAATCCACCAAATTTATCTTGTCCAACACAAAATGCAGCACACTGTCATCATCAACAACAATTTTTGCCTGTGCAGCCATTCCACTTTTCAGATTTCCTTTTTCTCCATCCTTATTCTTTATCTCCATATTTTTACATTCTACTTTTACAACGTAATATGCATTACCGGTATTCTGGTCTACAGTCACATCTTTTGCAATTTCTTTTACTGTTCCTGTAAAATATCCATATTCACTTGACGGATATGAAGCCATCTCAAATTTTACTTCCTGATCCGGTTTTATTTTTGCTATGTCAGAATTTTCCACATACACCTGTGCATAATAACCTGACTGCTCCTTTGGATATATCTGTCCTATGGAATCTCCTTCCTGTATATATGTTCCATTTGAGATTTCCTGATTTGTGTAAAAATATCCTGATGTTCCTGCCTTTATGGTACAGTTATTATTTTTTATATCATAATCTTTTAAATAAGCCTCATACTCCTGCTTCTTATCCTCATAAGTAAGAATTTCAGCCGACACATTTCCTTTTTCCGTAAGAATCTTTATATCTGAATCATCTGTATTATTAGAATTTTCTGTCTGCTTCTTTTGAAGTTCTACAGAGGATATATTAGATTTAAGGCTTTCTATCTGTTCATTTGCAGTTTCTATCTGCTGTTCTATTGTTGAAATCTCATTAGACTCAAGATTAGACAATGCCTGATTTTTTTCTGTATCCACCTCTGCCAGTTGTGATGAATCCATTGTGGTTTCATCCTTTTTATTGTCATATTGAAGTGCTGTATAATCATATGATGAAATATAACTGTTCACCATTGAATAATAATATGTATCGTTTTGGTCGAATGTGTTATTACGCGATACGATACATTGCTTTACATCTTTAAGTTTATTAATTTTTTCATTATACTTATCAATAGAATCATTGATAACTGTAATATTTTCATCGTATACCTCCCCAGTTTTATTCTTTTCCTTTCCTGCATCAATTGAAGTATTTAATAATTCTTTCCTGTCTTTAAATTCTGAATAATACTGGTTATCAGACATTGCATCAAATTCAGAATTATCTCCGTCAAGACTCTTCTGATATGCATTTAGTATGTCAAGACGCTGCTGTACACTATCAAGTTTACTCTTATAATCTTCGATAGTACTTCCAAGGTTTTCAATATCTATCTCATACAGTTCGTCCCCCTCACTCACATACTGTCCGTCCTTTACCGACATTTTAGTTATCTTTCCTGTAACTGCACAGCTTACTGCCGTACTGTCATCGTCACCTCTAAAGACACTATCAGCTTTTACTACTATATCCATCCTGAAAAGATACATCCAGATCAGGGCTATTGCCAGAATTGCACATATTATATATATGGTGTACGGCACAAATCTGTTTGGCTTAGAATCATATACTTCCGTACTGTCACTTATATCCTTTAAATCCACAATTATAGGTTTCATAATTTTCCTCTTTTCATAATCGAAGTTATGCGGTTGCTTTAACATCCACAGTATCAAGCGACTGCTGTTTAACAAGCTGCGCATATTTTCCACCCAGTGCTGTCAATGATGCATGATCACCGCTTTCTATAATCTTTCCATCTTCCAGCACATATATCTTATCGCAATTTTTTATAGTGCTGAGTCTGTGTGCTATAAAGATAGTTGTAACATCTTTTGAAAATTCACTTATTGTCTTGTCAAGTGCTCTTTCAGTTATTGCATCAAGATTACTCGTAGCCTCATCCAATATCAATATATCCGGTTTTTTAAGCATGGCTCTTGCTATAGCCAGCCTTTGCCTTTGACCGCCTGACAGGTTTGCTCCGTTTTCCTCCAGTCTTGTCTCATATCTGAGTGGCAGTTTATTAATAAATTCATGTGCCTGCGCCTTTTTTGATGCCTCTATGATGTCATCCATCGTTGCATCATCCAGTCCCAGTGTAAGATTTTCAAATATTGAACCACTAAACAAAAATGTTTCCTGTGGTATATATGCGATTTTGTCTCTAAGTGTCTCTATCTGTATATCTTCTATATTATTATCATTTATCAGAATATTACCTGACTCTGCCTGATATAAGTGCAAAAGCAGTTTCGATAATGTTGTTTTTCCTGAACCGCTTTCTCCAACAAAGGCAATTTTTTCGCCCTTTTTTATTGTAAAATCTATATCCTCAAGTACCCTTTGCCTTGTTCCGTATCTGAAATTCACATGTTCGAATTTTATATCCCCGGCAAGACTTTCGGGTGCCATTTTTCTTTGTTCATTTTCCTGCTTTTCAGCTTTAAGATCAAGTATTTCACCCAGTCTGTCTGCCGCTACGACTGCAGTCTGCATCTGCGGTTGCAGATCTACCAGATTCTTTACAGGATCAAGGAAATATGCCAGCAGTGAATTAAATGTGATAAGTGCACCTATTGTCATGTCTCCGTTTATAACACTAACACCGCCTGCCCACAGGATAACTACACCACCTATGAGTTCTACGAAAGTTTTCAGTGACACTTGTATATTGTTAGCCCATGTGAGATTGAATACACTTCTTAACAGTTTTACAAATTTTACTTCTGTTTCCCTGTTTACTTTTCTCTCCGCATTATAAGCCTTTACAGTCTGTATTCCATTAAGAGACTCGACCATATAAGACGTAAGCTGGGCATTATCTTCCATTTCTTTTCGATTAAGTTTTTCATACCATTTATTAAATCCAAGTACGATTACTGCGTACAGTACGATCATTATGATCGTGATAAAAAATAATTTTGAATTCTGTATGTATAAAATAATTGCTCCGGCAACAGCCATAAGTGTATCTATCATTATGGTAAGTGTTGCTCCCGATATGGCATCCCTTACCTTTCCTGCATCATTAAATCGTGAAATTATCTCTCCGACCTTCCTTGTTCCGAAAAAGTTCATCGGAAGTTCCATTACATGCCTGTAATATCCCAATAATAACGCAATATCCAGTTTCTGACTAAGATACAAAAGTAAATGTGACCTGAATGCATTAAGGATTACCCTGAAAAGATTGAGAAGTATCACTCCTATTGATAAAGTCATGAGCGTTTTCTTCAATCCATCCGGAAGAACACTGTCTATCAATATCTGAAAGTAGAATGCTGCCAATATTCCAAGCACGGTATATATAAGAGATGCTAAAAAGATCTGAAATATAAGTTTCTTCTGTGGCATGAGCAGATGAAAAAATCTTGAGAAAATTCCTTTTGTCTCATCCTTTTTCTCAAATGTCTCATTCTTAACAAGAAGGATAAGTATACCGCTCCACTGATATTTCGGAGGTTTTCCCTCATCATGCACTTCTCCAAAAAACTCCTCCGGGGTAAGTTTTACAATACCTTCTCCCGGATCTGCAATCACAACCGTATTTTTCGTTATTTTATGAATAACAACATAATGCAGTAATGCTCCATCTACGATAACATGTGCTATACATGGTAATGGAAACTCCGAGAAAAATGCTTCTTTATCTCCCTTTACTCCTTTGGCGCTAAATCCAAGCTGCTCGGCTGCTTTTATAACACCGTATGCATTTGTTCCCTGCTTGTCCGTACCGGCAACTTCACGGATTTTACTTATCCCTATTTTATATCCGTTCTGTCTGCAGATTGTTGCAAGACATGCAGCTCCACAGTCGGTTATATCGTGCTGTTTTATACAATAGTATTTCATCATTTATTGTTCCTTTTCGCTATCGCTACTTTCAATATAAATGCCAGAAATATGTTCTGGCATTTATATCAATATCACTTACTTAATCTTTTTTATCAGATTTAGAACCCAATGCTATTCCCAAGGCACAGCCAAATGAAGTTCCAATTGGCAACATCACTATATTGTTTGTTGCAACACTAATTGCTACACCAATTGCCGTTCCTACTGCAACACCCATTGGAAGCCCAACTTTTTTATTCATAGCATTGTTCCTTTCTATTTTTTTCTATTTTTTCTACTAACTCCAGTGGCTATGCCGCCTGCAAAACCAGCTGCAACAAGCGTCCAAAATATAGCATCATCTACACCAAATATTCCACCTTCTACATCATATAATTCTTGCATACTTAATCTTTTAAAGTTTTCCATTTTTGTTTCCTTTCTTTAACCAGCAAAATATCCTACAATATGTCCTAATAACCATCCTCCTGCTAGAGCTCCTGTATAAATGAGTATCGGTGCTATTCCTCCATCTACCATCAGTTCATCTTCCTGCGTCATGACGCAAAATTTTTCGTTTACTTCCATTTTAATTCTCCTTATAATAATTTTTCTTTAGGCATTTTATAAACGCCTTAACCCATTGATTTCACAGAGGTTTTGTGATTAATTTATGGCTACTAAATACCATTAGATTTCTTTTAACGCCATTTATCAATTACCTAAATAATTTATATAGGCATAGGTCTAAAAATGTCTATAGCCTTTTTTATAAAATCCAAATAGTTTTTCACGTATTTCTCAATTGAATAGTTTCTTTTTCCACCATCAATCGCACATAACTCTTCACAATTCAAATTTTCAAATTGTAATGCTAATTCCATGATCTTTCTCCCTTCATATAATTCCTATTTTCTCTTTCTGCGCATTGTTGAGAATATATATAAAGCAATTGCTTGCTTCATACCATAATTATCTTGCGGTACAGCAGTACTACACATTCTATACCGACTGTGTTTTATAAATCCAATTTTTGATTTTGTCAATAAGATATTTTACTGGACTTATTAATGATCCTATTACGAAACCGCCATCAACCTGCATAAGCATAGTGTTGTTCATGGTTACTAAAATTCTGTTGTATTCATCATCTATTCCCCTTACGAATTCATCTGAAATTTTTTCCTATAAATTTTTCAATTGCATGGCATAAATCCCAAGCAGAAAGTAACATTCCACCTCCATCATGTTTCATCAATTCTCTTTCGTCTAATTCAACAAACATCCCTTGCCTCCTTTCGAAATTAAACCTATCATCATATATTTACCATTTCAATACTTTAATGCTATTTGGTAAGATTTCGGTGCTATTTAGCAATAAATCGTAAAAAATACTTTAATCTTTGATTTATTTTATTTATAATACAAATATAATCTTTATGGAGGCTGCAAGTATGTATTTAATTTACAAACTTTACTTTTCCTTAATTAACAATCTTATAATTGTACTGTTTTTATTTCGCTTCTCAGAAAATAATATGCACACTGTCTTTTCCATAAAAAGAAAAATAATAGTTTTTACTCTTGCTTCACTGTACTCTATTGTCCCATTATCAAGATTTGACTTAATTATTTCTAATGTCTTTTTCTTATTGACACTTTATTACCTGTCTGATTTTAAACTTAAACAAAGTATTATAATTCTTATAAAATTTGAGGTATTACTCCATATAGCATCTGCTATCATATGTTTTTTACATAGCCTGCTATTTTCTGATGCTCAATTGCTATATGATAATGTGATCTATCAGGATTACAAATCCATTCTTGTGGAAATAATAGCTTACGTTGTTTATTGTCTATATTGCAATCTTTTCAAATCAAATACTATCAAAAACATGTACTTGTTGCTCTTCAATATTACTATTTTAGGCATTTGTTTATTGTTAAGCTACATAACCTTGTACATCTGCTACTCACTTCCAAAATCCTATATGCTTTCAGCTATTTTTGCCATTATTTTCGTACTTATTATCATATGTATTTCACTATATGATAAATTTCTGGCAGTCATTGAAGAAAACACCAATTATCGGTTCAAACTGGAACTTGATAAAATTGAACAGGTATATTCTGCCAAGCTCGACGATAAATTAAATCAGCTCCATTCTTTAAGACATGATATGAAAAACCATCTGATAGTAATTGATGGTTATGCTTCACAGCACAATGATAGGAAAATTCATGAATATATTCATAATATTTCTGAGGATCTTTCTCTGACAAATACTGTAGATTCAGGCTCTCATATCGTCTCAGCTCTTATAGCAGAAAAAGAGGACAAGGCAAAGTCACAAAATATCAGATGCGAAATTAATATAAGTACACCCGGTATTAATATTGACGATTTTTCAATTACGACCATAATAGGTAATCTGTTTGATAATGCGATAAAAGCAGCCTCTGAGTGTGAACATGGCTGGATCAGATTCTCCATCACACAGACCGGCTCATATATGAATATAGTTATTGAAAATTCCTACTCCGGAAATATTATAGAAAACAATGGTGAATTTACATCTACCAAAAATGACAAGGTCTTACCTCATGGAATAGGCATAAAAAATGTCCGTAAAGTCGTTTCCAACCTTAACGGACAAATTGATTTCTCTTATTCCAGCGAATGTTTTAGCCATGATTATTGAACCTTTGGTGCAGGCCGCCGCTGGCATGCTTATGCAGCCGAAGGGCTATATTAAGGGCGTGCGCGAGCTTACCAAAAAATATGGCGTACTGTTAATTGTGGATGAAGTTGCGACCGGCTTTGGGCGTACCGGCAAAATGTTTGCCTGCGAGCATGAAGGCGTGCTGCCTGATTTAATGTGCATGTCCAAAGGTATTACCGGCGGTTACCTGCCGCTTGGCGCAACTATGGTTACGGATGAAATTTACAATGCCTTTTTGGGCGAGCCGGAAGAATACAAAACTTTTTACCACGGGCATTCCTATACCGGCAACCCGCTGGCGTGTGCGGCAGGCATAGCAGGGCTTGAAATTTTTGCCAAAGATAAAGTTATTGCAGGTTTGCCTCCCAAAATGGCAGTTATTGAAAAATATATGGAAAAATTCAGCAAAATGCAGTATGTTGGCAACGCAAGGCAGTGCGGCATGCTGGCGGGCATTGAACTTATGCGCGATAAGGAAAACAAAGTTCCGTTTGACCCGGCGCTTTTAATTGCCGGCGGCATTTGCCAGAATGCACGCAAATATGGTTTAATTGTCCGCAATATCGGCGATGTAATTATTTTTATGCCGCCTCTAGCAAGCACGGCTGAGCAGATTGAAGAAATGCTCGGCATGCTTGAAAAATCCATGGCGGAAGTATTTGAGAAAATTGCAGGCGGCAGCAAAGTTGATTTTTCCGACCCTTGCGCTTTTTAATCAGCCTCCATTTCCGGCGCTCTTGTTATAGGGCGCCTTTTATTTTTATTTTTTGTTGCAGGTGTATGGTATAATAAAAATGATACACAGCAAGTTTTGGCGGTGATGATAATGGAGGAATCTAAATTTTTAATAATAACCGGTATGTCGGGCGCAGGCAAAACGCAGGCTATCCGCACGCTTGAGGATATGAACTATTTTTGCGTTGATAATATGCCGCCGGCGCTGATTACCAAATTTGCGGAACTGTCCAGGCAGGCATCCGCGCCGCGCAACACGGCAATAGTTGTTGATATACGCGGCGGACGTTTTTTTGACAAACTGGCAGAAGTTTTGGACGAACTGCGTTTAAACGGCTATTCGTATGAAGTGCTGTTTCTGGACGCTTCCGATGCGGTGCTGATAAGAAGGTACAAGGAAACCAGGCGCCGCCATCCTTTGGGGCAGGGCAGAACGTTAAGCGAAAGTATTTCTTACGAGCGCAGCAGCCTGCAAAAAATTAAAGACCGCGCAACGTATATTATAGATACTACCGATATGCGCGCCGACGCATTGAAAAACAAAATCCGCGAGCTGTTTTCCGTAAGCGGAACGGGAGAACCAATGTCGGTAACGGTGCAGTCTTTCGGGTTTAAACATGGCCTGCCGCTTGACAGCGATATGGTGCTTGACGTGCGCTTTTTGCCGAACCCTTTTTATGAAGATGACCTGCGGATGTTAACCGGCAACGATGAACCGGTTGCGAAGTTTATAGAGCATTATCCGCAGACGCAGCAGTTTTTGGCAAAAGAAGAAGATTTGCTGGAAATGCTTTTGCCGCAGTACGTGGCGGAAGGAAAAAGCCAGCTTGTAATCAGCGTTGGCTGCACCGGCGGCCAGCACCGTTCTGTTTATATTGCCAATAAGCTGGCGGCGTTTCTGCGCAGGCAGGGCTATAAAGTTCTGTTAAGCCACCGCGATTTAAGGCTTAAAAACCGCTGAAGGAGGCTATTATGGGCTGGATTAGCTGGCTGTGCCCGGGCATGAATTTAAAACGCTGGCTGCTGCTGTTTACAGTGGGCGTTTTATGCTGTGCGCTTGGGCTGGCATTATTTTTTAATTATCAGTTCATGGGCTATGTTGAAGAATTAATGTTCCGCATGGCTTATCTTACAACCGGCAAATATTCCAATACGGTTTCCATGCTGGGAGGCTTTTTATTCCTGTGCATCGGCGGCTTTGTCATGATATATGCAACAAGGCGTGTTATCCGTTCCGTTGTGGAAGCAGTTCTGCCGGACAACAATTCATCTTTAATGGAAAAAATCTTTACGCAGAGGAAACTTGGGCGCGGCCCTGCCATTACCGTTATCGGCGGCGGCACGGGGCTTTCCACTCTTTTGCGTGGTATGAAATATATAACAAGCAACTGCAATGCCGTTGTTACCGTGGCAGATGACGGCGGTTCGTCCGGGCGTCTGCGCAAGGAAATGGGCATTATTCCGCCCGGCGATTTGCGTAACTGCCTCGTAGCGCTGGCAGACCGTGAACCTTTGATGGAACGCATTATGCAGTTCCGTTTTAACGACGGTTCGCCTCTTGCAGGGCACAACTTCGGCAACCTTTTTATTGCCGCTATGGCAGAAGCCGAAGGCAGCATGGAAGCAGGCCTTGCGGCAACAAGCCAGATTTTAAATGTGCGCGGCAAGGTAATTCCTTCTACGCTGAGCGATATCCGCCTGAAAGCGGAAATGACGGACGGCACGTTAATAGAAGGCGAATCGGAAATACCAAAAGCACATAAACGTATACGCCGCGTTGGCATTGAACCTTCAAATGTGCAGGCCACAAGCAGCGCTGTTGATGCCATTATGAAGGCAGATGTGCTGATTCTGGGGCCGGGCAGCCTTTATACAAGCGTAATACCTAACCTGATGGTGGAAGGAATCCGTGAAGCCGTGCTGCGGTCGGACGCTGTAAAAATTTACGTCTGCAATGTAATGACGCAGCCGGGCGAAACAGACGGCTACGGTGCTTTCGAGCATGTGCAGGCGCTTATTACCCATGCAGGCGCACAGTTTTTGGATTACGTTATCGTTAACGACCAGAACGTTACGGAAACGCAGCTTGCGCAGTATCAGTTAAAGGGCTCCATTCCGGTTACGCCGGATATTAAAAAGATTGAACGCCTCGGCATTAAGGTTGTGCCCAAGAGCCTTATCAGCAATAAGGATTTGGTAAGGCATAACCCGCAGAAGCTTGCTCAGGCAGTTATTTCACTTATTTACCGCCTGCGTCTGTTCGGTAAGGGCTTCCGCTTTTTCGATTACTTCTTCATGCGCCAGAGCATGCGCAAATTAAAAAATAAATCGGTGTAAAAGGGTAAGGCAATGTCATTTTCCAACGAAGTAAAAAACGAATTGTCACGTCTTGAAGTTTCTAAAAAATGCTGCGAAAGGGCAGAGCTTTTGGGGCTTTTGCGTGTAAGCGGCGCCGTTATTTTGCAGGGACGCAATATGGGCATCCATTTTTCTACCGAAAATGCTGCCCTTGCACGCCGTATGCTGCAAATGTTAAAAAGCAATTATAATGTGCAGACGGAAGTTGTCATTACGCGCTCGCGCCGTTTAAAAAAGAACAACCGCTATCAGGTCAGGGTTATTCCTTCCAAAGAAGCAGGCAAAGCGCTGCATGAATTACAGCTTTTGCCTTACAGCGACGTTGCGGAAAGGCACAAACTGCTTGCCAAATCCTGCTGCCGCAGGTCGTTCCTGCGCGGGGTGTTTCTGGCAGGAGGTTCCGTAAGCAAGCCTTCAAGCGATTATCATTTGGAAGTGGTAACGGAAAACGAAGAACTGGCCAAAAGCATTGTAAAGGTAATGCACGGTTTTTCGCTGCCGGCAAAAATTACCGACCGCAAAAATGATTTTATTGTTTACATGAAGGAAGGCAACAGCATTATTGACTTTCTTTCGGTTATCGGCGCGCATAATGCGCTGATGGAGTTTGAAAATGTGCGTATTGTTAAAGAAATGCGCAATAATGTTAACCGCGTTGTAAACTGCGAAACGGCCAATTTGAATAAAGTTGTGCAGGCTGCGGTTGAACAGCTTGAAAGCATCCGCTATCTGGAAAAGAAGGGGCATTTTGGCAAGCTGCCTGCCGCACTGCGCGAAACGGCAGAACTGCGCCTTGAAAACCCGGATGCTTCACTGGCAGAACTTGCCAAAGCCGCTAACGGCAAAATAAGTAAATCCGGCCTTAACCACAGGCTGAAAAAATTACAGCAAATTGCAAAAGAACTGGGGCTGGAAATTAATGATAAAAATAAAGAACAAGTGGATTAAAATATTTCTGCTGGTGCTGGTTATTGCTGCGGCAGCGGCTGCGAAGCCTTTTTATGACGGTTACAGCGAATACCGCAAAAATGCAGTGCCGGTTTTGGAATATCATTCCGTTGGCGGCAGCGATGAATGGCCTGCCGAAGTAATAATCAAAACCGAAGTTTTTGAAAAACAGCTGCAGTATCTTCATAATAACGGCTACCGCATGCTTTCCATGGAGCAGATGATAGACGGCTTTAAAAACGGAAAAGACATGGGCAAAGCGGTTGTGCTTACTTTTGACGACGGCTATATGGATAATTACACCAATGTTTTTCCGCTGCTGAAAAAATATAATGCCAATGCTTCGTTTTTTATAGTGCAGTCTAAAATAGGCAAGCCCAATTATATGGGGCATAACGAAATTACGGAGCTGATTCACGCGGGCAACGATTTGGCTTCCCATACAATCAACCACAACATTTTAACTGATATTGACCCCAAATATTTTGCGTGGGAACTTTCAAGTTCCAAATTCTTTTTAAAAAAGGAATTTGATATGTATTATGTGCATCTGCTTTCGTATCCCAACGGCAAATATGACGAAAAAGTAATTGCCGCAGCGCAGAAGTACGGTTACAATTATGCCGTTACGGGTAAAAACGGCGCCGTTGATAAAAACTGGGTGGAAAACCATCCGATGGAAATCGGGCGCGTAATTATTAAGGGCGACATGACGGAAAGCGAGTTTGAAAGCAAACTGGAACGCTCCTATTTATTGGGGTATTTAAAAAGCGTGGTTTTCGGCAGCGTGTTTTTTTACTGATAAGGCTTGCGGATTTAGTTAAAACACGGTACAATATTATAAATAATGATTTTGGAGGAATGAACGATGAAAAAACATATCACTACCGTAAATAAAGCAATGCTCAACAAAACTTTAAGAACCGGCGGCTGCGGCGAATGCCCGGCTTCCTGCCAGTCTGCATGCAAAACTTCCTGCACTGTAGGCAACCAGGTTTGTGAACATAAATAATCCGTTTGGATAAAAATTAGCAGATCTGTTACAGCTCCCTGCATGTCAGGGGGCTGTTTTATGCTTTGAAAGGTGGAATTTGATGCTGATACATAAAATGCGCCTTGACGATTACAAGGCTGTGCTTGACGTTAACAGCGGTGCGGTGCATTTGGTTGATGACCTGATTTACGATTTGCTGGATGTTTTTAACGGTGAAAACGGTGAAGAAGCCATCAACGCAATGAAAGACCGCTATGACGAAGCGGAACTGAGTGAAGCCGTTGAAGAACTGACGGAACTGAAAAATGAAGGGCTGCTTTTTTCTCCCGAATTTGAAGTGCCGCCTACTTTCAGCGAAACACCGGTTTTAAAATCGTTATGCCTGCATATTGCGCACGACTGCAACCTGCGCTGCGGTTACTGTTTTGCCGGCACCGGCGATTTTGGCGGCTGCCGCGCTCTGATGAGCAAAGAAGTTGCCGAAAAAGCAGTTGAATTTGCCATTACAGGCAGCAAAAAACGCCATAATCTGGAACTTGATTTGTTCGGCGGCGAGCCGCTGATGAACTGGCCGGTTGTGGAGCACGTTATTAATTACGTGCGCCGCCGTGAACAGGAAACCGGCAAAAACATCAAGCTGACGCTTACAACCAACGGCACTTTGCTGAACGATGAAAACATTAAATTTTTGAACGATAACCGTGTAATGCTGGTATTAAGCCTTGACGGCAAAAAGGAAACGCACGACAGGATGCGTCCGTTCCCGAACCATACGGGCAGCTATGATGCGGCTGTGCGCGGCTTTAAAAAAGTTATCGAAAGCCGTCACGGCAAAAACTATTATTTGCGCGGAACTTATACCCATTACAATCCGCATTTTTGCGAAGATACCCTTGATATGACCAAAATCGGCAAGGAAATTTCCGTAGAACCAGTTGTCGGCACTGATGAACCCTATGTACTTACCGAAGAAGATTTGCCGGTATTGTACGAAGAATACGATAAACTGGCGCGTGCATACCTGCAAAAACGCCATGAAGGCGACCCGTTTGACTTTTTCCATTTTAATGTTGCGCTTGATAACGGGCCCTGCGTTGCCAAAAGGCTGGCTGGCTGCGGTGCCGGGCATGAATATTTTGCAATTACTCCGGAAGGCGATATTTATCCCTGCCACCAGTTTGTAGGGCGTGAGCAGTATAAACTCGGCACGCTTGATACCGGCGTTGTAAAACCTGATTTGGTGCAGAAATTCCGCCATACCCATGTAATGACGAAACCTGCCTGCCGCGAGTGCTGGGCAAGGTTCTTCTGCAGCGGCGGCTGCCATGCCAATGCCGACCTTATTAACGGCGATATTTCTATTCCGTATGAATACGGCTGCAAACTGCAGAAAAAGCGCCTGGAATGTGCCATTATATTGCAGGCTGTTCTGTCTGCCGAAGCGCAGCAGGGCGAGGATAACAGGCCGCATATAACTAACTTTAAGTTCGAAACTGAATAAATTTTTCATACCCCTGCGAAAAAATTTACGCAGGGGTATTGCATTTTATCGTAAAATCTGCTAATATACTAAATACAGTTTGTTACACAAGTTTAACAAATGCTTAACTTAAAAACTTTTCGAAAAAAGGTGAAAAAAGCACTTGACAAACCTTTGAAAGTGTAA
>OGZH01000528.1_pt1 | contig 26452 bp, 43 predicted proteins | sample 1576741 | NCBI WGS metagenome assembly OGZH01 (sample SAMEA3541560, study PRJEB24748) | human gut metagenome | biome: human gut; feature: human-associated habitat; material: faeces | place: China | collected 2012 | reverse complement strand
CTGAAATATCAGCATTGCCACTGGACGAATATGAGTAGCTTCCAGATGAGCCACTCGAGGATCCACCAGAAGTGCCACCCGAAGATTTGCTGCTTCCGGTCGGCCTCGGCCAATTAGTAGGTCCGCTGGTACGATTACTATTAGCAGGTATATTTGACGGTCCACGATAAGGGCTACCAGAAGAGCTTGTATTACCTCCCAGTGTATTATCTCTTCTCACACCACCTCCACCATGAGTTACAGAAGATGAAGATGTATGTTTTTTCGGAGCTCTTTCAAGAGATGCTCCCTTAATATTACGAATAGTATCAACTGTTACTTTTGCCATTTGTGTTCCTCCATAAAACAAATGGAGGTATGCAAAAGCACACCTCCATGATCATATTTATGCTGCTATCAGATACTTCCGAGTGGTCTTGCCTGCCAGTCCGTCCGCTATGATCTTGCAGGACTTCTGGTAGGCAATGATTGCTGCCACTGTCTTAGGACCACAGATACCGTCGATATCAGCCTCCGTCAGCAGACCAGCCTCCATCAGTTCCCACTGGATCCACTTGACACCTTCACCTCGTGAGATGTAATTTTTGATACCTTTCTTTTTCGCCTGCGCCACGCTAGTGACAATTGCTGTAGGCTCCTTATATGGATTTACTCCCTTCCAGGTTCCAGGTACCTTTACATCGTAGGTGTAATCCATATTCTTAAAAGTCAAGCCATACACCCATTTTGTCGCGGATACCTTGCTCATGACTGTACCATAGTTAATGCCCTTTGCTTCAATACACATATGTACTCCGTTTACTTTTCCGATATACACACCTACGTGCCCGGATTTCCACAGGACAACCCCCGGCGCAAAATCATTGATCTTTGCAATCGGCATCCGGGTGTACGCGGTCTGATACAGCTGATAAGAGCCGATGTTAAGCTGCCGGTATCCGGCGATCAGTCCAGAGCAGTCCACATTAACCTTGCCGACCTGCCCCTTCCGCCGTGCCTTTGCCATGTAGGAGGTGGTCACGACCTTGGGATACATTCTGTGCATAGTGCTCATTTTGTTTTCGGTTAGAGCGCCCTCGGGAATCTTGGCCCCATAAAAATACGGGGTTCCCAGGTGCACTCTTGCATATTCTGACAATCCATTTCCTGTTTTCATTCTCCAGTTACCTCCTGTGTTTCCTCGGGCAACTTTGCCTTATCTTCTACTTTGCGATTGATATATTTCATAAGCGGCATTAAAAACGGAGGGATCTTTACCCCACTATCCTTCAGGTTTTCCAGAATGCTAATCAGCTCATTAACCACCAACCATACCGCTACCACCGTTGCAACTACAAATGGCACTGCAATTTCAATGCCGGCACATTCCACGCTGTACTGAATTAACACATCCGCAAATGCTCCGACAATTACCAACATCCACATGCCAATCTTTTTATAGATGCCTCGGATGCTCTTATAGCTGCTGATGCCTCCGTCCTCCCTAAATTTGGCAGCCATCAGTCCAGTGATGTAATCAATGATATTACATCCAACCAGCAGTAATACCGGGATTGCCAAGATCCCCAGCCAACTCATTAACACAGATAATGCTGCAATCACAGTTGCTTTTACTTTGTCCATAATATAGACCTCGCTTTCTTAAAATAAGAACCGGTCACCTCCCGTCGGGAAGCAATCGGCTCTTGGCTCTTAGTTACTATGTAATTGTGTCAGGACCATCTCTCACTCTCATAGGCGGTCTCCTACTCTGTGGCCGCTGTCAGATCTGCCAGTTGCGTCTCCAGATCATTGATCTGATCTCGGAGAGCCTGTCTCTCCGCGTGCACCTCTTCGATGTCATACTCGGTTTGCTCACCCAGTAACGTATACTCATAGGTCTTGATGATTTTATAGTCACTGGCGGCGATCCGGGCCTTGAAATCATTGATCTGCGCAGTCAGCTGACTGATCTGCTGCTGTCTGGCCAACTCCGTAAGCTCCTCTTCTGTGGGCTCAGGTTGCACCGGTGCAATCGGCTCGGTGTAGACGGATCCGTCATCGGACAACTCATACCAGCCGTCGCCCTCCCGGAATAAAGTAGTGTATGTCGCATACTCGCCATTATCCAACGGATATTTGCAGTCTGCGTCCAGATAGAGGCGGAAGCCATTGGTATTTACTGTGAGGTTGTCTCCGGTGATCCGGATCACATGAGGGCTCTCCTCTGATACAACGACCAGCTGTGTGGTCTCTTTATTTTTAAATTTAATATAGCCCATTACAGGACTCCTTTCTGGCACTGTTTAAGGCCGTGCCCGCCTTCTGATTTTCTACTGATAATCTCCACCCATTATTCAATCACTCCTTCTGTAAATGGCAATTTAAATGGTTTGAAATTTGCATCAATATCAACATCTGTTACTCTATTAGTGGCGAATAAACAGTCCTTTTTAGGCTCCTTGTCTGACTTTGGATTGCCAAACAATGCAAATGTATTTGGGGTGTTTGCAAATTGTGATTGGGCAGTTAGTGTAAGATTTGCAAGTAATAGCAAGTTTTATGCATATCAAATTGCAAATGTTAGCAATGATGCAACATTTATATTAAATTTTGTTGTGGCATATAAATAATTAATTAATCCAAGGTATTGGGCTGCTTCTTCAAATAAATCTCAATCTGACAAATATGAGAAACTGGCAGAATAATACCGTTCCGTTGATGGGTTTAATATTATCGTACCATTAGATTTATTAATATAAATATTATGATTGTTGCCGCTTGTACCACCTGTTGCATTTGCTCTAACATACGCATTTTTAGGGTAATATGTCTTTGCAATATTGGTAATGATTAATGATCCGCTAGACTGCTCAGATGTAATTTGTACGCCTATTGTGACAAATACCCTGTTACCAATTTTGGAAATGCTATTATCGGAACTCCACGATACACAATTTACTAAAGTCAAATCGGCATCTTGGTTTAACTTGCCAGTTACATCAGTAACCGCATCTGCCACCGCCTTGGCATCCGGGACATAGCCGGTGGCTTTGGTGGCCAACAGATCCTCCTTTGTGGTGATCATCTGTGCAAATGCCGGGGCTGTCAGATCAGCAAAAAACTTCTTGATTTTTCCAAATACAGTAGAAACTTTTTCACCAGTGGAAATATTTGATCTTGTTTCTGCCACCTCAAACGCAACTGTAGCGTCTGGCAAAGATGCTTTCTGAAGATATTCCTCCGGAGCGACACCTCCTAATTTTTCTGCATCATCCACTATGCCTGTATTATCTTTATCGTAAACAGCCTTTTGCATATCACCTGCGCCTAATTCTGTTACATAATTGACGATTGCTCCTGATGTCGGTATTTTGGAGTCGTCAGCAGTCACAGTTTTGTCGACAGCTGATATTCCATTAAACATGCTGACTAATTCAGTTATGGATTCATAAAGTTCAGATGTGACTTTATCTAACGTCTCCTTATTTTCGTGATCATGCCTTTTATTACTGTTTTCTTTTACAACCTGATAGATTGCATTCACAACATTCTGTATTACATCTTTTTCTTTTGTTTCAGGATTTTCAATTTGAGAGGATAATCCTACCTCATCTCCGTTAAGTCCATCAACGATCTCATTTAATTTAGGTATAATGACATCCCTTGATAATTCGTCAAATTTTGCCTGCATTTCTGTCGTTGTAAGACCGGGAACATCCGGGAGTCCAGTCACTCCTTTATTTACTAAAGAGTTTTCAGTAATTTTTTCAAAAGCCATAGTTTACCTCCTACTTATGGTTACCATTCTCCACATATTCCAACGCAATATCAAAAAGGCCAAAAGGCTCATTTAATTCAGCATTTACGAATCTGAATCTTGCCTTATCTACCTTCTTCACTCGAAGCTTTGTGGGAATAATTTTTTGTGTCTGATCCGAACTAAAAGTAAATTTCGAAAAAACAATGCTCTCAAACGACAAATAACGAGCTGTGTAATTATCTTTTTTTATGAAAGACCACAATCCACGCTTTTGAACATATATATCAAGTGTGGTTGCTATTGCGGACTTTAATCTAACCGCCAAGTATCTGAAGGTTTTGTTCTTATAGAATAACTTACCGTCCAGATCCGGAGTTTCCCAAATCGCTTCAATTTTTTCTCCGTCATCGTTATATGACATCAGTGCATCAGAATCACTGTAAAATTGGCAAACTCTACCATCAGTAGTACCAAAGTAAAGCGCTCCATTCTGCTCCCACACACAATTTGCGGGAATATTCGTTCTATAAAACCCTGCATATTGCCGTGTAGAATAAGGCATAGACTTATCTGTCTGCATAGGCTGCAGTCCATCGAGAATGTAGGCAACCCCATTTACACACAGCCAGTACATATCCTTGTAGACAAATGCAAATGATTTTTCAAGATCAGATTCTTTCAGCAATTTTCCATTAAGATAAAAGCTTCTGTTCTGACCGTATTTTTCTCCCGTAATATCCTGTGCTGTAATAGCGTATACGCCTGATCTCGTGAGAAAAAGAGGTTCACTGGATAAATATGCGAATGTATCCTTTGCAATGGCTCCTGCGCCTTGTAGAGTGTTTACCGAACGGAATACCGGCTTATTGTCTGCAAGTACGCCTTCTCGCAGGACAATAAACTGGTCCGTCTCCATTTCGTCCTTATGAGTTGCCAGGTAATTATTGATTACACTGTATCCCATAATGGCAGACTTACTTGTCCCAAGACTGCTATAATACGTATCTGCAAAATACGTAGGATCATTTTGATCACTGAACCAGTCCTGATTGATATAATCAGGATTTCCACTTAAGAACAGTCTATCCATTGCTCCTTTTAGACCATATTGTGTTCCAATACAGCATTTATTGATTCTATCAGCATATCCACTTACCGTACGATATGCTGTTATTTTCACATTATCTTCACCTGTAACAGGGCTTTTACCAGGTGCAGTGGTAAAATTAATAATTCCATTGGTCCGATCCACTGTAAAATCAGTGTTTTCAACCTTTTCCACCCACGAACCAGTACTATCAAGGATATAAGCTTTCACTGCAGTCTCGTCAAGTCCGCCAAAAGTCATGTGATACGCAGTATCTGATTCTGTACCGGCAAATAATTCTGTAAATCCAGACTGAATAAGATTCAGATCTTCATAACTCGTGCCACCACCATTAGGTGATTTAGCAATAGTTACGGTAGGAATCTTTGCTGTCTCCGATGCCGGCTTCACATCAGAGCCATCCCAGACAAGAAGTTTTTTCCCATCGACGATATATACTTTGTCATCAAACTGCCAGCTTCTACTTCTTGCATTATTTGCATCAGAATACTTTACTTCACCATTATGATACATTTTAGTACCTGCATGAACAAGACCGTGTTCATCCCCACGAATCAAATGATACCCATTCACTGGTCCATCATATTCCGCTATTTTTTTATACCCCATGCATTTACGTACTTTCCCGGGTACATCCCGGATCATGTTCTTGCAGTTCGGACTCTGATTCTCACTCACTGCCGCCGGGCTGTTTGTGAAATCTGCTCCTAAAAATGTACTGATCGTAAGAACACTCCTGCTTGGGCTTGATGGAATGGAAAATTTTGTAGCCATTAAATCCACCCGCTTTCACTCGTAAATTCTTCATAGCCTTGTTGCATACTGCTGTCGCTAAGGCTCTCAAGTGCTACTTCAAACTCATTACGATATGTTGTAGCAATACCGTTATCATCATCTTTATACAGCTGACTGGCCATATAAAGAGGCAGAAGTACCACTACTTCATCATCTACCGGGAGAACATAATCATCTGCTGTCTCTGCTGTGATAGTAGGGGGATATGCACGATAATATACCGTATAGCTCCCAGGATCATCCCTGCCGAGAACAAGAATGTTATCACTCTCCCGGTAATACTTACTGGTCTGAATATACCCGCAACCTAAGCTTCCCTCGTAATAAATCTGATTGTCTCCGAGCTGATAGAAGTCAGGACATATCTCTTTGAGATTATATCTCACCATCTCAGCGTATTCAGGGACTTCTGATTCTTTATCAAATTCCTCATAATACAATGCAACATTCTTTACCGCACTAGGATATTTGCTGATAAAAATAAGAGCCACATCTTCATCCAAAGGATTCTCAAGAAGTCCTCTATATTCCGTATATGTGTTCTTACTTTCAAGTTGGATAGTATCACATTCTGTTCCTCCAACCGTTACCATTAAAGTTCCTTTCCCGGTAAATTCAAAGAAATATGCATGTGCTCCCTCCCCTGAAAATTCATATTTGCCAAGGCTATGAATCTTACTTGCTTCCTCGTCAGAAATCAGATTTTTCAAAGGATTATGTGCAATAACAACACTCTTTACAATAGATTTACCGGCAGTAGATAACCTTTCCAGTGCCTCATTAGCCACCATAGGCATTCCTGCAAGGTAATCCGTTGTTGATTCATCCGTGGGAATATTTACTCCGTCTGCGGCAAACATTTTTTGTAATGTGGCTAATTTGACATCTTTCCAGGTCATACTCATTGTTTCTTTCTACCTCCGGTATTTTTTGTACGTGTGGTTGTTCTTGTTCTCTTCACAGGATTATCTTCTGTTTTCTTCACAGGCTTGTCTTCTGTTTTCTCCGGAATAGGAATAGGGATCTCTTGTTCAGGTTCCGGAATAGGAACGGTGATCTCTTTTTCAGGTTCCGGAACCTTATCAACTCTCTTTGAAATATAGTCACCGGAAGGAAGTACGGCCTGCACTTCATAGTACAGACCGCCATCCTCAAACACGGTGCCTATTGTAAAATTAGGCTTTACCATGTTCTACCTCCGTTAGGTTGCGCTCAGTGTGGTTCCTGCGGATGCACCGCCAAGGATCACATGTCTCCAGTCATTGAAGCCGGCAGACATACGACCGTAGCCGTTCCATTCAAGGTTACGGGTATGGATGTCCACCTGATTTGCAATATCAAGAGGAACACGATCATAGAACATAGATCCTCTAAGCTCCTTATTTGCCTGAGAAGACATCAGAATATAAGGAGCACCGGAAGTTACCTGCCACATGGGATCTACTACCAGCTTCCATAATCCCTTCTGGGTGTTGACGTCATTGTTGGAAGAACCAACAATCAGTTCAGAACGGATAATACGCTTGATCAGATCTTCCAGCGCAGGGACGTTGGAAGGAATGATGATGGTATCGAAGGTATAGCCCTGGATATTACCGCTCTGATTGCGGAAGTTTCTACCGATATTTGCCAATCGGTTCAGCATTGTAGTATCAGTACCGAATGCATTGGTAAATACGTTACTCTGCGCAGCCACACCAGCCTTAACACCCGCATGATCAGTTGCAAACAATGCCTTTCCGTCACCGGTAGTCTTATCAATTTTCTTTCTGCTGAAAGAAAAAGTAGCAGCTTCCGTAGTTAATGCATCGGATGCAAACTGTGCACGAGTACGCTTATAGGAGCGTACCATGTTTGCTGCCATTGTCTTCATTACATCCACGTCTCCATCATCCTTCATTTCTCTGGTGCATGCGAAGGACTTGGAGAAAGTGCTATGTACGATCAGCTTGGACTGGCCAGCCTGAATATCATCCATAGGAGCCTTGTCACCCTCATCAACGATGTCGAAGTTTCCGAGGGAAGTTACAGAGCCCAGCTTTTCAGCATACTTCTTGGATGTCTTCTCGTTATAAACGTCGGTTACGAATTTATCGTAATCATTCTTTTCTGTATCGGTGTCGTTCATGACAGCCTGTAACACCTGTGCTTCTACCTTCCACAGATCATCATTAAGTCCGCTATTTTTGCTAAATACAATTGCCATATTTTTTTATCCTCCTTAGAATTTTCCTACTACCTTTTCGCCAACGGCACCGCCTGCAGAAAGCAGCATGAATATGCCATTGGTGGTAGTTGCTGTTACCTGCGCAGCATCAGTGTGAATAGTTACTTTAGAGCCTGCCTTAACAGCAGAAGCATCTGCGGCACAGGTGGTCTCCCACTCCTGACCGTCTACGATCTCATAAACGGAAATATCTTTCATTCCGCTTGCGGGGGCTACGTAATTTTCAGCACAGATAAACTGAGGCTTGGTGGTTCCGGTGGCCTGTGTCAATCCACCATCAGTCAACACCAGTGCATCACCGACCTTGTAGGTAGTGGATGCGGTAGTCGGGAGCTGTTTAATGATAGGGAAATTAGGATTTGTTGCACTTTTTACAAAACTAAACATTTTTGTTTCCTCCTTATAAAGTTTGGTTGTATTTTTTCTTAAGTTCTTCATCACTTAAGCCGGGAAAATACTCTCTCCACTTTGAGATTTCATTTTCCGGAATATCAACAAGGCTAGAGTTGTTGGAAACACTTGTGGTTGTTTCAAGATGACCCTTAGACCTTGTCTGGTTAATTGCTGCCTGCTTTGCAGCTGCTGTCTGCCGGGTAGAAATGCTGTCGAAATTTGCCAGTTTAAAAGCATCCGGCAGTCTCAATCCTTTGTTCACATACTCCAGTACGGAAGCGTAGGATTCATGCTTTTCCAGATCTTCCAGAGACTTAATCTCAGGGGCCATAGCAGTTACTGCTTTCATGTCTTCATCAAGCTGTTTCTGCACTTCTGCTCTCTGATTGTTCTCGAGAATCTGCTGAGCCTGTCTGATCGCAGGAGAATTGTTTACCATCTGCTCAATCAGATTAGGATCGATCCCTTTATCAGTGAGTTCCTGATTAAGGATTTCTCTCTGCTGATGTTCGCAAGCCTGAAGGTAATCTTCCATCGTCTCAATGTTTTTCCCAGTAACAGGATTCACTACGCTTCCGAATAAGCGTTTGACTTCACTGTTAATTCCGGACATCTTACGGTTGTAGGATTCCTCTGCCTTTCTTCTGGCAGCAGCAAATTGAGAGTTGAGTTCATCCGACTGTATCTGATCGGTAATTCCCGGTTCTGCAGTTCCGGCATCTCCTTCAGGTACAATGGGTTCTTCAACCTGGTTATCAGTTGCAACAGGTGCGGCGGGTTCCTGTACGTTTGCGCCTTCTAAAATTCCATCCATGATTACCTCCCGTGATTTTTGCGCTTTTCACATGCGAAATTTTGTATCAAAAAAGGACCCTAAGTTTCCTTAGAATCCTTGGATACCGGTAGTTCATTTCTAACGGTTGCAAATATTTTATTGTAATTACTGCATTGTGGATTGCGACATTTCATCTCATGCTCAATAAAGAGTTTCGGTGGAGTGTCAGTTGACAGGACATATTTTGAAGCAGATATTGCTGCTTCTATCTTACATAATGGACATTGCATTTCCGCCACCTCCTGCCTGCTCACTTAACGCAGCATTCTGAGCTACCATCTGTGCATTTTCTTTCTGCACGCGCTGTGCCATGATCTCTTTCATTGTGGATGCATTCGGATAATCATTTTCTGCCATGAATGTCCAATATGCCAAAAGAGTTTTATTCTCTCCCAACGGTCCAAATGCTCCGGATTGCAATTTCATGTCAATCTGCTGCCACATTGCTTCACGATTCATCATGATCGTTGATGTCGGATCCGTGGTAATGATAAATTCATCATCCCAGTAGTATTCCCCGGCAGCATCCTGTTTCAAGAAATCGTACCGGTTGAAATGAGCATAAGAATATGTCCCATCACTGTTTTTCTTATTCAGTGGAATCGGCTGATCCGCATAAGCAAGCATGTGTTTGAACATAAGCTCATATACCTTGGCATACGCTGTTTTCTTCATAACACGCTTAGATTCCAGTCTACCGGCTGCCTGATTGATTGCATATTGCTTTGCGGTACCACTGTCAGCAGATGCATCATATTTGCCCTGATAAGAATCCGTGATTCCCAGCGTGGACTTAGCCCAGTCATAATTTTCTGCAATCATGATTCTGTCAAGGGAAATATCTGCCTGCATATTCTTCACACTGATAAGTGATGCTTCCTGCGCATTGTTCACGCGTACAACCTTAAGTTCCTCATCAGTAGTCTGAATTTTGGAGTTTTTGGGAAGAATTACAATAGAACCACCTTTAAGGATTTTCTCCTGCAATTTTGATCCCAATTTTTTTATAGCATCCTGTTGATCAGAGATAACTGCCGCATCCGAAAATCCGAGAAGCTTTCCTGCGCGGGAAACATTTTTCCTGAGCACAATAGGGATCTGATCCGGCTTATAATACGGAATCTTGGTTCTGACTTCCCTTCTCTCCTGCATCAGCTGTCCGAACTCGTCATATACCGGATTTCCGTCTTCATCCAGCATGTCCACATCCTCATATCCTAATATTGCGGGAATGAATGTGCCATTCTTCGTGGTAATGTCTTCTAACAATTCCTCGTACTCTTCCGTTCGTTCCTCAAAGCTCTTGGATCCACATTCGCATACGTCTCCGGTCTTTACCCTGCCGCATTTAGTGCATCTCTCCAACCGTCTTGCCTGATAATCCTCGTAGTCCTCCAAAACATACTCTTCACACCACGTAAACAGTCCGATACATCCGTTTTTATTACGGTAGTAGCATTTAATAACAGTAACGATATCGCTGTTATCATCACGCTTCGTGTCCTGCTTCAGATCGATTTCTGTATCAGATGCCGCGGAAACATCCACATTATATTTTTTCTTTACAAATTCCTTGGTCTGCGGCACCAGTACAAAGATGTAATCCATTTCCTCAATGCTTGTTATACCAGGCTGAGGGATCACGTTTCTTGGATGCCGTTCTGACACACTCACACCACCGACAGTGCAATGAAAGCCTTTTGTGTTATCCCATTCAACGTGCATGAAATCACCGCCCTGTATGGGGACGGTACGCTCTTCCTCATCGTTTATGAGGCTAAAATTCATCAGCTGAATTTCATTCTGAAGAGCAAGCTCAATAATCTTGGCAAGTTCTTCGTCTTCTTCATGGATAGGAGTGACTTTCGGCATGGGAATTGAAGAATCAACCTGCGTTTCAATCAATTCATAAACAATATTACGTACATTGATTGACTGCTTGCTTGATTTTCCGTTACCCTTGTTCGGATTTACGTTTACTCTTCTATCACCGTCGTACAATGCCTGATATTCACGGATATTATTCAGTTCATCACTGTATTTATCCTTTGCTTCGGTGTACTTTTTCTTCCACTCACTCAGTTTTTTTGCCTGTTTCGGATTCATAATCATGTTTTTCATCTTCCTAAACATCCTCATAATATGGCTCTCCATACTTTTTAACCATCATTGCCCTGATCTCATCGTCTGCAGTCTCATAGTCCTCCAACAGATCAGGCCGCCAGTTATTACGTCTTCGGTCGATTTCCTCCGGACTGTCCGCCGGGATTGTCCACCAGACACAAAAATACCGCAGACTATCAGGATCATGGGTCAAGTCATGCGGATCTTTGGCATACACATTCGGTCTTTTTTTGTCCTTCTGTATCTTTTTTAAGCACCGGTACAGATTCGGTGCACATCCATCAAGGATAGTAAGTTTCGACTTCTTATCCTCTCCCTGCGGTTTCAACCACTCTTTCATACCGGAGCATCCGGCAGCAAAGTCATTCGATGTTTTGGTGAGGTCCACACCACATTCAGACCAGATCTGTGCACGGCTCTTACCAGTCTCCTGTGATCGATTCCACAAATCCGGTGGTGCCAGGAATGCTTCTATGGTCTCTTCCTCACACATGCTGAGAAGAGTTCCTGCAGCTTCTGAAATAGTCAGACCGGATTTATCATATTCCCGGTACACCTGTGCATTTCCGAAAGAATCAACTCTCACCCAATGTGCAGCAAACATATCAAGGCCATAGTCAATAGCAACATATTTCAGGGTGTTCCCTTTCAGGTCCTCATAGGATACAGTATTACGCTCATTCACCTCGGGAAAGTATGATCCGCCAGGAACAGTAAGGGCTTCCTCTACAGTAGCAGGATACTCCTGTGTCATAAGTTCACCCATTGCCTTTTTGGTTTCCGAATACCAGTTATCGTCACGGCGGGGATCCGCATACCACGGTATGAATATCTTATTGAACCCATTATCCGGGTTCGTGAATACCTCCTCGAAAAAGGATCCTCTGTCAATGGTAGACAGTCCGATAACCTGTCCACCTGTAGGACGGTTAATGGTAGGATATCCTGCGGTCCATATCTGCTCTGCATATTGCTGGAACGCCCATTCATCCAAAATGATAAGGTTGGCAGTAAATGAACGACCCGCACCAGGCGCACTCGGCATTCCATTGAAAACTGAAACGAGACCACTTGGAAAAGTGATCTCAATTCTTAATGCAGTCTGTGTATATGTAGCACCGGTCCATCCGATCGGCTTATCACTATCCTCTGCAATGAGTTCCGGCATATTCTTCAAAATAACGCCGAATCTTCGCACAAGCTCCTTCGCATCATCCTCTTTCTGAGACAGTGCGATACATGTACGACCTTCCATCGTAACAAGCAGGTGTGCAGCGTAATGCAGTACAAGCCATGAGAAGCCCAGCTGTCGTGCCTTTAGGATAACATTCAGCTTATGTGTTGCAATGCTCCTTAACGCCTCTCTCTGCGCGTCCCACATATGAAACGGCTGTATGATCTCCTCGGCATCTTTATCCTCGATATGACCATATGTGTCGATGAAATACTCGATATGCTCTCTGCAATATTCAATTTGATTTTGTCGTATTTCCTGTAAAGTCATTGACACTCCAAATCTGAAAATATAATATAATTTTCTGCTGGACATATGGTACCTAGATCACAGTGCCCGGGTATCGCGGGGTACCGGGGTACCTATCTGCCCCAGGTTGTACGGTGGCAGCCCGAAGGGCTGATCCCTGGCAGAAGGAAAAATATAGATCAGCAGGACCATGCACAGCACAGAACAGTCTGAACGATCCGGATCCGGTAACAGCTGCATCTGCTATTGTTGCTATTTACTGGGACAATAAGACAATTACCGGCAACTATGCGTGAATGATTAATTTTGCGCATAGTTGAACGATACCAAAAAGCTGATAAACCGCATAAATACGGGATTCTTGAATTGTAGCCATTTACACACAATTCCGGGATCCTCTTTTATGCTCATTTACCAGCTAATTGTGTCATGATCCTGTACAATTTACTTGCTCTCTCCCAGTCTCTTAGATACCTGATCCAGTAGTTTTTTATCCCCTTCGGAGATCGTAGCATTAACATCTATCTGCTGCTTAGGGTTATAACCGTCATACCTGGACATCCATAACCCGGATAACTGAGAAGGTATACAACCGGTTTCAAACTTTCTACGTACATCATTCTCGGATTCTTCGCGTATGCGCGTTACTATGTCTCTATAATTCTCATCACTGTCATAAGTATCATAGAATCTACATCTTGCCATGCCAATATATACACAAAAGCCTTCTAAGGTGTAAGTGATAGACTTTTTAACTTTTCCTGTGACAAACTTACTCTCTTTACCAGAGAATGATGTCTGGTTAACCTCTACATTGTCACAGTAAGATTTATACTCTTCCCATAACTTCTCCATTTGTTCAGGACTGCTAATCTTTCTAGGTCTACCCATTGATATTTACCTCCTTCCTGGTATTATAAAAGCCGGTACCAGTGAATTACTGATATCGGCTTCTTGACACGTATTTATATTATATACTATACAACAGGTTGTTTTCCCGATTCAACCCCGTTTTTGTGACATTTGTCACACTTTTTGGTATTTTTTTATAAAAGTGCGTTATCTACTTTGCTTTTTCCAATGCGCAGTCGATCATGTAACGATTGAATGACTTTCCGGCACTGATAGCAGCCTTTTCTATTATTTTTTTCTCTTCCTCTGTCATCCTGATCGTTGGTCTTGCGAATTTTGCTAAGTACTTTTCATTACATTTCTTTTTACTCTCGTTATATCCTACGTAAGCCATAATATACCTCCTTTTATTGTATTATACCCGTTACTTTTGCATGGTGCCATGTACAAATTGCACAATATTTGCATGACGTCTTTGTGAAATTTGTCTGTTGACTTTGCATGGCGTCATGCAATACAATTAGCTCAACAACAAACGAACCGCACCGAAGCGGAGCACATGAAAGCGAGGTACACAACATGAGCGAAATCATCAAGGCTTTAGAAGCAAAAGGATATATGGTATGCAACCAGTTCGACGGATTCTTCGGGACCTTACCTGATACATACGAACTGTACGACAAAAACGGTAACATCGTAGCTGACAACTTAACAGAGCAGGATCTTATAAAGACCTGCTCCACATTATAAACGGAGGTACAAAACCATGAGATATTTTGAAAATTGCAAAACCTGTGAAGATGTAAAGCAGCTTTATAAGAAATACGCGAGAGACCTTCATCCGGACTGCAACCCCGGAAGAAATACAACCGCAGAGTTCCAGGAGATGTCAAGACAGTACGAGGAAGCATATAACCGCCTGAAGAACATCCACCAGAACGCAAACGGCGAGACCTACGAGAAAGAGTCTCAGCAGACCGCCACCGAATACGCAGACCTGATTAACCAGCTGCTGCACCTCTCCGGACTTATGATTGAGCTTTGCGGATCCTGGTTGTGGATCACCGGCAACACCAAAGAGCATAAGGATACACTTAAGAGCCTCGGCTTTAAGTACTCCTCTAACAAGCAGGCCTGGTATTATCACGAGGGCGAATATCACAAGCACAGCAAGAAATCAAAGTCAATGCAGGACATCCGCAGCATGTACGGATCCGAGAGATACGCAACCCGGACATCTGAACCGGAGCAGATCACAGCATAAATACATAAGGGGCGGAACACCACCGCCCCACCACAAAAAGAAAGTGAGGTTAAGGTCATGACAAATACTCAGATAAAAAGAATCTTAGACCAACATTCAATTCCTAACTATGAATCAGGCAATCATATTTTTGCAGATTCTATGATCTCTGGAACAGCAATATATGAACAGGTCGTTGATCTTACTGGAATAACTAAATCGGTATCTATTCAACTACCGGATTCGCACTCTATGAGGATGGAAAAGGATTTATTTCCTTGGATAGAAAAACTCCTTATTCCCCGGCAGGCGGAAAGAAAGCCTTGCAAAGCATCTTGAATGCAGGCGGTTTTCTCTCTGAGCCTGATTACATTCTACCCATTAAACCGGCAGGAAGGTGAAATGTATGACAGTAAAAACAAGTATCGGCACAATCACAGCAGGCAAGAACGTTTTAAATGATTTAGCTATCGCATTGTCACAAGCAGATGAAAGAAATTGCAATAAGCACGGAAAAAAAGATTGTTTCAACTTCAGAACTGCCAGCAATGAAATACATGATTTTCTTGCCGCTACGGGATATTATGACAGCGTAAAATATTGATTATACCGAGCCGGGCGGATTCCCGGCAGAAAGTGAGAAAAGCAATGACCCCCACGCAGGAAAAGGATCTCCAAGATCTGTTTATGAAATACGGCAATCCATCAACCGAAAGTGATGTGAGAATGTCAATCTATATGACCCACCCGGATGCCCTTAATGAGCTTGACAAGGTGCTTTATTATGACAGCAAGGCAGTTGATGCAATAAAGGAATTTGAACGCAAAATAGAGCAACTGAAAGCGTACAGAATCGCCCTTGCAGAGCGTTACAATTACCTTGCAACCGCTCCCACTCAACCAGTAGTCAGGTTAAAGCGGGAACGGCGGTATTACGAGAACAAGGTATATTATTTTTTGGTTACCTACTCCCGGAATCTGTTGGATGGATCAGAAGTTGAAACATCATCGACCAAGTACACCGGGCAGGAACGGCACAAAGCCATAGCAGACTATAAGGCATACATAAAAAGCCACCCCGGCATCATTGCAGAAATGAACATAGAAAAACCCAAATGGGAACATTAGGAGAAATGCTATGACTGGAACTATAGAAGATATAAAAAAAGCTCAAAAAATCATTACAAAAGCTCGAAATTTTTTTATATACTATCGAGCTCAACTTAAAAAGCAACAACAACGCAATCTTGATAATCGTTCCGAAGAATATTTGCTGTATTATAATTCAAAGCTCCAAGCAGAATTGACAGCCATTAACGAAATCGAACCTCAAATCCTTGAATTGTTAGAAGCCTATACTGATGCAAATGACTTGTTACATGATAAAGACAATTTTAGTGATAAAGAGCTTTTGCAAAAAATAGTACTTCGTGCATCAAGAATCTACATAACAAGCAGGCAGCATTAAAACTGCCTGTTTTGTTATATATCCAGATCCCGGAGAGCATTCGTGATCGCATTACTGACCGTCTTTTCTTCTTTCCCCAGTCTACGCGCTATTTTTGCAACACTCATGCCGTTTACAAAATGCATCCGCAGGATCTCACGCTGCCGCATTTTTTTACCCTTGTTGATAGTATCAAGCACTGTCTGCCTTTGATCTTCCGCCGCATTTATCTCCATCTGAATCTTTTTCAGAATATCAGTGGTATTAACAGCAGATTTTTCCACCTTGCTATTTGATGGCTTTCCGGATCCTCCGCCGGTTCCCATTGCATTATTCACCTTTTCCCCCAGTGTTTTCCATTTCTCCAGTTCATGTGTCAGACCAATTATGCGGTTTTGGATACTCTGGTAGCTTTTCAAATATGCTCTTTTTTCTTTGATGTCCATTATTGTTTCCTGCTCCTCTCAATCTCATCTATTACAGCCATTACAAGGCTGCGGGCAAACGGATCTTTATTATGCTTTTCTATGATGCGGTTTGCATCGTTGTTGAGGTATTCCCAGTATTCATCCGATCCGTCACCATTCAAATATTTTTTATATAAAAACCAGGCATCATTGTAGATCTCTTTTTTAGGTTTCATCAATCCTCCTATGCTACTCTGTTATATTTGTGCTGCATCTCCTCTATATCATCCACAAGATAGTACTGGACAGTCATGTCCGGCTTTGCATGTCCCAGCAATTTACTCACCAGCAAGACATCTCCCGTCTTGCGGTATAATACGCTTGCAAATGTCTTGCGGTACACATGCACCGTAGCTGTGATCCTGGTTACTCCTCCCCTGACTGCCATCTCTTTAGCCAGCTTTTCGATGCCGTAAGTGCGCATCCGGTTATACGGTGCCCGATCTGACAAAAATAACGGATCTGTTCCCGGTCTGTTACCGATGTAATTTCGTAAAGCCATCACCGCTACTGGAGTGAGCATTCCTGTGCGGTAGGTGTCTGTCTTCTCGGCATAAATAGATACCTGTCTGTGCACCAAATCAATATCTGACACATTTAAACCGGAGATCTCGCCTACACGCATTCCTGTGCAGATCATCAGCTCAAAAAGTGCTTTTTCCTTGGGTGTCTGCAATGCATACCGGATAGTTTCCACTTCCTCATCCGTCAGGCGCACCTTCTTCTTTTTCACCTGCTTCACACGATCCACACCGTCAATGATATTATTTGCAATGTGCTGTTTGCGAAATGCCCAGCCGAAGAACGTGCAGAGATACCGGTATATTGTGGACTTATAGTTTTGGCTGATATGGTCCCGGTAGCTCCTGACAGCAAGGTAATCTGTGATATCCTGCGCAGTAATTGCTTTGTAATTTTTCCCGGTATAATCTAAAAACTTACTGATGATACCGATATAACTGCGAATTGTGCCTTTATGCAGTCCTGCCGCTACTCCATCGACGCAGTATCTCTGCATCAGCCATTCGTTATCGTGATCTACGACAACCGGCAATTGTTTGCTTTCCACCAGTTCAAAGTCCTGCAATTTGACGTACATGGTGATCTTCATGCGGTCGATCTGCTCTCGTGTCATGGTATCTCGTAATTCATAGGCAACATCATTGATCAGGTCATTTTTGGTCATACACGCACCTCTTTCGTATTGCCTAAGGTATCACATTATGGTATGATATCCTTAAGCAGTTGAGCGGTACAGTCTACTTTGGTCGGTGGTTGTACCGCTGTTTTATTGGCATCGATTGCAGGCCCCTCTGCATTGGAATTTCAAACGGTGTATTATGTACTTATTACACTTTTATAAAATTTCCTTTTCTATCACTCCTTTCATCTTCCCGGAAGGTCCCGGGAATGCCGCACAGATATGTACGACACTCCCGATCTTCCGTAGTACGTTATGTACTACATATTCCCGGCAACCCTCTTGATGTAATAGCAATCATACATGTTTACGGGTATCTTGCAGAGCGGATCTCCATACATGTGTATATTTTCGATATGTACTCCCTCTGCCATTTCGTCTTCCCATGTATCCGCTTCCTGCTCATAGCTATACATTTCTGCGTTGCTATCATCATAATTAGGATCCAGGTCTTCCATTCCGTGTCTGTAGTACTCTTCTCTTATCATTTGCATTTCCTCCCATAGGTTTTCATATTTTTGCAAGACGTATTTGTCTTACATATGGATATGTCAAAAAAAACCGTAAAGAAAAGCATTTTTTGAGAAATATTTTTATTTTTTCAATTTTTTCGTATTTTTCTTACATTAATATTGTTTAAGCTATATTTCAAAATCCATGCATAAATACTTGCCATTGTCCATCTTCCAATAATACTGTCCCATGTACCAGTCCTCGCCCAAAATTGACTGTTTACAATATTCCCCCTCTTCAATCTGTTCTTCTCCTTTCGGTTCATCAACCACATAAGCGTTTTTTATATCGCATCCATCAGTATCTACATTCTCCTGGAACCAATCAGCTATCTCTTCATCAAGCTGATTTCTCTGTTCTATTTTTTCTCTTATTTCTCTTGGAATTATCATGTTTCTCCTTTCTACTGTAAATTATACTTTTTGGTATTACCTTTCTCTTTGCATCCATTATTTCTGCCTCCACTACTAATTTCTGTTTTTCGGGGGTCTAAAGTCTTTTTCTATCTTGTACGATAGCTGGGTGGCAGCTTCTATCGGTATCGTCCATGATTCATTAATCACCTTCTGATCCAAGCAATAAATTTTACGTCGATTTCTAAATGGATCAGTGACAGCAATTTTATGGATGCCCATATCTTCGTCAAAGAAATCTTCAACCCGCAAATAGTCAATCTTAAACTGGTTTTGTACTTCCGCTATTATTTCTTCGCAAAAATCCATCATCCCGTTCTCCTCCACTAAAACATAATGGCATTTCCTTCTTTGTGATATACTAAGCCATCTTGCAGCATTTCTTTCCACTCTTCCTTTGTTGCCTTGAATTTACCAAAGGTAGTTGCATTAACTTCGCACCATTCACACAATTTGTCCAATGTTTCAAACACAGGGCTTATGGGGCTCCCTTCACTCGTAGTATTCCACAACTGATAGCCTTCTCCCTTCGGCGGTTCGCAGAGTTCCTTTAATTTGTCCTTAATTTGCTTGAAATACTCATCAAATTTAGGGCATCCATACTGTTCTGTATCAATCCCTTTGATTCTCGCAAACTCCTTACAATTTTCACAATATTCCTCATTTTGCGAAGATATACAAAACGAAATGTTATCTACAAAATATCCGTACCAAACTTTATGTAATGGATAATCAAAATCCAGTGGTACACGCTTCAATTCTCTTCCCATGTTTCTCCTCTCTGTTCCTAAATTTCAGTTTTGATGTGTAACGTTACACATAATTACACAAATAATCAACCAAACAATTTCCGAAATGCGCAATCAGAAGAACTTATAACCCTGTCCCAGTCAAGTTCACATTTGCAGTAAGGACAGCAGGCATATTCCCGGGCAACTCCCATGCCGCATTCTGCACAACGGAAATCTTCGTCTACTCTGTTTCCTACGCTGTCATACGTTCTTGCCACGCTCTCCGGTGCTGATACCTTAACAAGCCGTATTCTTCTCATATTCCACCTCCGATAAATATACGTCCAGTGCCTGCCGGATCACCCAGGAGATAGGTCTGTCCTGCCGCCGGCAGTAATCCATTAATCTCTCGTACTGCTCCGGATCCATGCTGATGTCTTTCCGGATGTTCTTCTTACCTTCTTTCTTCGGTCTCGCCATACCTATCTCCTTTCGTTACACAATTTTTCCGATATTTCAGTTTACATGATTAACGATATCTGTCCGTTTTCAACTTCATAATTCATCCACAGTGTTTCCGTCCTTGCACGTCCTCCCTCTGCTCTGGTATTCTTCTGAACCTTATTCCATCCCTGAAGTACATCGTTATACATATCATTATCATATCCTGATAGAAGAATTTTTCCCGGATGTTTAACCAGCACGTTTAACAATTTTTCATGATCTGCATCCTTCATTTCATGTTTATAAAGATAATTTTTCCGAGTTCCGTGTAAATACGGCGGATCTGCATAAATAAAAACATCTTCCGTATCATATCTTTTTATCAATTCTAAGGCCGGTAAATTCTCAATCTGAACTCCCTTTAGCCTCTCAGTAGCCAGTTTCATTATTTCAGGAAGTTCGCCCCACGCTCTGGCCGGATTTGGAGAATTAGTCTGTTGGCCTGATTTAAAACCATTCTGGTACAAATTCCCGCACCCAAATCCCATCCAGCATTTAACAGCAAATCGTCTCGCTCTCTCTAAATCATCATAAGATGGTTCATAAGCTGCCTTATACTCTGACCTAGAAAATGGTGTAAATTCTATCGCGCGTTCCAGTTCGTCACTTCGATCTCTCAATATGCGGAAGAAATTTACTATTTCTTCATCGATGTCATTAACTGTCTCAATGTGACTGCGCTGCTTATTAAAAAACACCGCCAAGCTACCAGCAAAAGGTTCTACGTAAACATCATGCATCGGTATGTATTCGCATATCCAAGATGCAAGACGATTCTTCGCTCCTGGATATTTTAAAACACTTTTCACTCGTTCACCTTCCTCCACTAAATCCCAAAACTACCATCCCATATCATTTCTATCGCCGATGGCATTGGGATCTATCATGTATGACATATTTAACTTTGCTTCCGCAAGTTCCTTCTTTAATTCCTTCACCTGCTTTTTTAATGCTGCATTTTCATCCATAATTTTCATGATTTTGCAATCTTTCTTCTGATCACACTTGTTGCGCACAGAATAGTTATCACACATCTGACAGATCTCTGTCTTACTCATATTCTCTACCTCCGCTAAATTCTAAGTTACTCTTTCAAATATTCTACGCATTTCCTGTAAACTTCCGGATCAAATTCTTTCCGCTCATGCTCATATGCGCTATATTCCGCAGGACTGCAACCGGAAATCTGTGCCATTTTATACATTGGTATCCTTGCATCTTTCCTTTTGGCTGCTATATACCCCGCATACATTCCTTTAGCTCCATTGAGTTCCTGTATATGCATTCTGTCTTTCATTGCCTGCGATTCCGAAATCTTATGCAATTGATTAACTAAGCATTCCGTATTTTTGCAATCATGCAAACAACCATGTTCTCCGTTTTCACCATCCCAAAATCCAGTTACATATTTTGTTGGTTCTGAACATGCATTACATTTTGCATTTATAAACATTGTTTCACCTCCATTTTTCTAAGTTATTAAATCAACTAAAAATTTTCCGTAGTAACGATTTCTTGTGTCCTCTTTCGGAACTCATACCCAGGAACTCTGATAGCTCGTGGAGATCCGACCCAAGTGTCTGTCTCGATCATGCCATCTGCAAGCATTCTGTCCAAATGGCTCTGAACGCTACTGGCACTTTTAAGCCCCACCATTTCTCCGATTTCCCGTACCGTAGGTGCGTACCCGTGTTCCTGGATGTATGAAATTATTGCTTCTAATATTTCCTTTCGCTTTTGTCTGCCTTTTTCTATTGTCGTTATTACTGCTCCCATCTATTCTCCTTATGCAAAACGTAATTGTCCTGTCTGCTCCGCTTCGATTACCATGTTCGGTGTCCTCTCTGCTACACACAATTCTGGAAGATTAGCTCTTACAAGTGCCGCCGGTATCGGAGGGCATACCGCATTCCCACATCTACGCACCTGTTCGCTGCGTGGGTAGGTCTTTCCGGTGTAATCATGGTCAATTATGTAATCGTCCGGAAATCCCTGGCATCCGTACAGTTCCCGCGGCTCCAGCATCCGAAGCCCGATATCCACAATCTGATAATCCACGCCCTCAATTGTCACCAACCCAAATCTGTCTTTGGTCGTAACCGTATCAAGCGGTTGCTCAATGTCCTGACCGGTAGCATCCCCATAATATTTAATCAAAAAGGCTCTAACCTCTCCGAAGTGTCCGTCGCCGGCTGTGATTGTAGGTATTGGATTCCTCACGTCCCGGCCGTCACAGTGATTATTCATCTGGATCAAGTTTGCCGTCACCACACTGTTATGGTCCCTTGAGGTGACTGTCGGCAATGGCTTCTCCATGCTCTCTCCTGCTCTCTTGTAGCCACCGTCATAATACTTATGCAGAAATGAGGTAACCAGTCCGTACCGGTTCGATCCATCCACGGTCATAATCGGGTCTTTAATACTTTGTCCACGGACTTCCCCTTGTGCCGTCTCGGAATGGTACTGGATCAGCGTAGGGCTGATAAGACATTGTTGATTACCTGTAGTGATCGTATGTATCGGATCTTTGCAATTCCCACCGGGATGATTCGTTGTATTTGTTCCCATATACGGTGCAAGCGTTGGTTCAATCAGGCAATGCTCATTCTTGCTCACTATAGTTGTAAGTGGTTCACGTATATCCTTACTCCTGTCTGCAGTAAATCCAGTCTGTCCGATCTGTACCATGTAAGGCTCCACGATCCCATATCCGTGCTTTCCGGTGATTGTAGGCATCGGCTCCCGGATATCATTCGGTCTACGCTCGCCACCGTGATTGCACTGGATGATAAACGGCTCCGGATTCTCAAGGACAAACTTTTTTAGTCCCCGCGCAATCCGCTCCATCGTCTTAGGTGCCAGCGGACGTACCGCCCGGATGCCGTATTTTTCTTTGATCTCTTCCGAAGTGTCAAAGATGCTGGGGCACGGCAAGGAAAAGTCCAACTGTGTGTATGCTCCCACATACGGTTTTAAGAGTCCAGCCTTAACAGCCTCGCTGTCTGCCGGTGCGTGTGTCGGCTTAGGCCATACAATCGGATTACCGTCACACCTCGCAATCATAAAAAATCTCTTGCGCATAGTGGGTGCACCATAGTCAGCGGCAATCAACTCCTTGAATTGCACCTCATAGCCCAAATCTGTAAGCTGCTGGACAAACCGTTCAAATGTATTGCCTTGCTTTCTCTTAATAGGATGATGACCACGGTTTAGCGGTCCCCAGGTCTTAAACTCTTCCACGTTTTCCAACATGATCACTCTGGGATGTACCAGTCCCGCCCACCTGCAGGCTACCCATGCAAGACCGCGGATAAACTTGTCCTTCGGTTTGCCGCCCTTGGCTTTGCTAAAGTGTTTGCAGTCCGGGCTAAACCAGGCAAGACCTACCGGATGACCATTGCAGGCTTCCACCGGATCTACCTGCCACACATCCTCACAGTAATGCTTTGTGTTAGGGTGATTAGCCTTGTGCATCCGGATAGCTTCCGGATCATGGTTAATGGCAATATCTACACTGTAGCCGGTAGCCATCTCTATCCCGGTGCTGGCTCCGCCTCCGCCGGCAAAGTTGTCAACGATCAGTTCTCCGTTAATCATCTACAGCCACCCCACTTTCACCTTTCAGATATTTTATATATCCCACAGACTGTTCCAACACATATATTGAAATTGCATTTGTGAGTCGATCCTCGAACTCAGGATCATCTCGATACTTATCACAGGCTTTCTTTACCACTTCTCCTATCTGCGTGTATTGTGCTTTCCCTTGGCTGTTAATCCACGCGGTAAGGTCTTTTACTTCTCCACACTTAATTTTTGATTGCAGATATTCTGTCATGGTAATTTGGCCTTGGCACTCATAATCAAACTTATCTAAATCACTCATTCTTTCAAGGAGACCGCATATGCTTCACTCTGGCCAGAGTCTCGGCTCCTTTCTCTGTATTATTGATTAAACAGTGCTCTGTTGATGTCATTGGCAATGGAACGAATCTGAGTTGCCAACTCCTTGTTTGCAATTACTTCATCCGTGAGGCAATTCGGTTCCCCTACATCGCTGCCACTATTGTTGTCGGATGTAATGGTGCAATAAATAGCTGATAATACTGCTCTAGTCTCAAGCAAATTATTTCTGGTCTCATGTTCATAGTCAGCAACACACATCGGTTTATTTACTTTTTCTTCGCAACATACATTGTTATTCATTTTGTTATCCTCCTATTATTTCTGTGCTAAATAGCACATGATTCCACAATCCGGGAATATTTCTGTGTTCATGTCTCCACGGTTGGGATCCAGTTCGTCAAGATATAACGGCGTCCCGTCACTCTCTTTCAAAATCGAATATCCAACCAGTCGTTCCAACTGTGCCCGGCTCTCAAACACTTCCGGGAAGTCTTTGCGGATCCTGTTCCAGTACCCCATACCGCCCTTGACACATCCGATGCAGTTATTGTTCGGATATCCCAGGTCATACATCTTCGGTCGGGGAAAAGAAAACGTTCTTTCAAACAGTCCGTGAACCTCTTCCTTTGACAGATTCCGGTCAATCAGCGGAAATTCATGCTCTGCTTGCGAATTGCTTTCTACTGTCCGCTCTGCCCGGTTGCGCTCTTTCAGGTCGAATCCCCACACATAGATTAGGTCGTATTGCTTATGTTCCTGCTCCCATTGCTTACGGACACGCTTTTTCAGCCAGTTCGTACATGGGGCAAAACCGTTGCCTGCGCTGCGGAATCCTCCGAATGCTCGGACACATTCTTCCACACATCCATATTCCGTAGATCTAAGTACCTCAATTTCTTTTCCGATTGCCTTTTCGCAATCTCTGATAAATCTCATGCTATCCTCATGTTGGTCGGCAATGTCAATGTAAATCCACTTATCAACATCTCCTGCAAGGTATCCTGCCATAAATGATGATACTCCTGCACTGATCCAACACACCTTTAGCCTTTTTGACATAACACCACGCTACAAATGCTGTATCGTGGATCACCATTCGTTTGCCCTTATACAGTTTGCGGAGTTTCCGCCACAAGCCTTATGGCCACGGTGTTGTAATTTTTCGGTACGTCACCTCTATTCACTACGCACCAACCCGGTTTACCGGGCATTCGTTATTCCTTTCCTACAATCGTTTCTGCTTGCTCCTTGTACATCCTGCCCGCCATCTGCACCAGGTAGTGCTGTAAGGCTTCTGCAACGCTGATTCGGTGCTTTACGCAGTATCGGTCAACGTACCGCTTAAAGTCCTCATTGTGCTCGTACAGGGCGGTGTAATCAATAGGTTCCATCTGCATCACACTCCTTTCACAATTTCAAATTTCCTTTTCTTTTTTTCTGCATATAAGTTTGTAATCTTATACCTGTTACACTCACACCGCCACATATCTTTTCCCTTGCCGTCATAATTCTTGCAGTCCTCACACACAAAGCACGGCTCGTCCATCTCTCGAGTGCAGTTGTCCCAACACTCCGTACAGTTTGCACAATGATTACAGATGCAATCAAAACAAGGCATTGCAGCTGTACTGACTGTTTTCTTTTGCGGCTCTGTTGGCTGTGGTGGTACAAATCCTAGTTCTTCAAGGGTTATCTGATGATTCATAGGGTTTCCGGCTTTTCGCACCGTTCAAATTCGATAACCCAAACCCACGGTGATGCATCCCAACCGTAGCGGTCAAGGTCGGATTTCTTGATGGTAGAATCCCATACATCTGGAAAACCAAGTGCTGTTGATGTATAATCGAAACATCCCTCTGCTTCTGCATCATCGTCTGTCATATCCTGCAACCGCTCTACCCTAACATTCGTAACCTTAAGCCAGATACGTGCCGCTTCTTTCGGCATGTGGATGGATGGTTTCCACTTTGTAACATCGGCAATGTCATCTCTTTGCCAATCTTCGTAGTAATAGTATCCGTTCGGCGCCTTTTTCCATGTTTCCCGGACATACAGGATATCTCCCGGTGCATACCTATACGGCGGCTTAACGTATTGAATAGAGCCACCATATTCATTAGCGGCAAATCCAAAGCATCCTACCTCTTTCTTCTCTGTACTGTCGGTAACAAAACCGAGCGGAAATGTATGCTTTTCGTCTGGTTGCGGCTTTACTAACCTCCGAGTACAAGTCTTCCGTCCGTCCAGAATTGCCCGAACCATTTCTGTATTGAATAAAATCGGCTTAATTGCCATCTGTTCCACCTGCCTTTACAATCTCCAACAAATCATCTACCAAATCCTTGACCTCATACATCATCATAGTGTCGTAGGATTTTGACTGCTGCTCTGCTGTCTTATTTCCATACTTCGTACAGTCTTTAAGGAATGCTGTGCGTTCTTCCAACTGCTCCACAACCTTGTCCGGG
>OGZH01000516.1_pt1 | contig 26699 bp, 16 predicted proteins | sample 1576741 | NCBI WGS metagenome assembly OGZH01 (sample SAMEA3541560, study PRJEB24748) | human gut metagenome | biome: human gut; feature: human-associated habitat; material: faeces | place: China | collected 2012 | reverse complement strand
CGATAACTGGGGTGAAGTCGTAACAAGGTAGCCGTATCGGAAGGTGCGGCTGGATCACCTCCTTTCTAAGGAGCATGCGTTACCGAGGTAACGCATGTGTCGAGCACATTCGAAGCATTGTTTGGTTTTGAGAGAATATTTCTCTCAGATATTGATCTTTGAAAACTGCACAGAAGAAGAAATGCAAAAAAACAAATTCACCATATAAGTAGGCTGTTAATGATTTATCATTTACAGATACTATAGTTAGAACAAAAGTTCTAACCTCATTAAAAGAATTAGCTTCTCTTATGAGTTTAAGTGGATTGAACCAAGCATTTTAGGATTTAAACAAATTACATTAGCGAAGACAAACGCAAATGACCTTAAGTAAGTTAAGTGAACAAGGGCATACGGCGGATGCCTTGGCGCCAAGAGCCGATGAAGGACGCGGTAAGCTGCGAAAAGGCATGGGTAGGAGCAAGCATCCTGTGATCCATGCATATCCGAATGGGGCAACCCACCATCAGTCATGTGATGGTACGAAAGAGGCAGACCTGGGGAACTGAAACATCTAAGTACCCAGAGGAAAAGTAATCAATTGAGATTCCCTAAGTAGCGGCGAGCGAAAGGGGAAGAGCCCAAACCATGAAACTTCGGTTTTGTGGGGTTGAGGACCGGCAAAAAGAGGAAACTTCTTAGTCGAATGGTTTGGAAAGGCCATGCACAGAAGGTAAAACACCTGTAGGCGAAAAGAAGTCAATCGGGCTGGTATCCAGAGTACTGCGAGACACGTGAAACCTTGCAGGAAGCAGGGGGGACCACCCTCCAAGGCAAAATACTACTTGGCGACCGATAGCGCATAGTACCGTGAGGGAAAGGTGAAAAGAACCCCGGGAGGGGAGTGAAATAGAACCTGAAACCGTATGTCTACAAGCAGTCGAAGCACCTTAAGAGTGCGACGGCGTGCCTATTGAAGAATGAACCGGCGAGTTACATTATGTTGCGAGGTTAAGTGGGAGACACGGAGCCGAAGCGAAAGCGAGTCTTAATAGGGCGACTAGTAACATGGTGTAGACCCGAAACCGCAGTGATCTATCCATGGTCAGGTTGAAGCGCAGGTAAAAATGCGTGGAGGACCGAACCCGTGAGTGTTGAAAAACTTTGGGATGAACCGTGGATAGGGGTGAAATGCCAATCGAACGCGGAGATAGCTGGTACTCCCCGAAATAGCTTTAGGGCTAGCCTCAGGGAAGATTATAGACGGTAGAGCACTGATCTGGCAAGGGGGCGTAAAGCCTACCGACCCTAGTCAAACTTCGAATGGCTATAATTAAGACCCTGGGAGTCAGACTGCGAGTGATAAGACCCGTAGTCAAGAGGGAAACAGCCCAGACCGCCGACTAAGGTCCCCAATGCTGTACTAAGTGGAAAAGGATGTAAGACTTCATAAACAACCAGGATGTTGGCTTAGAAGCAGCCACCATTAAAAGAGTGCGTAATAGCTCACTGGTCGAGAGGCCTTGCGCCGAAGATGTCCGGGGCTCAAGTACAGAACCGAAGTCGCGGCAGGATTATATAATTCTGGGTAGGGGAGCGTTGTATATCCGACTGAAGGTGTACCGGAAGGAGCGCTGGAGGATATACAAGAGAGAATGCCGGTATGAGTAGCGAAAAGAACAGTGAGAATCTGTTCCACCGAAAGCCTAAGGTTTCCTGAGCAACGCTCGTCGACTCAGGGTAAGTCGGGACCTAAGCCGAGGCAAAAAGCATAGGCGATGGACAACAGGTTAATATTCCTGTACCGCTTCAAATCGTTTGAGCAATGGAGTGACACAGAAGGTAGCTTGAGCACGCGAATGGATGTGCGTGTCGAAGGTGGTAGATTGCAGTATAGGCAAATCCGTACTGTATAAGATCGAGAACTGATAGATAGACGATACTTCGGTAAAGTCAAATTCAAGTGAGCCATGCTGTCGAGAAAAGCTTCTAGTGAGAGATGAGGCGCCCGTACCGAAACCGACACAGGTAGGCGGGGAGAGAATCCTAAGGTGCGCGGGACAACCCTCGTTAAGGAACTCGGCAAATTGTATCCGTAACTTAGGGATAAGGATAGCCGGAGGATGTGAAGGGATTTACTTCTGGAGCGTCAGCCGGTGGCACAAGAGAGGCCCAAGCGACTGTTTAGCACAAACACAGGTGCCTGCAAAAGAGAAATCTGACGTATAGGTGCTGACACCTGCCCGGTGCTGGAAGGTTAAGAGGAGGGCTTAGAGGCAACTCGAAGGCTTGAATTGAAGCCCCAGTAAACGGCGGCCGTAACTATAACGGTCCTAAGGTAGCGAAATTCCTTGTCGGGTAAGTTCCGACCCGCACGAAAGGTGTAACGACTTGGGCACTGTCTCAACGAGGGACCCGGTGAAATTGAAATACCTGTGAAGATGCAGGTTACCCGCGACTGGACAGAAAGACCCCATGGAGCTTTACTGCAACCTGACATTGATGTTCGGTAAATAACGTACAGGATAGGTGGGAGACGGAGAAGTATTGGCGTTAGCTGATATGGAGTCAACCTTGGGATACCACCCTTTATTTATTGGACCTCTAACTGAAGAAGTAACGACTCTCAGGACAGTATCAGGCGGGCAGTTTGACTGGGGCGGTCGCCTCCCAAAATGTAACGGAGGCGCCCAAAGGTTCCCTCAGCGCGAACGGAAACCGCGCAAAGAGTGTAAAGGCAGAAGGGAGCTTGACTGCGAGTCAGACACGACGAGCAGGTACGAAAGTAGGGCTTAGTGATCCGGTGGTTCCGAGTGGAAGGGCCATCGCTCAACGGATAAAAGCTACCCTGGGGATAACAGGCTAATCTCTCCCAAGAGTTCATATCGACGGGGAGGTTTGGCACCTCGATGTCGGCTCATCACATCCTGGAGCTGGAGTAGGTTCCAAGGGTTGGGCTGTTCGCCCATTAAAGTGGTACGCGAGCTGGGTTCAAAACGTCGTGAGACAGTTTGGTTCATATCCATCGCGGGCGCAAGAAGTTTGAGGGAGGCTGCTCCTAGTACGAGAGGACCGGAGTGGACGGATCAACGGTGTACCAGTTGTCACGCCAGTGGCACGGCTGGAAAGCCGCATCCGGAAAGGATAAACGCTGAAAGCATCTAAGCGTGAAGCCCGTCCCAAGATGAGACTTCTCATCAGCAATGAGTAAGACCCCTTAAAGACGATGAGGTTGATAGGCTGTGAGTGGAAGAGCCGCGAGGCTTGGAGCGACGCAGTACTAATAGGTCGAGGTCTTAACTTAATTTCACAAAAGCACGACCGGCTTGAAAGAGCCTTCGGAACTTCTTCTGTATAGTTTTGAGAGAACAGACTCTCAGATTCAGTGGCGATAGCTGTGAGGATACACCCGTACCCATGCCGAACACGGTAGTTAAGCTCACAAACGCCGAAAGTACTTGGCTGGAAGCGGCCCGGGAGGATAGGAAGCTGCTGATTAACTTGAAAAAGCTCAATCGAAAGATTGGGCTTTTTTGCTGTGTGCGATACTTGAGACGGTGGGCTTTTGAGGGGGAATCGGCGCTTGGCGGTATACCCGAAGGTTGACGCGGCTTCGCCGCGAGGGGTGAGGCAGCCGCCGGGGCCTTCGGCCCTGGGCGCCAAGGGTTCAGTCCGGGATCGGCTCCGCCTTCCGGACCGGTTCTCCGGGCTCCGCCCTCGGGAGTTATGTAGTATCGCTCTGTGCGTATCCCGCATGGGATACGCAAGTCAGCCGAAGTTGGCCTCTAGCCTGCCCAATAAGAGGCCTTCCTTTTAGCCGGCTGACCGATTGGGGAGGTACGGCGCCTTGCGGCGCCAGTATAAATGCCGCCTTACGGCGGCGCCCTCCTTTGGTGGCTGGCGCCACCACCTTTCCCCCGCAAGCGGGGGCACAACAACCCGTGCTATACTTAGTGGCTGTTAAAAAACCACCCTTTGCAAAAATAACCTAAAACACCCTCAAAATGTGAAAATTCACCCCTCAGAAGGCATTTTTGACCTTGAGAATGCCTTGGAACCTCAGTCTGCTAACTCCATATAGTGCTGAGACTCTGATTCTGCCCCTGAATCCACAAATAGAGCAAAAAAAGAGACCCCGTGGGGATTCTGAACAGATTCCCCACAAGAACAGACATGGCGATAGAAGACAACGTCGTCTCCGGCAGTTTAGTCATGATAAGACCGGCACCATAGCAGTGCTTATCTAAGCTGAAGAAGCGCTCAACCTCGATTATATCGACATTGTCCTGGTATTCTTCCTTTGTTGGCTTCTGTTTCTCTTTTGGCGGACGCCCTAAGCGAGGCCCGGACATGCGAATTCCACGCTGCTTGCAGAACTCTCGGTTTGTGCGAGTGCGATAAATCTGATCGACCAGCACCTTCGTAGGATAATGGCCGGTACGGGTTTTATACCGTTCCACTGCATCAGTCAGAACGCCGCCTTCATTGTAAGGGTCGAACGACAGCTTTTCCATCCGGGCGTGTCCCTTTTCATCAATGCTCACATCGTACTTGGCGCCAAATTCTACCGGTGCCTTGACCTTGCCGCGTACAATGGGCCTCAGATGGGGCTGACGCAGGCTGACAATCCTATGCTCGATTCGATGTGTCTTGTGGTCATACATGTACTTCTGCTGCTCATACAGCTTCTGAATGGTCTGGTACAACTGCCGATACTTCTCCGGAAGCTCATAGCCTGCCGCAAGGTACTGTTCGATATAGCGCATATCACGGGCAAGATTGAATAACTCCCGCCGAATCTGCATTCTGACAGCTTTTGCAGACCTTCTCTTGGACTTTGCCAGCTTCAGATAGTCCTTTCTTGCGATTTCCCGGTAAGTCCTTGGCTTAGCCCAGGGATGGTAGGTATCATTGAAATAGTCAATTATCCCCTCCAGATGCTCCCTGGCTTCATTGAGAAGCGAGAAATCCTGAGGATACCGGATATTCGAAGGAGAACAGGTCGCATCCAAAATCAAGGTCCCCATATTGTCGGGGAGAGCAGTGCCATCAGGCACCTCCAACTTATCCTCCCTGTGTTCCGGCGTTACATCAGACGCTGCCAGAATCATTTCATTGACTTCCATAAGGAACTCAGGCGTGAATCTCTTTCTAAAATACACCATAGCAGAGTAGGTGAACGGGCATTCAGGCTGAAAAGATGGGAGCCCAAGGAAATACTGATAATATGAATTTTCTGCAATGAGCTCACATAATTTCCTGTCGGAAGCTCCGGTTGCCTTCTGGATAATATATGCGCCAAAGGCAATACGAAAAGGAATTCCCGGACGTCCTGTTTTAGAAGGGAACTGTTCAGCATAGCGTTCTTCATACTTGTTCCACTCAAGGGAATCCGCCAGCTGAACCCATCTATTGTCGGAGGAAAGCTGGAGCCCACCCGGCTGATTGAAGTCAAAAATAGAAATTTGCTGGTACTGGGGAGTGAGTTTATACATGAATAGAGCTCCTATGTGCAAAGAAAATCTGGGGATGCTAAAATTAACTATGCATATATTATACAATATTACATGTTAAATCTCAGTAGTTATCTAATATATTCTATCATAAATAGTTATTCAGCATGCACTAAATAGAAAGGACGCTCTATGAACTACAGAACCGGAAAGATTCTGCTTATCACATCCCTCCTGCTTCTGCCGGCTGCATTTTCTCCTGCCCGGGGAGAGGAACCGGCTTTTTCTTATACCCATATCCATCAGGAGGGCTCTGTTTCCACTATGGAGACAGGCAGGGTGGAGACGAGGGAAAAATCATCGAAAAAGACCACCCATTACGATATATCGGTGAACCTGCCTTCTTCGCCGGCGGCGGGAGGCCTGCTGTATCCCTACCTGGCAAAGAACGGCCTTCCCGGCGATGTTCACCGGCGCAGGGGGGAAAGTGATGTTTATGGCTATGGTGTCACCGCTGCGTTTCGGAATAAAAAGGGCTGGGGGCTCCTGAACCGGGAGGGACATGAAATCGTTCCTGCTTTCTGGGATTCCATGTCCTATGAAGGAAATGGGCTGTTTCAGGTGAAGAAGGGAAAGAAGATTTCCTATATCACCGCAGATGGCCGCGTGGCGTTTCCGGATAGAGAAGAGGGCCCTTCTTTTTACAGGGAAAAGGGGAAATACGGTATTCTTGATGACCGTGGAAATCGGGTGACGGCGCCGCTGTATAGGGAGGTGCTGGCGCCTTTCAGTGAGGGCATTGCTTTTGTGCAGCTTTCCGACGGACGGAAGGGCGGCATCGACGGGTCGAGGAAACTTCTTTTTACCGCGGAATTTGACAGCGTGGGACCCTATGAGGATGGTTTGGCGGAGTACCGGCGGAAGGTGAACCGTTTCAACTGGGGCACCCTGGCAGGGGCCGTGCTTGGGGGCCTTGGCGGCAGCGGCGGAGGCGATGAAATGCTTCCTCTTTCCTATGACGGCGTGAAGCGGGGCTATCTGGACCGGCAGGGACGTATCGTGGTGGACAGCCGCTCCGACGAGGTATATCCCATGACAGAATGGGGCACCTTCGTGAAGGACCACGGCCTTCTGGGCTTCGTGAACCGGAAGGGAGAGTACATCATCCCGCCGGGGCGCTATGACCTTTCCGGCGGCATGCTCTATGAAGAGGAAGGGCTGGTGACTCTGAGGGATAAGGAAAAAGGAAAGATGGGTGCCTTCCGTCTGGAGGACGGCAGGCAGGTCATGGATTTCCTGTATGACCGGATTACATTCCTCGGGAAAGACCGCGTGCTTTATGAAATGGGCGGTAAAACGGTGCTTTCCGGAGAAAGCGGCGTCATTCGTGAGCTTCCCTCCGGCGCCGTCATGCAGCCCTATTCGGAAGAGGGGCTGGCCTGGCTGGAAGAGGGAAAGAAAATCCATGCCCTGGACCGGGAAGGAAAGATTCTGTTCACCCTTCCGGAAGGAGAGGCGGCGCGGCCTTTCCGACATGGCCTGGCACCGGTGAAATCCCACGGACTCTGGGGGCTTGTGGATATCCACGGGCAGTGGGTGAAATCTCCCCTGTATAAGGATGTACAGATGATGTGACACTGTACAGGCTGTGTTACAATACAAATATAAAAGGCCATAAAAGGGCGGCATTCTTTGCGAAGGCCGCTTCTTTTCTCAAATAAATCGATATAAGATATTTCATTCAGAAAGGAGTCTTTCTATGTATGACGAATTGACAGCGGAACGGGAGAAAAGTATTTCCATCAATATGCCCGGTCTCATGAAGGATGTGTATGCCTGGATGGCCATCGCCATGGTGGTGACGGGATTCAGCGCATGGTTCGTGGCGGATAATGCCCTGCTCCGGGGGCTTTTCATGGGAAGCCGCACCGGCACCCTGGTGCTCATCGTGGCCACCTTTGCCCTGGTATGGCGTCTGTCCTCTGCCATGGGGAAAATGTCTCTGAAAACGGCGGCGGTCATGTTTCTGGTGTATTCGGTGCTGAACGGCATTACCCTGTCGGCGGTATTTTTGACCTACACACTTTCTTCCATCGGCGGCGTGTTCTTCATGACCGCCGGCACCTTCGGCATCATGTCGGTGTACGGCTATGTGACGAAGGCGGATTTGACGAAGCTGGGAAATATGTGCCTCATGGGACTTTTCGGCATCATCCTGGCCACGGTCGTGGGTTTCTTCTTCGACAGCACCCTGCTGCAGATGCTTATTTCCTACGCCGGCATCCTGATTTTCACGGGCCTCACCATTTATGACACCCAGTCCATCAAACGCCTGGCCCTCACCTATCATTCCCGGGCCACCGACGAAGGACAGAAGATAGCCATCATGGGCGCCCTCACCCTGTACCTGGATTTCATTAACATCTTCATTTACCTCCTCCGCCTCTTCGGCGAGAAGAAATAGGGACATCAAAAAAGCGTGGAGCTTCGTTTCCACGCTTTTTTGATGTCCCTATTTGGAGTGAATGACCGTCGGCAGCCTGCCGTCTCTGTCATTTCGACCGGAACGAAGTGGAGTGGAGAAATCTCACTCCGAAACGGGACAAGCAACATTGTGGCGGGAGATTTCTGGGCTCAGAGTATCAATAGGAAATAAAACACTTACCGCCAATACCGCCGTGCAGCCCCGCTCAACATGACAGTAGGGGGTCGCAGGTGTCTGATTGTCTGACCGTCTGAAGTCTGACTGTCTACCTTCTATCTTCTAATTTCTATTATCTATCGTCTATCTTCTATCATCTCATCCTCACCATCCGCTCTTTTTCCAGAAGGAAGGGATGAAAATGGAGAGGAGGGTTACGGATTCCAGCCTTCCGAAGAGCATGGACAGGCAGACGATGACCTTGGAGAAATCCGGCAGGGCTGCGTAGGTGCAGGTGGCGCCGAATGCACCGAAGGCGGGGCCGTCGTTGCTCATGGTGGAGAAGGCCACGCCCAGGGCGTCCATGAAAGCAAGGCCGTCAAACATCATGGCCCCTGCCCACAGGGTGGAGAGGGCCATGTAGATGAAGAAGAAGGCCAGCACCTGGAGTACCGTATTCCGGGAGAATTTTTCCTTTCCCACGGTCATGTGGAAAACCGCCCTTGGGTGCATGTGGAGCTTCAGAATGGCGGAGAAGCATTTGAAGAGAAGAATGAGGCGCATTACCTTCAGCCCGCCGGCGGTGGAGCCGCCGCAGCCTCCGGCTATGATGATGAGGAGAAGGATAAATTTAGCAAAGGAAGGCCATTGGTCGAAGTCGGCGGATACGTAGCCGGTGGTGGAGGACAGGGAGGCGGACTGGAAGAGGGCTTCCCGGAGGGATTCCGGAAGGGGCATATGGCCCTGAAGCGCCAGGGAGGCGGTGATGAGAAGGACCGCCGCTGCCACCATGAGGAGGTAGACTTTGAATTCCGTATCCTGCAGGAGTACATGGAGACCCCGTTTCCAGGCGTCCACGTAGAGGCCGAAGTTGGCGCTGGAAATAACCATGAAAAAGGTGAGTATCATTTCCAGGGAAAAGCTGTGATAGTAGGCAATGTTTTCATTTCTGGTGGAAAAACCGCCGGTGGCAATGGTGGAGAAGGCATGGTCCAATGCTTCCCAGAGACCCATGCCCCATAGCATTAAGGCCGCCGTGGCAGCGGCGGTGAAACAAAAGTACACGCAGAAAAGGGCCAGTGCCGTTTCTTTGATGCGGGGGAGGGGCTTGGAAGAGGTGGGTCCTGTGCTTTCGGCATTCACCATTTTCGTGGTGCCCCGTCCGGCCTGGGGGAAGAGGGCCACGAAGATGACGATGATGCCCAGACCTCCCAGCCAGTGGGTCATGGCGCGGAAGAAAAGAATGAACGGCGGCAGGGGCGAAAGGTCATTGATGACGGTGGCCCCGGTGCCGGTGAGGCCGGACACGCTTTCCACCAGTCCGTCCAGCGGGGAGAGAGTGCCGGAACAGATATAGGGAATGGCATAGAGCAGGGACACGGCAATCCAGGAAAGGGCGGTGATGGCGGTGCCCTCCCGGGGCGTGAGGCTCACATTGGGAGATAGATTTCTTCTGCGGAGAAGAAGGTAAAGAAGAAGGGACAGCAGGGCAGGGATGAGGAAGGAAAGCACCGGCCCTCCGTAATAAAGGGACAGAAGGAGGAAAAGAAGGAGCACGGCGCCGGCGCCCAGAAGGATGCGGGAGAGCATGGATTGGATGATGCGGATGTTCATACTAGTCCCTGCCTTTGAAATAGGAAATCACGTCCTGCGCCCTGTCCGCCTCTGCAATGAGAATGACGCTGTCACCGGCGGCAAGGACGGAATGGCCGTCAGGAATGTAAACCCTGCCATCCCGCACATAGGCGCCTACCAGGCAGGACTTGGGGAGATTCGCCTTCATGAGGGGCTTTCCGGCGGCCTTGGAACCTTCGGGAATGACGATTTCCAAAGCCTCTGCCCTGGCCCCTTCCAGCAGGGACACAGAAACCACGCTTCCGCTCCGCACAAAGGCAAGCACCTCACCGGCCGCGAGAAGGCGGGTGGACAGGACGATGTCGATGCCCACCTGCTGCATGAGGGCGATGTATTCCGTGCGGGTCACCCGCACCATGGTCTGTCCGGCGCCCAGATGTTTTGCCAGAAGGGCCATCATGAGGTTCAGCCTTTCGTCCTTGGTGGTGCAGATCACCGTGTCCGCCTCCGATACCCCTTCCTGGGTAAGCATGTCCATGTCCGTGCCGTCGCCGCAGAGGACCATGCCCTTTTTCAGCCTTTCCACCATCTGCTGGCAGTGGTCTTCATTATTGTCGATGACCTTCACTGAAATCCCCTGCTTCTCCAGCATGGGAGCCAGGGCCTGCCCCGTGCGGCCGGCGCCGATGATGAGGGCCTTCTTCGTTCGGCGCTGGTACTTGGCATGGCCGTGGGATGAAATTTCTGCAAGGGATTCCGGATTTCCAAGGAAATACACGTTGTCCAGCGGCAGCAGCCTGTCACTGCCGTGGGGGATAATCATGTGGTGGTCCCGGAGGATGAGGGCGATGAGAACGGATGGCGGCAGGGTGATGTCCTTTAATTCCTTATGGGCAAAGGGAAAGCGGGGACTGAGTTTCATTTCCAGAAGACGCACCCGGCCTTTTGCAAAATCCTCCACGTTAATGGCGGAGGGCGTCATCACCAGCCGGCTGATTTCACGGGCCGTAATGAGCTCCGGACTCAGTACCAGGTCGATGTCGAAATTCTCCTTGATGTAGTCCACCGGCTCCGAGAGGAATTTCGGATCTCGGATGCGGGCGATGGTATGGGGAATGCCGTTCTTCTTCGCCAGCATGCAGGCGATAATATTGACCTCATCCATGGCCGTCACCGCCACCAGCAGGTCGCTCTTCGAAGCATCCCGGCTCCGCATAAAGGAAGGACTAGTGCCGTCGGCATGGATGGTAAGCACATCCAGGTCTGGGGCAACAGCGATCTCGAGGCAGAAAAGTCCAGAACCTTTGATATCGGCCTTGAATTTGAAAGAGGAAACGGCGCCGGCAAGGTGACCTATTTCCACAATAAGATCAAGAACATGATCAATTCCCAGCTGCTCGGCCGCTTCGGAAGAATCGTCCGCTACCAGTACGTCAATATCGACAATGCGGTCATGGACGGCGTCGAAGGGGAATACAGCTACCGCTTCAACAAGCACTGGGATGCCAAGGTGAACCTGACCTACCTGGATGCCAGAGACAAGGAAACGAATGCCCGCATTTCTGAAAACGCGCGCATGAACGGCCTCGTGCAGATTTCCTGGACCGATGCGAAGGAAAATCCGTGGACCGCATCTCTCTACAACCTCTGGTACAAGGATTACCTCGACGGCGAAGGAAAGAACTACACCTACAGCACGACCAATTTCGTCGTTACCAAGGACATCTCCAAGTCGACACAGATCTATGCCGGCGTCGACAACATTTTCGACAAGACATTCTCCGATGATGATGATTACTCCATTTACGGACGCACCTGGAGAACCGGCGTGACATTTAAATTCTAAGGGAGGACTTCATGAAAAGTATCGTTTTATATTCGACAAGGACCGGGAATACGAAGATGGTGGCAGAGGCGATCGCTTCTGCGCTGCCGGAGGGGACGCCCTGCCGCAATATCCGCGAGATGAATGAGTCTCTCTCTGATTATGACTGCGTCTTCATGGGCTTCTGGGTCGACAAGGGCACGGCCGATGATGCATCCAGAAAGGTTCTGGAAAATCTCCATAACCGCCATGTGGCTGTCTTCGCGACGGCCGGCGTCAATCCGGCCAGCAGCCATGCACAGGACTGCCTCAAGAACGGCGCCTCCCTTCTTCCGGAAGGAAAGAAACCGGCAGGCACATTTATCTGCCAGGGCAAAGTCGATCCCCAGCTGATCGAAGCGATGTACAAGCGTTTCCCGGCAGACAATCCGCATGGAAGAAATCCGGAAAGCGAGGCGCGCCACAAGGAAGCTTCCACGCATCCGGATGCAGCAGACCTTGAAAATGCAGCCGCTTTTGCCCGGAATGTGATGAATTTCATCCAGGCTGAAAAGTAAGGAGAGTGCGATGGATTTAAGAAATTATTTTGACCAGCTGACGCCCGAGAAGAGGGTGATGCAGTTCGGAAGGAAGACGGATGAGCCGCTCCGTCTGGCTTTCGACAGCAAGAGGGTCGTCCATGCCGCCATGGGAGGGAGCATGGTGCCGCCTCCCATGGCGCAGAAGGTCTGGCGGGATATCATGGCAAAGCCCGTGGAAGGGCATCCGACGCAGATGGCTTATATCCATATTCTCTTCTGCAAGACGAAATGCCTCTACTGGCCCTTCTTCCAGAACGGGACGAACCAGGACGAAGAAGACCGCTACATCGACCATCTGGTAAAGGACATCGAGATGGGTGCGGATTCCCCGCGACTTTCCAGCGCGCCGATTCAGGCCGTATTCATCGGAGGCGGCACACCGACCTCCCTCTCTCCTGAAAATGCAGGCCGCCTTCTTTCCACGATCCAGAGATGTCTGCCGCTTGCCAATGACTACGAACTCACCTTCGAAGGCCGTGTGCATGACCTCGTCCCGGAGAAGATGGACGTATGGTTCAGAAACGGCGTGAACCGCATGTCGCTCGGCGTGCAGTCCTTCGATACGAAGGTCCGTCAGGCCGTGGGCCGCATCGACGACGGGGAGACGGTATTCTCCCACCTGCAGGAGCTTCTGTCCTACAGCCAGTGTGCTGTCGTCATCGACCTCATGTACGGGCTGCCGTACCAAACGATGGACGTGTGGCACAAGGACGTGGAAACGCTCGTGGAATCGGGCATCGACGGTGCTGATCTCTACCAGCTGAATGTCTTTGAACACAGCGACCTCAATCTGGCCATCCAGAGAGGGAAACTCCCTCCGGCCGCACCGACGCAGGTGCAGTCTGCCATGTTCTCCTTCGGCAAGAGTTACCTCGACGCACAGGGATACAAGCGCCTCAGTTTCTGCCACTGGGCAAGGAACAACAGGGAGCGGAGCCTCTACAATACGCAGGCCCGCTTCGGTACGCACCTCTTCCCCTTTGGCTGCGGGGCTGGCGGCCATGTCGACGGTCTTTCCACCATGCTCGACCGCAGGCTTCCGGCCTATGAAAAGGCCATCGATGAAGGAAGAAAACCGATGATGTTCCTGATGAACCAGTCGCCCAATGCCCATCTAAAAGAAGATATCCAGGGGCAGATGAATCAGAGCAGGCTCGACCTTGATAAACTGATTCAGAGGGAAGAAAAACTGGCCAGCATGGAATTCCTGGGACCATTGTGGGAAGACTACGGCCTTTGGAAACATAACGGCTACCTGTACCAGCTGACCGAAGCCAATCAGTTCTGGCAGGTCAATATGACGCAGACACTCCTTGAAAGCGTGAACCATCTCATGGGAGAAGAAACGGAAATCCAGCACAGGAGAATCGCCGCACAGGGATAGTGCTGTTTCCTGACAGGCGGTTCGCCTGGAAACATAAAATTGGGGCTGTGGCAAAATGTGCCATCATTTTGCCGCGGTCCTTTTTGATGGGATATATTCTAGCGTTCAGCCAATTAATCAACTTGGATGGCAGATGATAAGCTGAAGGGGAACCACAAAACCGCAGCTCCGCTGCGAGGTAATCAACCCTATCCGCCCTTCGGGCACCTTCCCCGTCTGGGAAGGCAAGTATTAGCGGCACTAGGGAACGCGCATTTTCCGGGATTTTCTATGCCCAAGCCCCATGCCCATCGGTTTGCTATACAGGGGGCGAAAAGTTATAATAGATACACTGTATGGTAAAATACAGCATGGATGATAAAATGATTCTTGACGAAAGCAGGTGATCTCATGGAAGTACATGAAGCAACGGAAATGTATATGAAGACGATCCTTGTATTGAAGAAGCGCCTTGGAACAGTGAGATCCATCGATGTGGCCAATGAAATGGGGTATTCCAAGCCCACGATCAGCATTGCCATGAAGAAATTTCGCCAGGAAGGCTTGATTACGGTGGATGAATCCAACTGCATCCATCTGACGGAGGCAGGACAGACGATCGCCGAGCGGATCTATGAAAGGCATCAGGTCCTTTCCTACATTCTGGAATCCATGGGCGTTTCCGAAAAGCACGCCCTCGACGATGCATGCAAGATCGAGCATGATATCAGCGATGAAACCTTTGCGGCCTTGAAGAAGGAATATGACAGGCTGAAAAAGGAAGAAACGCAGAAATAAAGATTGGACAATAAAAGAACTATTGCGAAGTGATTTTTCATTTCACAATAGTTCTTTTTGCTTTTACTATAGGGTTCCTTAGTCTCTGGTAAAGAGGTCTCTGGTGTAGACTTTATCCTTGACGTCTTCGAGGTCTTTTTCTTCGCGGTTGGTGAGGATGATGTCGCATTCATCCTTGAGCTGCTGAAGGTCTTTGGTGACGGGGATGCCCATGAAGGAGTCTCCCTTGTAAGACGGTTCGTAGATGAGAAGGGGAATGTCCTTGTCCCTCAGACGCTCGATGACGCCCTGAATGGCGGAGGAGCGGAAGTTGTCGCTGCCGCTCTTCATGATGAGGCGGTAGATGCCGGCTTTCTTCGGATTTCTGGCGGCAATGCGGTCAGCGATGAAGGATTTCCTTGTCTCGTTGGAATCGACGACGGCGCGGATCATGGTTTCCGGGATGCCTTCGAAGTTCGAGAGGAGCTGGCGGGTGTCTTTCGGCAGGCAGTATCCGCCGTAGCCGAAGGACGGATTGTTGTAGAAGTCTCCGATTCTGGGGTCGTAGCCCATGCCTTTGATAATGTCAGCGGTCTTCAGGCCCTTTTCTTCGGCATAGGTGTCGATTTCATTGAAGTAGGCAACGCGGATGGCGAGGAAGGTGTTGGAGAAGAGTTTGATGGACTCTGCTTCAGAAGATCCTGTGATGAGGACCGGGATGTTCTCGCGGACAGCGCCTTCCTGTTCCAGGGCTGCAAATTTTTCTGCTTCGGGGCGGAGGGCTTCTTTTCCTTTCGGGATCCCGACGATGATGCGGGACGGGTAGAGGTTGTCGTAGAGAGCTTTGCCTTCGCGGAGGAATTCCGGCGCGAAGAGAATGGAAAGGTCAGGATAGACGGCGGAAATTTCCTGGGTGTATCCGATCGGGATGGTGGATTTGATGACGACGATGGCCTTGGAGCCGACGCGCTGGATCTGGGAGAGGATGGCTTCGACGGCCGATGTGTCGAAGTGGTTCGTCTCTGTGTCATAGTTCGTCGGAGCGGCGATGACGATCAGGTCTGCGTCCCTGTACGCGCTGTCGCCATCCATGGTGGCGGTGAGGTCGAGATCCTTGTGCGCCAGGTAGTCTTCGATGTAATCGTCGACAATCGGGGATTCCTTCCTGTTGACCATATCCACTTTTTCCTGGATGACGTCCACGGCAGTAACCTTGTGGTGCTGGGAGAGGAGGATGGCATTGGAGAGGCCAACGTAGCCTGTGCCTGCAATTGCGATTTTCATGGTGAGCCCTCTTTCTGAAGAAATTATCCCTTTTATTATACACTCTTTTCTGGCCTTTAGCAGGGAAAATAGGGTGAAAATCGTTAGGTTTTAACGCTTATTCAAGAAGAGAGGGGACCTTATGAAATACTGCGATTTTATCTAAATAAAAAATTGGTTTATACTATAGATGGCAGGAGATGCAAACAAAGTGCATCTATCAGCGAATCCTTCCCGGGTCAGGCGCCCTGCCGAAGGACCGCCCCGCGGCCGGACAGTTAAACTTACGTTTTCACTCCCCGGTCCGCTGCGGGACCATCCATATTGCCCGTCTGCTCCCTCCCTGGATGAACCTTCCGCCTTGACGGCTGCGTCTCCATACCGCGCAGCCCGTAATCCCGGCTGCAGACGGGTGTGCCATCGTCCCACTCTCCATCATGGACGACGGCGGTGAAAAAGACTTCTGGTTTCCGACTAGGAGTCTTTTTTGCTGGGATTTCTTGAAGATGGCACAAACGCTTATAGCAGGCTGGAAAGAACCTATTGGTGATTACGATTTCTCTTGGAGACTGATTTCATTTATACTGACAGCAAGATTTGGAAATTTCCGTACACTCAAAGACGGATGCTGCTTCAGATATTAAACTCGCCAGACAGGAAATCCTGATCCGGAAACTTATGGCAAAGACCGGAGTGACGGAATAAGGGAAAACGCCTGAGAAAAAGATTTTTCCAGATTTCCATTCTCTTGGGCTTTCCATAATATGGCCATTCAAAAAAAGCTGTGACAAAATTAGGTAAATACTGCCTTTAGCATTTCTCGAACGAAGTTCGGTTTAAGGTTTTTTTTTGAGCTTGCCCCGTAGGGGGAGCTGGCGACGGAGTCGCCTGAGGAGGTTCATTTCCTCGAGCGAAGCGAGGTTTTTTGGTATTCAGACAAAGCCGGCGCATATAAGTGCTGGATAATCCGATAATAGAATATTCCAATAGAAAAAGGACTGTGGCGAAATGATTGTACATTTTGTCATATCGCTGTCCCTCAGCTTACCTGAGGGCCTTTTTCGTTGAAGTTCTGATACTTCTGATATCCATGAAATTGCCGTTACTAATCAGAATCTGTTATAAGCGAGTAAGGGAAGATTATAAGATGCGCGTATGAAATGACGGGCTCATTCACAAATATTTCTATGATCTGCTGAAAGAAGATCGCAAAACGAGTGTCCGCCTCTAGGGAAAATAGGGAATTAGTATCTGATTTTAGGGAAAACAAGTGTATTTTTGCAGCTGAAAAGAGGAAACCTATCGCAGTAATGCATAGGAGTAAAGGAAGTTAGAACAAACCGATCGACTTATAATAAAAGTATAAACTTCTTATCTCTTATTAGTATTTCTTATAATTTCCCTTTTATTATATATTGAAGTCAAAGAACGGGAGATTTAAATACGCTGATAATTAACGGAGATCTTTCATCAAGGCAGATCCGAGGAGACTGGGGAGTTTCCAGGGAACGGCCGGAAGATCCTGCATCAGCATCCCGATCAAGCAGTGGTCCGGGGGACGGACGTGAATTTTCTTTCGGGGGAAAGGGAATCACCGTAACCACTGCGGCGATATACTCGCAAGCCGCCAGGGGGGCTCTTACGATTTTGAAACGTTTTCAAAGCACCTTTTTTCGCAGCGAGCGCCAGGCAAGGAAGTCCGTCTTCTTCCTCGCGTTTGACTGCGATTTTTGTTTTTTACGGCAGAGCGCCAGCCCAGGCTGATCGGCTGCCGGCATGTACCGGGAACTTTCTAAGGAAATTTTTCATTCATCCCATACGGGAATCAGCATCGCATGAGGGGGCACATCTATCTCCAAACTCCAACCTTCCCCTCTCATCGGGCATTCCATATAGTTCGTCATGACCTTCCCAATTAAAGACCGGTCCGACCCCCTTCCCATACTAGTCGGATGGCCGCATGACGGACAGTCGAAAGGCAGAACCTGCTATTCAGGCCTATTCGAGTGAAAAGGACTTCTCTCGTCAAGGAAGTCCTTTTTGCGTGGGATGGGGAGCATGGAAAAACATGAAAAACCATGAAAAACCATGAAAAACCATGAAAAACCATGAAAAACCATACAACCGCAGCTTTGCGCGTGGAACCTTTTCATATTTTAAAAACCAATGAATACTGCACCCCGATTTTAGAAATTGCACCTTTAAAAACCATACAACCGGACTCTGTCCGAGGAAATGCAACTCATCCGTCGGCTCCGCCGACACCTTCCCTTCCAGGGCAAGGTCAAGACCGGCCTACGGCCCTTTTTCCCCGTCTGGGAAGGCGAGGTTAGCGGCGCTTGGGAAATGCGCGGTGTACCATTCGTCAGATCATCTTCCCATCCATTTCCTTTATATCCTCTAGTATCCTATTCATTTCCTTTATCACTCTATCAAGGAATCACATAAGATACACGTACAGCAGGGCGGATGTGTCCATGAAGTTTTCTATATGTTCTTAAAAGAAGAGTGCGTCCGTTCTTGAGGGTTTCTCATAAGACCGAGTTATTTTTTACAAAAAGTGCCGAATCCAATCGCGGAACGATGGGAAGCATATAACGGAATAGGATAGGACACTTAATTTACCCTGATTTCCTTGATACCTATAACAAAAGTGTCAACCTCTTATCTCTGACTCGTATTCCTCTTAATATCGTAATTACTATATATTTAAGACGAGAACGGGAGATTAAAAGCGCGCGTTTGAGGGGGATTCTCTATCAACGAATGGGCCGGCCTGGAACCAGGGAATTTCAGGCGGTTCATGGAGCTTGTCACTGGCAAACGCGGCGCCCCGATCCGGCAGTACGCCTTGAAAGGACTTTTTCGGGGGAAAGGGTCCATGGCGGCTGCTTAATTTGGAAAGGTATCGTTTGTGGACCGCCGGGGGGATGTACTATGATTTCGAAGAGTAGTTTTAATGCACGTATTTCCAGACGCAGCAGATGTCAGGAGAAAAAGGTACGCCTTTTCCTTGCTTCTGTCTGCGCCTTTTTGCTTTGTACGAGTGCGGCGCTGCCTGCGCAGGCTGCACCCTCCAATGATATCGTAAAGGGCCAGGGGGCATTTATCTAATATGGCATGGATCCGGTCAATACCCGCCCGAAGGGCATGAGTATCGCCATTGGAAATAATGCGAAGATCGATCTGGGCACACGAACGGAGGAGGCACTCCTTTCTTTCGGATATGGCAAGGAGAGAGGCAAAGATGATGACAGATTTGGTTACACCATAGCTGGCAACACGGAAGCGAAGGAAAATCTGCCGGAAGGAATTGCCATCGGCACGAATTCTTTCGCAAGGGCAGGATCGATTGAAATCGGCGCGCATAATCTGGGAGCGGATGTGGAGATCGGGGATACGAAGGGATCGGAATTCAGCACGTACGGCTTCAGTCCTGCAGCCGGCAGGCAGCTAGGCGTGGCCTCGACGACGGTCGGCACGAATTCGTATGCAAACGGCATGTTCACGACGACCTATGGCAGCTACGATGTGCAGTCGAGCCAGTATCAGGAACTCCATGTGGTCGATACCATTCTTGATGGATATAAGAATGCATTTGGCACTGTCGTCGGTTCCTTGAACTCCAATGAATCGATTGCCGCCTTTCCTCATTCCGGCGCGGAAAACTCCATCATCGGGACGGGAAACCGTGTCAATAACAGCAGCGGAACCATCGCCATCGGCACGGGCAATGAGGTGAAAAATACATGGGGAGTCACTTCGGCAACGATGATTCTGAGCCAGCCGCTTGATTCTCCAAAAGCCATGCAGGATGCAATCATTGACGGAGCCAAAAAAAATCCAGGCGGCGCTGTCATGGCCATCGGCAATGGGAACAAGGTCGACAGCGTATCCTTTGCCCAGGTCCTTGGTACAGGGAATGAACTTAAGGGCCAAAACGGCCTATTTGATAGCGACAAGTATGTCATGATCGACGGATACAACAATAGTTTCACGAGAGCAAACAATACGACGGTCATCGGAACGGGCAGCAAGGGAAGCTATGTAACAAGCTCCATTGTCATGGGTGACAACGCCAATGTGGAGAACACCAAAGGCAGCGTCATGATCGGTGATACAAACAGCGCTTCTTATGTCAATTCCTCTCTGATAGCAGGCGCTAAGAATTCCATCACCGGGACAGAGAAGACGCCAAGCGCATCCAATATCTTGTCCGGCGTGGGAAATACGGCATCCGCCGTGCAGCATGTTTCTGCCATTGGATCTGGAAATACCGTCAACAATACCGCGACAACCCAGATTCTTGGCGATACGAACACCGTCAGCTATGCAGCTCTTTCTTCGGTAACCGGATCGAATAATACACTGACTGGTACGGCAGACAATGTAAGCTCAGCTAATATTTTGGATGGTTCAGGAAATACGGCGTCCAATGTAAATCATGTTTCTGCCCTCGGCGCTGTCAATGGCGTGACGAATGCAGATAAGACGCAGGTTTTGGGCGATAGGAACCGTGCAACGAATACAAACCTGTCGCAGATGTTCGGCGTGAATAATGTTTTGTCCACTACGGATGGTGCAGCAGAAAATGCAAAAGATATCCAAATCGGTTATGGTAATTCAGCCATCAATGTGCAGAATGTCACTTCTATAGGTTCAGCCAATACTGTTCTTGTTTCGAAGATGTCGCAGGTCATCGGCGACAACCGTTACCTTTCCAACGTTGACCGTTCCGTCGTCATCGGGTCGGCAGACAGCAATGCGACGCAGATGACAAGCGATGATATCGTCGCTGTCGGTTACAATTCCTATGCGACAGCCTCTGGCGGCGCGGCCTTCGGTTCGGGCTCTGTGGCAGGTACGGCAGCTGGTTATGCAGGCTATGATCCGCTGACAAATCTTCTTTCCCTGAATACGTCCCCGGCCTGGAAATCGACAAGAGGCGCCGTTTCTGTCGGCGATATTTCCAAAGGCATCACCCGTCAGATCACGGGCGTCGCAGCTGGCACGCAGGACACCGATGCCGTCAACGTGGCGCAGCTGAAGAAGGTTGTCTTCGCCCGGCAGAATGCGACGCAGCCAAATATCAAGGCAGGCAACGGCATCCAGGTCATCAAGACGTCTGACGGTATGTACACCATCAGCGCGAATATCACAGGCACCACATCCGAGACGGGCCATACATCCGCCAGCGTAGGAAATACGGCCGCAGGAACGAATACGAAAACAGCAGTCACGACGCATTCCAGCCTGGCCACTGCAGACACGGCAGGCACTGCAGGCGCAGGAAATACAGGAACATCGGGCGCTAATTCCGGCGGGACGACGATTCTTCCAATTACCCCGGACAGTAATACAAGTGTCGATAATGGTGAAGTCGTCGTGATCAGGAACGTCACGGACCCGACCAGCTTCAAGGCAGACGACGGGAACAGCGCATCGATTTCCCCGAAGGGCACCCTCTCGATCCTTGGGGACAGCACGAATACGGAAACCAGTATTTCCGGAGATTCGCTGAAAGTATCGCTCAAGAAAGACATCACCGTCGACAGCGTCAAAGCAGGAAATACTACCATCAATAACGATGGCGTCACCATAAAAGGCGGTCCGTCCATGACGTCGGGCGGCATCAATGCAGGCGGCAGGAAAGTGACAAACGTCGCGCCTGGAGAAATTTCCGCATCGTCCACGGACGCCGTCAACGGCTCGCAGATTCATGAACTCAAGGGCAGCATTACCAATAACACGACCCACCTGACACAGCTCGACAACCGCGTAGGCGACCTCGATCACCGGGTCAATGAAGTCGGCGCAGGTGCAGCCGCTCTGTCGGGCCTTCATCCGGTCGACTATGATCCGGACAGCAAGTAAAACGTCGCCGTCTCCGGTGGTTCCTACAAAGACCAGCAGGCCCTCGCCCTCGGCGCTTTCTACCATCCGAATGACGACACGCTTCTCTCTTTGGGAACGACCGTAGGTTACAACGATAACATGGTTACCGTCGGCGCCTCCTTCAAAGTCGGTGAAAGAGGAAATGTAAAGAAGGTCTACCCAGGTGAAGCAGCCAAAGAACTGACAAGCCTCAAGAAACACGTCGCTGAACAGGACAAGAAACTGGCCTCCCAGGATCAGAGAATCGGCCAGCTCGAAACCATGCTCAAAGAACAGAAGGAAATCAACGAAAAACAGCAGCAGATCATCGCAAAACTCGCCGCGAAAGTCGGCGTATAAAATAATAAAAAGCCTGACTCTGAACAAAGGAAAAGCAGAAAAGCCTCCCAAGTGCGCGGGAGGCTTTTTTGTGTGGAATTTCATTTCGGAAGGCTCGTGGAAATCAAAACTCAGTACATCGCAGTAACATGGCGGTACGTGCCGGTGCGGAAGGTTTTGCCCTGCCTCAGCGGGGAAGGGCGGTCAGCCTATCATTTAACTGTTGCTGACGAAAGGGGTGCAGTATTCATTGGTTTTTATAAAAGGTTAATCGAGCAGAGCGAGGTTGTGCGGTTTTAGCATTTTATATGAAAAAGATGAAAAACCATACAGCCGGCTTGCAGCCTGGGAGATGAACCACCTCATAAAAACCGCAAAACCAGCCTGGCGGCTGATGGAACTACATCTCATTCGTCAGCTACGCTGCCACCTTCTCCTTTCGGAGCAAGGTTAACACCCTTAAACCTCGCTTCGCTCGTGGAAATGCATTTTCCTCCATCTTCCTCTCCCATTCCCAATATCGTTTGCTTTTTTCATAGCTCTGTGATTTCTTCTATCAATCCCTCTCATTTCATAGGTTGCAGGATATACACGAGTTTTAGTCGATGGTATTCACCTAAATGAAAATGGGGACTTTGATCTAATTTTTTGATAAAGTCCGGTAAAGACGGGGATAAGATGCATAGACTTTACGCGAAATGTCTGATTCTAATTGATATTTTGATAAAAATGATTCGGTACTCTTATCTTTAAAAGAGCCTATATAGAATATGCTGCATTTAGGAATATCAAGGAAATATTTCAAACTATAACGGGAATACTGGTTTTTATTCTAAAACATAATTTTAAAATAGATTTAAAAAGCAACGTCATTTTGATAAAGCCGTATACTTTCTGACTGTTTATCCAGAATAAATTCAAACAAAATAATTCGATTTTTGACTTTATTGAGAATGGGAATTTTATTTCTAACATGCGTATTCTTGCATGGAAATGATGAAAAAAGGGGAGATTTAAATCAAATATTAATGTATGGTATATCATATTGACTGCTTTTGTAAAGAAAATGTATACTTAGTATCAACGAAGCGTCAAGACATGGTCTTGCTGCTTATCCCGGGGGAAGGCGGCAGGGGCGGGTCGTGTCATGCAAGGACGCGCCGACTGTTTCCTGCCAGCGGGTTTCGTTAGTCAGCAGGAGAACATCCACAAATCGTCCGCGGCGTGCATCGGGGGATGCGCCGCGCGGGGGACGGTTCCTGCAGAATGAGAGCGGCTGTCATGGAAGCTCTTGTTCTATGCAGCGGATGGAAGATGACATGATGAAATGGCGAAAGCTCATTTCTTGAAATAGAAAAACTGGTACAGGGAATGAGTCCAATGAATCCAGCGGCGATCCCCGCTGGATTTGAAGGGCATTCCATAAAGTCCATCCCTATCTACCGGGCGGGGTCTTCGCTTCACTTCCCTTCTCGAGGGCGGAGACGCGGCCGGGAGAACCTCCCCTAGGGCTGGGCAGCAAAGGTGCCTGCAACACACCTTAAAAAGGACTTCCTACGCCTGCGGAAGTCCTTTTTACATGGAGGCTCTTTTGAATCCCTGCACATGCGTTTTAGTTATTTTGTTAACATCGCACATTCAAACACCTTGACAAAAGAGTCCTGTTACTATTAAATAATAGAAAGAAATAAAGTAGATATATGGAACCGGAGCGATGCTTCGGCATATTTTTTACCCATAAGGTTGACAATAATAACAATGCAAGTTGACAAAGGAGACCGTAAATGTTGTACAGTGTGAAGATGCGTTCGAGCCTGGGCGGGACCCATGGCAAGGGCGGGCGCCACATTTCTGGAGCGGAGCGGATTGTTTCTGAGGATCTGGTGGATGAGACGGTGATTTCCATGATGCGCCGTGCAAGGGAGCATGAGAGAGGATGCGCGGATTTCATTCAGGTGAAGGTGGAAGAGGTGCCGGATGCGGCGGTTTCGTACTGCCTGATGCTTCCGCTTTACCAGATCGACACGAGCGAGAAGTCCGAGGGACACAGGGCAGCGGAGGCTGAGCTCATCCGCGCGGGTGTTTCTCCTTTGGCGGCCAGGCGGGGCATCGCTTCTCTGGAAGCACTGGAAGACAGCATGAGGGGCGCAATCGTGATGGATGCGGAGACGGGCGAAAGGCTCGATGGCCGCGGAGAGCGCGGGGTCCGCTGCAGCAATATGGACAGCGCTGACACGGCTGAGTATGAAGCAAAGATGCGCGGCAAGGGTCTTGGCGGCGATCATCCGCGTGAAGCGCTTGTCCTGGCATCGAAGGTGGCTCACGGACCCGGCACGGTAGCCGAGCTTTGCTGGTCGGATGATCCGGACTATGTGACGGGCTACGTCGGCTCGCCGCTTCACGGCTATGGCCGCATTACGGTGATGAAGGACAAGGGCGACCCGGTCGGCGGGCGCGTTTTCTTCGTGAAGCACGGGACAGATGTTGCTCTTTATGAAGACTATATGCAGAATCAGACGGTATTGGTGAGGTTATCAAATGAAACTTGAAAATATGGGAAAGGCGCTGGATGAAATCCGCGAAGGCGGGCGCTTCCGCAAAGTGCAGGATCTCCGCATGGTGACGGCGTCGAAGGGCGTCCGCCGCGACGGTTCGGAGTGCATTGTCTTTAATTCGAATGATTACCTTGGCATGACGCATGAACAGGAGGTCCAGGAAGCGGCCAGGGATGCCGTACGCTGGGGCACGGGCTCGGGCGGCGCGCGTCTGACATCGGGTGCTGTCTTTGAACTCTCGGATCTGGAAAAGGAGCTCGCTTCCTTCAAGCATGCGGAAGATGCCGTCATTTTCAATACAGGCTACATGACAAACCTGGGCGTCCTCTATGCCCTCGGCGGCAAGGACGATATCATTTTCTCGGACGCACTGAACCATGCTTCCATTGTCGACGGATGCAGGATTTCCCGCGCCCGCACGGTCATTTATCCGCATTCGGATATGGCTGCTCTGGAAGAACTTCTGAAGAATACGCCTGTGAGCGGGCAGCGTTTCATCGTGACAGACGGGGTGTTCTCGATGGACGGGGACATCGCGCCGGTCCCGGACCTGATCCGCCTTAAGGAAAAATACAATGCCTGCCTCATCGTCGATGATGCGCACGGCGTCGGCGTGATCGGCGAGACGGGAAGAGGCTCTGCGGAGCATTTCCACGTCTCTGGCATAGATATCCAGGTGGGGACGCTGTCCAAGGCGCTCGGTGCTGAGGGCGGCTATGCAGCTGCTTCAAGGGAAATCTGCGATTACCTGAGGAACGTTTCAAGGCCGTTTATTTTCTCTACGTCCATCTCAGCCGTGACCGGGATGACGGCGCTGGCAGCTTTACGCCTTCTGGAGCGCGAGCCGGAGCGCTTCGTGGGACGCTTGATGGAGAATACCCGGTACATGAAGGAGAAGCTGGCAGAAGCGGGGATTCCCGTAGAACCAAGCGACACTCCGATCATTCCCATCATACTGAGCGAAGAGGAAAAGACGCTCGCATACGCCTCCCGATGCATTGAGGAAGGCATCCTTCTCTCTGCTATCCGTCCGCCGACGGTGCCCGCCGGGACGAGCCGCATCCGCCTGACCGTGACCGCGGCTCACACGAAAGAAGAACTGGACCGCGCCGTTGCGGTCATGAAAGCGCATTTCCCCCTGCCCTAGCCATCGAAAGGAGCACCTTATGACCGTGACAGGAGAGAGACAATGGATCGTGGATATCTGTGAGACAGCGATGCTCGCCGTTCTCATAGCCGTCAGCGGAGTCTTCCGCATCCCGGGCCTTGTCCCGGGGACGGAGTTCCAGCTCTCAGCCCCGATTGCCGTCGCCATCTGTGGCGTCTTTGGATTTAAGAAATACCTGATTGCAGGGATCCTCGCATCCCTCTTAAGCATGACGATGGGGACCGCGACCATCCTGAACGTCGCCGTCGCCATGACATTCCGCGTCGTCGGCCTTGTATGGCTGGCGCTTGGAGACAGCCGCGTATTCTACGTGATTTCCGGTCCCGTGGGAAGCGCCGCTGCCCGCGTCCTCATGTACTTCCTCCTGGGGAAGGGGCTTGAAGTCATGCTCATCGCAGCCGCTCCTGGCATGATCTATACCGCCGCTACCGCATGGCTCTTCGGGAAAATCTTCATGCGCTGTCGCCTGGAAAGACGATAAATACAGTAATGCACAGTACTTCCATTTCTGTAAGGGAAAAAGCAAAAGGGATGGGTAATTTTCATGCCATCTTTACGCTTTGACAAAAAAGAATTTGCCGAAACGCCGGATAGACAGTAAAATGGGGAAAGAATTCCCCCCAAGGAGGCAAATTATGATTACACCAATGGACATCCATAATAAGCAGTTCACGAAAGCCACCGTCCGTGGTTACAGCGAAGAGGAAGTCAATGATTTCCTGAACCAGATCGTCGCTGACTACGAACGCATTTACCGTGAACACCGCGAAATGGAAGAAAAACTTGACCAGATGAAAGCAAAACTGGCCAATTATGAAAAGATCTCCGAAACAATGACTGCCACCCTGCAGCTCGCCAAAGACACCGCTGAAAACGTGAAGAAGAACGCGCGCAGAAACGCAGACATCCTCATCGCCAACGCCAAGGCCGACAGCGAAAAGCAGATCAAAGACGCGCAGGACTACCGCCGCACCCTCATTCACAACATGATGCAGACCGAAGGCAACATGAAATCCTACGTAGGCAAGATCAGAAAAGACCTCGAACTCGCCCTCGCAGCAATCGATGAACTCGACCGCATGAAAGCCCCCCTCGGCGACGGCGCAGCACAGGAATCCTTCGCAGAAGCTGAAACAGAAGCAGCGGAAGACGAAGAAAAATAAAATCAATCAAAAAAGACCGCAGAGATGTGGTCTTTTTTTGATGGTGAGGGCGGGGGAAGCTCTTGCCGTTGGATCCGCTCTTTTTTTTAGGTTCTTCACGCTTTTTTGTGGGATAAAAATAATAACATATAAAATTGGCATTG
>OGZH01000514.1_pt1 | contig 26706 bp, 27 predicted proteins | sample 1576741 | NCBI WGS metagenome assembly OGZH01 (sample SAMEA3541560, study PRJEB24748) | human gut metagenome | biome: human gut; feature: human-associated habitat; material: faeces | place: China | collected 2012 | reverse complement strand
GATAGCGGATATGTTCTGCAAATGGCCCAGATGGACTTCAAGAATATAAAATTCCACTTTACAAGCGAGTTCTGATTCGTATTCTGAATTGGGATTGAGAGATACAGGGATGCAAAGGGTAGAAACTTTGTATCCCTGTATTCTTTAATATATCAGGATAAAGAGTTATCTTTGTATCTATAATGATTAAAACAATTTGGTTATGGCAACTGTGGAATTGAATGCCTGTCGTAATGAACTGGCTCGGGATATATTGGCTACTGATGATCTGGATGTGCTGAGAACGACGCGTCGGGCTTATCGGCGTGCAATGCAGAGACGAAATTTGAGGATGATGGAGTTGGAAAAAATGAATGCCAAAGGTCTTGCTCCATATACGATGGACGAACTGAATGCAAGGATTGATGAGGCGGAAGCGGAATTTGCTGCGGGCAAAGGAGTACCTGCTGAAGCAGCGCATCAGCGAATGAAACAATTTATAGCAAATCTATGAAGGTAGAGTGGGCACCCCGGGCTCTGCATGAATGGGAAAATACAGTACGCTACATCTATCGTGAATTTGGTAGAAAGGCTGCTGAAGAATTTGAGCAAAGTGTGGCTAAATGGGAAGCTCGTATAGCCATAAATCCTGAGTTGGCACATCAGGAGCCGTTGTTAAAACACCGGGATAAATTATATCGGGGATTGATAGTGAGTAAATATAATAAGCTGATTTTTTATGTAGAAGAAGATATTGTCTATATCTCCGACCTTTGGGACATGCGCCGTGAGCCTTCACGATTGTCAAGGCGTTTAAAGTAAGGCTGTTCTCTTGATTGATAAAGCGCGGGAGGCATGAGCTTGTTAAAAAGTTTATGCCTCCCGTGCTTTTTTGTAGGGAGAAAGTGCTACCTTTGCACCTTATTATATTAACAGATACATTCAAGATGAAACACGCGTCTCTTCCTCTCTTGTTGACTTTCCTTTTCGGCCTGACAGCCTGCTCGAAACCTGCCGACCCGACTTTGATGAACTACGAACAGTCCCTTGCCCGTGCCGACTCGCTGGTACAATCTGGCGCTGCCGACAGTGCCCGGATAGCTCGTTTGCTCTCCGGCTTGCACAGTGAATACAATCAGGTGAAGGAACATTCCGGTGGAAGTCTGGTTCGCATAAAGCCCGCTGACAAGCGGAAACAATATCTGTGGGGAACATTCACCGCACTGATGATAGGCCTCAATGTATGGCTTTCCATCAAAGATATCCAGTTTTCCAAGGATCGCAAGCACCGCCGCTATCTCGTAAATTTGAGCGAGAACGAACAACGCCTGCGTAACAACGAGCGCGAACGCGAAGAATTGGAAGCGTGTTTGAACGAAATGGCGTTGACGGACGAAGAGCGTGAAGAAGTAGAAGAGTCTTTGTTGAATCTCACGGACCGGAATGTGCTCTTGCGAGGAGAGAACGACTCCCTCCGCATTCGCCTTAAGGAATATGAAAAGCGTCCGTTGCCTCGTGAAGCGGAATTGCTGGAGAAGCAGAACGAACGCATCTGTCTGCTTGATAAGCAAGTACAGACGCTTACTTCAACGTTGATAGACCGTGACGACGTGGTGGAACGCCTGCGCCGTCAGCCCAAGTTTCTTTCTGATAAAGACTGGGAACACTTGACGCAACTTGCTAATCGCGTGTACAGTGACTTCACCAACCGTCTCGCCACACGTTTTCCTTCATTGACTGCCGCCGACCTGCAACTTTGTCTGTTGATACGTCTGCGCTTTACGAATGCACAGGTGGCTACGCTTATTGCGGTGTCGCCTGCCTCGGTTTCACAACAAAAATTCAGGCTGAAGAAAAGGCTGATGCAAGAGGAGGAGACACTGTTTAAGGATGGGGTATCCAAGACCTCCAACCGCATAGAGGTCCCGGTCTTCTGGCGATTGTAATCCAATATGCCGTTCTTGATATTACCTCTATTCAAATGGGCGAAATCAACGAACGACATTCCCCCATATTGAAACATCAAACAAAGGGCCAACTGTGTCTTCCTTAACTTCTCTCCTTTTACAGGGACAGTCATCAGGCGATTCAAATCACCCAGAGGCAAGGATTTCTTGCGCTGGCTTTCCACACCCGTAAAAACCCCCTTGAATAATGAAGGGATAAACGCCGCCTCGCCATTCTCCACCGCCTTGTTATAGATACAACGCAAACGGCGGATATACGTGGAGACCGTATTACGCATGCAGCCTTTCTCCAACAAATAAGCCTCGTACCGGCGAAGAGTATCCTTATTTATATATGTATATGGGATACGATCCGTCCCGCTATACCGTATAAAAGAGTTCATCGCATCCTGATAACTTTTCGCCGAGGAATACCGTCCTTCCTTTTGTAACAGACTTATATACTCTCGCATCCCTTCCACCAAATCTTTCTCATCCATATCTCTCTATTTTAAATTCCAACTGAAAACAAACACGCAAAGTTAGACATCTTGACGATTACTAACTCTCAAACAAGCATTTACAATTAAAACATCTTCATATATTTTTTTCACTGTAAAGAGTCATTTATTTCATAGTTATGACTTTTTATTTCATAGTTATGACTTTTCCAAATCATAACTATGAAATTTTCAATACAAAAAAACATATAAAAACGTGGATCTAAATCTATCGTCCGGAAATGCCACAACTACGAATTTCTCACTTCAGACAGGATAGAAATTTCAAATTAAAAGTTAAAGCACAGATTGTCGAAAAAATAAAAATCCTAAAATATGAACGTTTTCAAACTTTTTAGAGGCTCTCTATGTTTATTATGAGATAAAAATAAAAACCTATGCGATTTAAACTAATAGGCCTCATCTGTCTTATAATGCAGTGTAATTTATCTTGCACTCAACACATTATAAACAAAGAAACCGTCCAGACTTTGGATTTACACCGCTATATGGGGAAATGGTTTGAAATAGCACGCTTTGATCATCGCTTTGAGCATAATCTCGTAGGGGCTACCGTGGAATACTCATTTCTCCCGAATGGAGATATAGAAGTTGTTAACAGCGGATATTGGGGTAATTTTTCCGGTTCCTTCAAACGAGCGAAAGGTATAGCCAAAATAACAGATCCTACGTGTCCTAGTAAATTAAAAGTGTGTTTCTTTATGCGGTTCTATGCCGAGTACAACATTATGGAAATTGACGAGGATAATTACTCATACGCTCTCGTAGGCAGTAATACCTCAGACTATTTATGGCTACTTAGTCGTACGCCTACACTCCCAGAAGAGGCTATTCTCTTTTTATTGACTAAGGCCAAAGAAAGAGGATATAACACATCAATGCTCAAATGGGTCAAACAAAAACATGAAAATCAAAAATAATTTCTTCAAATTTCGCTATAAGCATTGAAAATATTCAACTTATGGCTAATTTTGTTGTTATAATATAAAAAGCGTTGTTTTATGAAAAAAATATTACAAGAGTTTAAGCAGTTCGCCATGCGAGGTAACGTAGTGGACATGGCGGTAGGTATCATTATCGGTGGTGCCTTTGGAAAGATCGTATCTTCTATCGTAGCGGATCTGATCATGCCGGCGGTAGGTTTACTTGTAGGTGGCGTCAATTTCACGGATTTAAAAATCACCTTGAAGCATGCTGTAATGGAGGGAGACAAGGTGATCTCTCCGGCGGTCTCCATTAACTACGGAAATTTCATACAAGTGACACTGGATTTCATAATCATAGCTTTCGCCGTCTTTTTACTTGTCAAAGGTGTTAATGCTTTAAGCAAGAAGAAGGAAGAGGCCCCGAAAGCTCCGGCCGCTCCCCCTGCGGATATCCAATTACTTACCGAGATTAGGGATTTACTGAAAAATAACAAATAAACACCAACCTTATTGGTTGACTTGCTGTTTCATAACTACAAAAAATAATGTTTTAACTCATAAAAAGTAGTAGTTATGAAAAATGTATTATTCGGTTTAGCCGTAGGTGTAGTTGTTGGTTACGTACTTCGCAGGATGGAAGATCAAGGACAGTTCGAATGTCTGGAGAACGAACTCCACGGTCTTACAGATAAGGCGAAGAAAAAAGTAAAGGACGTGGTAGACACGGGTAAAAATCAAGTCGAATACGTCAAAGACAGAGTAGAACATATGGTTGAAAAACCTAAAAGTAATTAATCGACCTCCCTGTTATTAGGGCAAGAAAAAGAAGCTATCACAAAAAAAGTCAATGATAGCTTTTTTTTTTTCATTTTAGATGTAACGTTTTTTCAACTCCATTCGTCTTATAAGAAAAGAGTATAAATTAATTACACTTCATATGAGAACAAGAATGATGGCCTTATTTGCGTTGATCGCTTTTTGCGTGATGCCTATCGAGGCGAAGAAAGTAAAAGGGAATGGGGATATTATCACGAAAGAAATCTCCGTCAGAGACTATTCAGCGATAAAAGTCGGCTCAACCGCCATGGGGTATAGCGACAGTTGGTTCAGCCTATTCAGCCGTGGGGGAAATCCGTCGTACGTTTTCGGATATACGCAAGGAGAATCAGCGTCCTTACGAATCACGATCGACGAGAACTTATATCCTTATATAAACGTTCAAGTAAAAAACGAAGAACTTTCAATCTCCACAGAGAATGGTACACAATTAAGCCCTACCCGATTTAAAATAGAGGGCACTTCCAAGAAGCTGGAAAAAATCCAGATGTCCGGTTGTATGGATTTTGTCCTGAGAAGCGCTTTATCCGGAGATGATCTGGAAATTATAGCGACAAGGGGTAGCGACGTGAAAATGGAGAAACCGGTCAACGTATCTAATTGCATAATTGAGGCGACCAGCGGTAGCGATATCATCATCAACGATCTTACTACCCGAATAATACGAGGCCGTGCCAGCGGAGGTAGCGATCTCAAGCTTACGGGAAAAGCGGAGAACGGCGAATATTCCGCCTCAGGTGGCTCGGATATCAAGGCTTATGATCTTATCTTAAACCAGTTGGAATGTTCCGCCAGTGGTGGCTCCGATATTTATACGCACGTAACCGATTATATCAAGGCTTCGGCAAGCGGAGGTAGTGATGTACATTACAAAGGTTCGGCAAGATCGGATACATCCACTTCCAGAGGAAGCGATATTATAAAAGAGGGTAATTAACACCCTCTTTTTTTACCCTCTTATACATTGAATTTTATAACAAAAGTACTTCCTTTTCCAACTGCGCTATCAACAGAAAGTGTTCCTCCATGAGCTTCCACGAAGTCTTTACTGATAGCCAACCCTAGGCCACTCCCTTGTACCTTCGTTCCCGGCACACGGAAATAGCGATCGAATATACTTTGATGATATCGGGGATCAATACCCTTACCGAAATCTTGCACATAGATCTCCACGCTATGATCTTGCTGGCGGGCACCGATTATGATACGGCCATTCTCCGGGGTATAATGAATTGCGTTCGACAATAGATTCGTCAAGACCCATGCGATTTTCTCGCTATCCACGAAAAGCTTGGAAATCTTCTCCGGGTATTCCACCTCTATATGGCAATTGAAGCGATCAGCTTGCACTTGGTTCGCCTTTATCGCATACTCGATCAATTCGATCGGTTTGGTTATTTTCGGATTCAATTGTAGCTTGCCAGCCTCCACCTGCGTCATTTTCAATAGCTCACTGGTTATTTCCAGTAATCGATTACTACTTTCCTTGATACTTTCCGCCAGTGCTTTTTGCTCGTCGTTCATGGCTCCCACACGGGCATCCTCCAACAATTTCAGGCTCATCATGATCGCCGATATCGGAGTTTTCAATTCATGGGAGATCGTCGAGATAAAAGTGGTCTTAGCGGAATCCAACTCCTTAAACTCCGTGATGTTCTTCAATAAGATCACGTCGCCCACATACACCTCCGCCTCGCCATTCTCCAACACACGGATCGGTATATATTGCACTTGAAAATAACTTTCCTTATTATCTGCGTAAATTTTAAGCGGCTCTTTTTTCTCGCTCGGCTGGATCAGTTCCCGAACTAACCTGCGAAGCAAATCGTTCCGTAAGGATAATTCCGAGGCAGACTTTCCGATCACGTTTTCCCGCTTGAGATTCAAGATCGTCAAAGCCTCGTTATTGGCGAAAAGAATCTTACGATCCCGATCCAAGCCTATGATTGGCTCCGTGATACTATTCACGATAGCCTCTATATATTTCTTTCCTTGGATAATATCCGCCAACGTACTTTTCCGGTATTCCGTAAGCCGTTCCGCCATCCGGTTAAAGGATTTCGCGACCCCCTCGAATTCATCATATTTAGCGAGATCCAAGCGTTTCTCGTAATTATGGTTAGCGATCTCCATGATACCGTCCATCAACATACGGATAGGGGTATTTATCGAACGGGGGAAACGTATTAAAAAAGCGAAAGCGACCACCATACAAGAGAGGCCAATCCCCCAAATCCAAAATAAAGCCTTTTGAGACGTAGACTCCGCCACTTGGCTTTTCCTGTAGATAGAAGCCATATTCAAACTCATGACTTGATTTAAGGCGAGACGTACACGACGGATATTCTCCTCATTACGCTCTTTCGCCAATTGCTCGTATTGAGCGACTAGATGTGAGGTGGCCACATTCTCATCGACCTCCGTGATATTCTTTTTCTGTAGCCCTAGGTTTTTCTCGAAATCTGCTTGAGCCGAAGGATCGCTATCAATTCGTTCCAGCGCATCCAGCATCCGGCGTGAATAGAGCAAAGAATTATAATTATCGGCCAATATGTTCCTTGTGTCGGCAGACATATCGGAGATGTTCTTTACCGATAGACCTCCCAGCAAAACGATCATGGCAAACAGCAGCCCGATTCCGTATCTTAGTTTTGTTTTAATCTTCAGACTCATAGGTGATGTATTTTAAGCGATTATTATTAAGTTTACGTTCAGCAAAGATAAAATATTTAGCAATGTCCGTTTCTCCTTGCATATCTTCAAAATGCTTTCGGGTATACATAAATGCAGAATATGAGACTAAAGCCCATACTCCTCAATCTTCCGATAAAGAGTAGTGAGGCCTATACCTAGAAGGCGGGAAGTTTCGGTTTTATTGCCTTTTGTGTATTTGAGCACTTTTTGGATATGCATTTTCTCTACGCCACTCAGGTCAAAACCGCTATAAGATTCCGTACTCGCCGCAGAGGAGGTTTGCATATTCAAAGGGAGGGCATCCAAGGTTAAGGTATCTCCATCGGCAATAATTAGGCTACGCTCAATTGCATTACGCAACTCACGTACGTTACCTTTCCAAGCTCGTTTTTTCAGGGCATCTATATATTCGGGCGAAATTGTTCGGATATTCTTTCCCATCTTGGAGGAAAAAGCGGAAACAAAGGCTTTTATATGGAGAGGGATATCCTCGACCCGTTCACGAAGCGCAGGAAGATGGATCTGGAAAACGGAAAGCCGATAAAATAGATCTTCCCGGAAATGTCCTAGCTCGATCTCTTTCTCTAAGTCACGATTGGTAGCGGCAATAATGCGTACATCCACTTTCGTAGGTTTCGTATCGCCGATCTTGATAAACTCCCCGGTCTCAAGGATACGGAGCAATTTCGCTTGCAAGTCGAAAGCCATTTCCCCGATCTCATCCAAGAAGATCGTACCTCCGGAAGCTTCCTCAAACAAGCCTTTTGTCTCTTTCAAAGCACCGGTAAAAGCCCCCGCTTTATGACCGAACATCTCGCTTTCCAATAAATCCCGACTAAAAGAGGAACAATTGATAGCGACAAAAGACTTCCCTTTCCGGGAACTATGTTGATGGATGGATTGAGCAAAGACCTCTTTTCCCGTACCGGTCTCACCAGTCAACAGAACCGGAACCTCCGTAGCCGAGACTTTCTGAGCCAACGCTATCGCCGCTTGGATAGCGGGTGATTTACCGACAATCGTATCAAACGAATATTGCCTCCCGACGGACGTAGCTTCCTTCTTTTGCTGTTGATAAGCGGCAGAAGCTCTCTCCATCGCTTTGGCTACCAGAGGAATGATCTTATTATTATCATCCCCTTTCGTGATATAATCGAAGGCTCCATTCTTGATTGCCTGTACGCCATCCGGAATATTACCATGCGCGGTAAGTAGGATGATCTCGGATAGAGGGCGAAGTTTCTTTAAGTCCGACACCAAATCCACACCATTACCATCCGGCAAGAACACATCGCACAATACCACCTCTGGCGAATGTTGCTCCATCTGCCTCAGCCCCGCCTTACAAGTAGCAGCCTGTAAGACCTCGTATCCCTCCAAACCGATAATGCGTGAAAGTAAACCTAAAATCTGCTTCTCGTCGTCGATAATTAAAACTTTGCCCATACACCGGAGTTATTTATTTGGGCACAAATGTACGCTTTTTACCTTTTTCCCAAAAGCATTAAAGCATACATGTTAACGCCGTCTTATTTAAAATCGTCACCTTTCTCCTTGTAATGCTGATAAATCCCTCATCCACCAATCTCCCGATTTCCTTCGATAAAGCCGGGCGGGTAACACCAAAATACTCCGCTAACTGCTCTTGGGTATGTTCTAGTTCCACGACATTCGAATCCTTTTGCTGATGTTCGAATAAGTAATAAATAAAGCGGTTCCGGATGCCACGAAACGAAAGCACCTTCAAACGAGTCATCGTACATTTATTACAGCTTGTACTGACACAAAGGAAATTATGCAGGAATAACGGCATAGAATGCATTAAGGTAAATACAGACTCCTTGGAACCCTTAAGCAATACCACATCCTCATCGACGGTAAAAGTAGCGGGGAACTGGTTTTTCTCGGAAAAGATATGAGGCGTAGCGAACGTGCGTGGAGCCTGTATCGTCTCCACGCGCACGATGTTACCCGATACGTCCAAAACATCCACGTTCAATTTTCCCTTCAATAAGACATGAAGGGCGTTACAAGTCGTTCCTTGATGAATTATGGTTTTTCCTTTTGGATGCTCCTCTACTGTATATTCAAGTTTATCCAAAAACTCTTCCCGCATCTTAAGCGTAAAATTCTTAAAAAGCGGAATTTTAAACATATCGGTTATATCCATCGTATCTTGTTTTGAAAAAAGGTTTACTCCTGCAAATATACCCTTTTCCTTGAGAACTGTTACCATTTCGTCGTGAATATAGTCGGATTAATATTTATTGATAACCAACCCCAATCTTGCCAATGAGACGGATTTCCACCCTTCACGACCTTCATGGTATTCGTTCCCAACATCGTAGAATATCCCGCCGATAATTTCACGTCTTTCATGATTACCCAATCCACTTGGAAATCCAATTCCGAACCTAAACCTTTACTCAATTTATCATTACCTTCGTATACGTCGCCCGTGATGGAGAAATAATGATAGGCTAAAGACAGGTTTACCTTGGAAGAAGGTTTATAGGCGACATTTACCTGATTATCCCATAAGCCCGGATTCAATCCGTTGACAAAAGAGGAGGCGTAGAAATAATCCATGGCACCATAAAACTTATGATGGGTTCCGTACAGAGGATCAAACGCCTTATATTTCCCGTCGGCCCCATCCGAGCCACTCAGATAATCACTACCTACACCGATCTTCCATTGCGGATCGATTTGATAAGCGGCGTTTACCGCCCATAAAAAAGCGGAAACATCCCGTCCGCTTTTCGTCTTGCCGAATTGATAATAGAACGTACCGCCTACCATCCAGTGGCTAGGCGTATAGATCAGGTTCGTTCCCAACGTTTGCAGGTATTTTGTATCCGAGTTTTGTTTCTCGGCATCACCGCCTTCCATCCCTAAGTTCATAAACAAGAAGGATGCGTTAAAACTCTTGTCGAAGAGATGCTTATACCAAAGGGTTTGCATTGTTTTATAGGGTTGCGCGCCCGGAGCGTAATACGTTCCTCCGATCGTTTTCTCATCATTCTGGTTGAACGCAAGAATTAAATGCAGTTGGTTATTCGTGTTCTCATAGCCCAGTTTCAAAGCGTCGTGATAACGACCGGCCACGTTCCAATCCAATGCACCCATGATACGCTCGTCATCGTATACCAACGACTGGCGACCTAACTTAGCGAAGAAACCCGATCCGAAATCCAGTTTCGCCCACGCCTCATTCAAGATAAAACGACCATTCTTATCGATTTGAGGATCCTGCCCCCATACGCCAACATGTTGCGCGGACAAACCGATAGACAAACGATCCCGCTCATACCCCAAAGAAAAGCGGGCACGGTTATTGATAAACCCGGTGGACTCGGCATCTTTAGGCCGGGGGAATAAGACCCCGTTCCGGTACTCGGCTCTCGGACGTATCTGCACTTTCATCGAAAACGTATTCTCTTTCGTATTTTGTGTTTCTTCCGCTTGCGCGAAAAGGGGCACAGAGAGCAAGCCCGCTACTAAAACAACTAGTTTTTTCATATACCTCTGATTTTAATTATTCCATATTATAAGTATGTACACTATATCCTCGTGCGGAGGGTAGATAATTCACGCCAATCCAACACACCTGTAGCAAAAGAAAAGAGAAAACCAAAAGCCCCAACGCCGCCGAATAACGCAAGTGATGACGAAGGCGATAATGGATATAAATCAAGTACCCCAACCAAGTGGCAGCCGCCCATGTCTCCTTCGGGTCCCAATTCCAATAATGCCCCCACGCCTCCTTGGCCCATAAAGCGCCGAACAGCATCCCAATCGTGAGGAAGGCCATACCGACATATACCAAGTTATCGCATAAACTCATCATCCCCTCGTCAATCCCCTTCTTCCTCGCACGGATCAGCAGGTAAATGGCGATAAGGGCAGCGGCGCCCAGCATGGCGTAAGAGAACATATAGACTATCACGTGCGGAGCGAACCACGGGCTTTGCAAAGCGGGCATCAAGGTCTTGTTATGTATCTCCGGCTTAAACAGATTGACACAGATAAAGACAAAGGCCAACAATGTACTAAAGGAAAGTATCCATTTATACCGCCAACGGACATAAGTGATCACGCCCGCCACCGGCAAGAAGAAAGAATACCATAAACGAGTCTCGCCCATCGTGCGCAAGGGCGGCCTCTCCAACGAGATCCACATCCCTACGATAAAAGCGGAAAATATAACCAAGCCAAACACGGTCCAAGCGACAGCCCCCTTGGAAAAAGAAGGACGATAAGCCAACCATGCCCCACCTATCCAGCAAAGTAACGCCGGAGCGGCGAAATAAATAAAGTAACTCCAATCCATACTATTCTTTTTTTACGGGAGCGGACAGGAATAATCCGATCGCCCCGGCTATCATCATTAAGATCCCTGTATAAACGATCGGCAACCATGGATCTCTTACCAACTCAAATACACTCATCCGGCTCCATTTACCTTTCGTCTCGTCGTAACTCAACTGGTAGATTTTCCATCCGGCGATAGAGAGCGGCTTATTCACCTCGATACACGCCTCCTTGGTCTGTTTATCTTTCGTATAGACCATAACGTCCGAGGCAAAGCGTCTCGGTTCCCGTTCCGGCATCACCATGCTAACCGCATCATCCAGCTGGAGCGATATATATGGGAAGATATAGCTGCCACAACTCACCCAGCCTTCCTTCTGCCGTCCGGTAAGTTCGTTACGTGCTTTTACGTATAAAGCGGTGGTCGCCCCCTCGGAGTGAAATTCCACGAAGTTTACCGTATCCTGCCCCATCACGCAAGCTGCCATCGGTAGTGAACGGGTAACCTCAACCTTCCAGCCTTGCAGGTTCCCGGCCAAGGGAGTTTCCTCTACCAATAGATTCTCGGGTTGCTTTTCGGGAAGCGCTTTTCCGGTCGTATTGTCGATCAGCATTAACTTAGGAGGATATTCATCGATCGTAAACGAACGAAGCTCGATGGCGAGCGGTAGCTCTATCATCTCATTCTTCTCGTCCGAAGCCCTCCACTCGGGATTCTCCAACGGAACCGTCATCCGTAAACGGCGTAAATCCCCGTTTCCCAAGATCGCCGCCAGCAGCGTGATAAATAAGCCGGCATGGTTCAGCATAAACGGAACATCCCACCAGCGAAACGATACGATACGCTTCAATGTGACAAAGCCCAAGACAAACAAGAAATAGAGAAACAGCAGGACAAAAGGCCACGACATCGTAATCCGCTCGATACCCGGACCCACAAATCCCATAACCAACACAACTGACAAAAGAGCCGACAAAGAGGTAATGCTCGCCGTTAACCCGGAAAACCACTGGACAACCGTGATTTTCCGGCTAACAACAAACCCTATACATAGAACCAGCAGAAAAATCAATCCTCCGGCCACATTCACCGGATATTGGAACAACCCTGCCTGAACCGGGCCAGTGATCAGTTGCAAGCCAAATCCCGTAATCAGTAAACCGGCACAGATGGCCCAGCCTTCAGCAGATCCCCAAGGTTGTTTCCACATAATCAAATGTTCTTCGCTAAACGATTATTTTCTTGCGCCTCTTTCACCCATTGAGGAACGATCGTATTCAGGAATTTTTCCTTGGCGGTACGTTCAGCGGCCATATCCAAACCGATATATTGCTGAGCCTTTTCTTTCGTAGAGAAGTCCGGCATCGGAACATCATCCGTATAACCTAATTTCGCTAACACTTTCGCAGTAGCCAGACGAGCCTGCATCGCCTTATCCAATCCATTGCCTAATATCCTTTGAATCTCTTGCGGAGCGTGGAACGCACCACCATGAGAAGCCACGCCGAAATCCCAACGCCATTGTGCCTGACGGATCAGTTTCAATACATCTTTCATCTGATCCTCGGTAGCCCCCTTATCCCACGCGAACTTCGCCTCGATATGCGCTTCCGCCAACTCGGTCTCCAAACGGTTACGCATCTCGTTCGCCTTATTCTGACGCTCGTACACATTATTGCGTAAGGTCTCCTCGCTCTCACGGTGGCAAACCTGACACGTACGGTCGATCATAGCCAACGGGCTTTGGATATGGTGGTCACTATATTTCACGCCCCCCTCGCTCTTATACGGCATATGGCAATCGGCGCAAGATACACCCCGCTGCGCATGGATACCCATTTGGGAGATCTCATAATCCGGATGCTGTGCCTTTAAAATAGGAGCACGGCTTAGCTTATGCGTATAATCGGAGAAACCGGCCTCATCATAATAAGCCTCCATATCCTCAACCGTAGAACCTTTATCCCAAGGGAAAGTCAAGTATTTGCCATCGCCCTTGAAATAATATTCCACGTGGCATTGCGCGCAAACCAAGGAACGCATCTCTTGCTGGGTCGCTTTCGTGATGTCCTTGCCTTGACGCTGGAAAGCCTCGATCAAAGCCGGGCGACTGATATGCAGGTTCATATTCTCCGGCTCATGGCAATCGGCGCAACCGATCGGATTCACGATCTCTTTACCCAGAGAAGCCCATTTGCCCTTATAGAAATTATCCACGCCCATCGCTTGCATCATACGGGGAACATCCGGGCTTTTACAAGTCCAGCAAGTAGCCGGTTGCGGCCCCTCGTTCTCTGTCATCGGAGCGCCTACACGCAACGTGTTACGCATATCCTCGATCGCATGCATATGCCCTCTCGGGGTAGAATAATCCTTAGAGAAAGCGTAACCAGCCCAAAGGATAACCATTTCCGGACGAGCCTCCAGCACATCGACCGCCTGATTCCCGTTGTATAAACTCTTGAAACTCGTATCCGCCGTAGCCTCCCAAGTCTGGTACTCACGTGGATAATTCGATTCGAACTTATCATTGCGAGCCTCGATTCCTGTGATCTCCGTCTTCTTATTATTCATTACGCTAGTGACCTCCGCATGTCTCTCGTTCACGGAAGCTGCGATCATACCCAAAACAAAAACAACGACCATGGTTCCTCCAAACAGCAACCAACCTTGCCATGATTTTAATTTCTTTTCCATAACTATACTGATTTATTATTATTTACTTAGGATATCTTTTAACCAGTCCGGCGATACGGACTTCGGATAAGGCACCAACGCATTCGGTGTAGAAGACAGGCTGTTCATACCTCCGTGCGGCACCTCGCGATGGCAATCCCAGCAAGCTTTCCCTTCTCCCGCCATTGCCATCTCATGATCGATCCTTCCGGTATTCACGAATTCCGTATTCAACTGCGTATGGCAACGGATACAGTTATTCATGATTACCTCCGCGCTCTCGTCGATCGCCTGTATCACTTGCGGTTCCCCTCGCATCATGAATACCGAGGCGTGGCGCATTCCGTCCATACCCTTGAAGAACCACTTCTTCACGGCGTTCTCGTGCGGCACATGGCAGTCGTTGCAAGTGGCGTTACGGCTGTGCGAGCTATGATTCCATGTAGCGTAATAAGGGCCCATGATGTGGCAATTCACGCAAGTAGCCGGGTCATCGGACAAATAGGTCCACGCCCGGGAAGCATATAAGGTATAAGACCCCAGCCCGCAAAGGACACCTCCGGCTATAATAGCGGCTAGTTTCCAAGTTCTTGTCGGGAACAGCGTTTGTATTATTTCTCTTATTTTCATACCGCTGATTCTTTAATATTGGTTTATGAGACACAAATATCCTAAACTTGCGTGCGGGAAATTGTAATAAATATTACATTGCACGAAATTTTATGCGTAAAATGAAAAGATTGTTATTTATCTCGGTCTCCGCACTCCTTTTATGTTCTTCGTGCGTGAGTAAAAAGAAATACCTCCTTGCCGAGAACGGCCGGTTGGAGGCGATCGGACGTGGCGACGCCTTGAAGGAGGAATTGATTAAATGCAAGGACGATAACGACGCGCTCAACAACCGGATCGCCGCCTTGATAAGGGATACGACCACAATGGGGCGTGATATCCGTAATTACCAGACCATGTTGAATACCAATATGGGTGAGCAGGACAAACTGAATGCCTTGTTACAGCAAAAGATGAGTGAGCTGGACGAGCGTGAGCGTACCATCAACGAGCTACAGGATATGATGAACGCACAGAACGCGAAGGTACAGAATCTGTTGAGTAGCGTGAAAGACGCTTTGCTGGGTTTCAACAGCGACGAGCTGACCGTAACCGAGAAGAATGGTAAAGTATATGTAGCCATGTCGGATAAGCTTCTGTTCCAATCGGGTAGCGCAAAGGTCGATAAACGAGGCAAGGAAGCGTTGGCTAAGTTGGCCGAGGTGTTGAATAAGCAAAACGATATAGACGTTTATATAGAGGGCCATACGGACAGCAAGCCGATCAATACCGCCCAATTCAAGGATAATTGGGATCTAAGCGTGATCCGTGCGACCTCCGTAGTACGTATCCTTACCAAGGATTACGGGGTGAATCCGTTACAGATACAGCCTTGTGGTCGTGGGGAGTTTATGCCGGTCGCTGATAACGAGACCGCCGATGGACGTAGCAAGAACCGCCGTACGGAGATCATCATGGCTCCGAAGTTGGATAAGTTGATGCAGATGTTGCAGTGATAATGATATTGTCAAGCTCCAGGTATTATCTACTGCCGGAGCTTGGCTAAAAACATTCCGTTCACTCTTCTAAATGATATACAACACATCGATACCTCAATTCCGATGGTTTACAAGGAATCCATACATCCATATCCTCTCCATTCGCGGAACGAATGATATGGAGGAGAGCCGTATCATACCTATCCGTCCTTTCCCCGACAGAGACCGATCCCCCTTGAGCGCACGACCGGATATGGAACTGAACATCCGCAAGATCATATACCTCAGATCTAAGATAAGGATAAAAACCTATTATTGAACTCAATGTATCCTCCCAAACCCAAATACTATTTCCATCATCCTGATACGTATATTCCGTCCTTACCACATAGGACTTATAGGTGTAAGAACCCGTATAACCAAACTCATCCCCTACGTTATAAGGCAAACGTCCTTCACTAGTAGCCAGCTCATGCGCAAGAGTGAACCCTACAATATCCAAGGTATCACCACTTACGATCTCTATCGTCGGTTCAGAATGCAAATCATCCTTACCAAGATCTTCCACCCGTGAGCAAGCCACATTAAGGCCCATCATAAAAGCCAAACATACAACGATTAAATGTCTCATATCATTCTATATTTTTTAATTGATCAAAGTTTACACGAAGATAACGCCATCGCAACTCCTCCGGCCGTACAGGAAGCCAGCGATCGATCTTCTCTCCATCTGAGTTCTTCTCTACATATATTAAATAGGTACATGCTATCACTTGCCTCTTATCATCTCGCATATGCTGTGAACTGATAACGAAGCCTTGCGAACTAAAATCCTTCAAAAAACCCGCTTTCTCTTCCGCATACGAGTTCTGCCCTATATCATAAATACTATCCTCTAAAGAAACCACCCTTGCCTCATACGAGAAATAGAGATAAGAGGCATTCATATCAAACTCTTGCGCAACATCCCCGGGCAATGTTCCCCATTTCGCGTCATACGCCTCACAAGCCGTGAAGCCCTTCACCAATATGGAATCCATCCCTAAGTCACCCCCCAGATGAATCGTATCCGGCCTTGAGTATAAAGTCATCTGATTAGCGATTTTAACCTCATCATCCCCACAACCAGCCAGAAATAGAGCTATAAATAGCCCACACAAAAACAAACCTTTATTCATATCCACTCTCTTTTATTTTATTTAAAATGAAAACGATATAGATAAGCAGATATTGCTAGAGCGTAACATTTACCCCATGAAACCCAAGCCTTCATACACAAGCCATGCTGGTTTATTATCCGGATTCCATAAGTAAAAAACAGCATTCCAAATTTACCGCTTGCATTTGATAGCGAAATACAAGATATACAAGAAAGCGATCAACGGGACGATGAAGCCCAGCGCCATATTCTCCTCGCCGATATATCCCATCAGCATCGGACTGAAAGCGCCGCCGGCGACTCCCATCACGATATAAGAAGAGGCTTTCTTGGTATAAACGCCCATACCTTCCAGCCCCAACGCGAAAATCGTAGGGAACATGATGGACATGAAGAAAAAGGATAAATAAAGAGCGTATAGCGAAAGCGTACCTACGGAAGCCACCACCAAAGCCATACAAACGGCACTCAACAAAGAATACCAAGTCAGCAAGCGGCCCGGAGCCAACCACTTCATCGTAAAACTACCGCTCAAACGCCCGATCATAAACAAGGCCATTCCACCGAATGCCAAAATACGAGACGCTCGCAAATTACTGATACCCGGGTCCATCTCCGTCACGTAATTAATAAAGAACCCGAAGATTCCCGTCTGCGCGGCGCAATAACAGAATTGGGCGACCACGGAACGCACAAACTGCCTACGTTTCCATAGGGAGGCAGCGGGTTTCTCCTCGACAATAGCGGTCACCTCCTCCTCTTCTTCCAGCTTAATCTCCGGCAACTTCGTAAAAAAGAAAAGCAACGCTACGAACAAGACGATACCACCTACCAAGATATAAGGTTTAGTCAACGCCATCGAATCTCCCTCCGGTGCCCCGAATATCAACAAACCACCTACCAATGGCCCCAATATCCAACCTAATCCATTAAAAGACTGGGATAAGTTCAGCCGTTGGGCGGCGGAAGCGGGCGGCCCCAATATCGTAGAATAAGGATTCGCCGCCGTCTCCAAGATACAAAGCCCGCAAGCGATCACAAACAAGGCGATCAAGAAAGGTGTAGCCGAATGCAAAAAAGCCGCCGGGATAAACCCGAAAGCTCCGATAGCGAACAATAGCAAACCCATGATAATCCCTTTCCTATATCCGTAACGTTTCATGAACGCTCCCGCCGGCAACGCCATCAAGAAATAAGCGATATACGTAGAGAATTGCACCAAGCCGCTCTCTGCCTTGGTCATCGTGAAGACTCCTTGGAAATGCTTGTTCAGCACATCCAAGAGTCCGTGGGCGAATCCCCAAAGCAAGAACAAACTCGTGATCAAGACAAACGGGACCAAATAAGATTTCCCTCCCGGGGCGGCCACCAGCGACTGTTTCTTTTGTTTTTCCATCCTTCCGTCTATTTACTCGCGCCCGGCAATTTAAACATACATTCCATTAACTGCCATTTCTCCGACGAGGAGCTTCCCGGAACGGCTTTCTGATACTTCGCCACGAAGTCCTCCCATTCCGCTTGCTTATCCATCGTCGCCAAACGGGCGAACGCCGCATCCCAATCAAAATCATCGGGCGTCTCCACGATCATGAACAACCGGGTTCCCAAACGGTAAATCTCCATATTCAAGATCCCTACCGCACGGATTCCTTCCGGTATCTCCGGCCAGATATGTTCCGGCGAATGCCAATAGCAATACTCTTTTATCAACTGCTCGTCCTCTTTCAGATCCAAGGTCTGACAATATCTTTTCATAACATTGTTTTTAAAATGAAGTCACGAAGGTACAAAAGTATCCTTAATCCAAATAAACATCTTCGCCCGGATGCTTATAATAGCCGTACATCCGTTGGATCTGCTCCGGCAGCACACGCTCCAAGGACAACGGGGGCAACTCCTCCAATCGAAAGAAGCCTTTCCCCAAGATATCGAAGGTCTCGGTAAACGATCCGCCCTTCAACTCGCAAAGGATAAAAAACTTATATACATAATAAGGTATAGCGGGATGCGGATGCTTGCTCATATCCATCACGGCCAGCAAGCGGACCGGAAGCACATCCAAGCCCGTCTCCTCTTTCACCTCTTTCGCCGCTACCTCTTTCGGGGAATACCCCACATCGCTCCATCCGCCGGGCAACGACCAACATCCGTCCATTTTCTCACGGACCAGCAAAATCTCGTCTTTCTCGTTAAAGACAACCGCACGGATATCGACTTTCGGGGTTACATACTCTTGGGCCGGGCGGTAACCACTCGCCACATCATCGGGCTTCAATCCGGTAGCCAGAGCCGTTATCTCATCACTTAGGCGGCTCAACTCTTCATAACGTTCCGTATCGTACTCGCTTAATGAATAAACCAACCCCGTCTGGGACAAGGCCCGGATACGTTGGGCCAATAAAATCAATTCCTTACTTCTAGGCATAATAGCTTTACTGTTTTAGATAACATGATCCCATATGATTCATGAATAGAACGTCTAAAGATAAAAGTTATTATCCAACCCGTCATTCTATCGTGCCAAAATAACGTATATTATGCCAATATTACAGATTCCCGTTTCATTGTATCTTATTCCAGTTTCTAAAAGATATTATTCCCTGCACCCGCATCCCCCGAAACATAAGTTCCCCATGCGTGGATTAAACCTTATTCAATCTCTTTCATCCGAGTTAACACACACATTATCAGATTGGCATACCATTTGAAGTATCTATAGCGAATTCGAGATTAAAAAGGACGAGTTCAGAAATAAGAATAGTAAATAGAATGTTTAACTAATAATTGGAGGACTGTATTATGACACCGATGAGAAGAAGTCAAAATTGGTTACCGTATGTATTCAATGATTTATTTGACAACGACTGGATGATAAAAGCAAACTCTACAGCTCCAGCCATCAACGTGATAGAATCCGATAAGGATTATCGAGTTGAGGTAGCCGCTCCCGGTATGACGAAGAACGATTTCAACATCAAGATCGATGAGAACAACAACTTGGTCGTATCTATGGAGAAAAAAGAAGAAAAGAATGAGGATAAGAAAGACGGACGCTATCTGAGACGCGAATTCTCTTATAGCAAGTTCCAACAAACCATGGTTTTGCCTGACAATGTAGAGAAAGACAAGATTGAGGCGAAGGTTGAGAACGGCGTCTTGAGTATCAGCATACCGAAAAGAACTGAGGAAGAGGCTAAAATGGCCGAGAAAGTAATCGAGATCAAATAACCTCGATACACTTTCCTTCGTAAAAACTCAACAAAACCGATAATGGCTTGTTCTATTTATAAACAACATAAAATAGAATAAGCCATTATGATTTTAAGCAGAAAATTATCAGATGCTCTAAACGAGCAAATCAACATGGAGATGTGGTCATCCAACCTATATTTATCCATGTCGGTACATTTCACTCAGATAGGGCTGGATGGTTTCGCGCATTGGACGCTAAAACAATCGCAAGAGGAACTTGAACATGCCTATAAAATGATCGATTACTCAATCAAGCGTGGCGGACAAGTGACGATCGGAGTAGTTAATTCCGTTCCTACGGCATGGGGAGAGCCGTTGGAGATTTTCCAGCATATCTACGAGCATGAGGTGCATGTATCCGGATCAATCGACAAGATTGTCGATATCGCTTCCGAAGAGAAAGACAAGGCGACACAAGATTTCCTATGGGGCTTCGTCCGAGAGCAGGTAGAGGAAGAGGCTACAGCGAAAAATATTGTCGAGAAACTTAAATTATACGGAGAACATCATGCCGTATTAATGGATCATCGATTAGGAAAAAGATAAACGAATACTTGCTTGTCATACCTATAAATGGACCTAAAAAGCCATGTCGTCTTCTTGGGATGGCATGGCTTTTTTATAGAGGTCAAAGCCCTAAAGCCTGACGAATCGCCTCACTCCACAATTCGCCTAACCGGACCGCTCCTTTCTCATTCGGATGAAGATAGAACACTCCGGCGTTGCCCTTCTCCACTTGGAAATCCGTTAAATGGTTTTCCTTAAAATAATCAAATCCTTTCGTATCTCCCAGAAAGACTTGTCCGGGAAAATGAGACGCATAATAATCGACTAATCGTTGTATTTGCGGATAATAATCTTGGAGCCTTCGCAAGCCTTCTTCCAAATATTTAGCTCCATTATACGTATTCGGGCTATACCATAAAGGACGATGTACCACAATACGGCAATTCGGGTATAAAGCTAATAAGCGATTGATAATTGTCTTCATGTTCTCATAATACCGCTCGGGCGCTACCGGGCAGCCGTTCGTGCCTTCTATCGCACTATCGTTCGTCCCCAGCATAATAGAGAACACCAAATCCGCCCAAGTCTCATCCTTAAATTTATCGGCAGCACGTACGACCCACGGGAAGAGCGTATTCGTATCCGGCAAATAATCAACGGTAGTGCAGCCGCTCTGTCCTCTATTGGAATACTTGACCGAAGCCACTTCCGGGCACTTGCTTAAAAACAATGCAGCCTTTACAGGAGGCGCATCATGGACAGGCTTCGGTAACCCGGCGCCAAACGTGATACTATTCCCGATAAATACGATATTCACATAACGTTTATTGTTTGCGGCTGAAGCAGACCAACACATAACGATACTTATTAAAATACATATGACTCCCTTAATTTGTCTCATGGCTCCCATTCAATTGATTCTCCTGCGAAGGTAAGAATAATTTGATTATCTCGGGATGTTTTTCAAGCCAAGCACGGGCTGATCGCGATTCCGTACGTGTCCCGTCTTCCATATAATACATCAATTCGCTCAGTTGTTCATCGGTTAACTTAAAGTTCTTGAAAAAAGAGGCTGCATATGGATCTTTCTCAGAGAATCCTTTCGTAGCGATAACCTCGATATGCTCCGAGTCTCCAAATTCCTCTTTCGGGTCTTCCAAGAATTTTAACGGATAACGTGAGAACATCCAATGAGGGGTCCATCCGGTAACCACGATCCATTCGTTCGCATCAATCGATTTCTTCAAGAAAGCAACCATCGTAGCCCCACTGGAAGATTTCAAATCAAAATCCAAAGAATAATCTTGAACCGCCTTATCCGCCGAGTTCATCAAACCGGCGCCGGCATCGATCCCTATAATCTCACCTTTAAATTGATCTTTATGGGCATTCAAATCCTCGATGGAACGAATGGTAACGTACTCCGGAACTACCAAGCCCAATTTCGCATGCTCATAAACCGTTCCGAGTGTCTCAAGCCGGTCCCCGTATTGTTCCATATAATCCGCATGGGTCACCGGTAACCATGCATCCATGAACACATCCGCTTTTCCCGAAGCGACAGAAGTAAAGATCGGGGCGATATCCGCATTTTTTAATGTTACCCGATATCCTTGCTCCTCTAATATCACTTTGGCTAAGTTGGTCATAGCAATGCCCTCCGCCCAATTAGCGTACGCTATCGATATTTTCTTTCGATCCTTGCTATCCACACAACTGAAAATAAATTGTAAGGTCACCAAAAGCATACAGCATCCAATAATAATCGTAAATCGTCTCATATATCTATTTCTTTCTTTTCTATGTTTCTTATTTCTTTTGTTTATTCACTTTACCTTTCGCCCAGCCCTGCGTAATACGGTCCAAGATAATAGCCAAGATAACGACCGCTATACCTCCTTCGAAACCTAAACCTATTTTCATTTGGGTAATTCCTCGCAAGACAATCTCACCCAATCCTCCTGCCGAGATCATGGCCGCTATAACTACCATAGAAAGTGAAAGCATGATCGTTTGATTCACTCCCGTCATGATCGTAGGCAAAGCCAATGGCAATTGCACCTTATAAAGCAACTGAGAGGAAGTAGCGCCAAATGAGCGGGTAGCCTCCACAATATCGGCCGGGACTTGACGGATTCCCAGATCGGTCAGCCGTACAACCGGAGGCATGGCGAAAATCACCGTTGCGAAAGCGCCGGGTACCGGTCCCAAACCAAAAAACAAAACGGCTGGTATCAAGTAGACGAAAGCCGGCATCGTTTGCATCAAATCCAAGACCGGATGGATGATCTTATCCGCCCGATCACTGCGTGCGGTCCAAATTCCTAACGGAACTCCGATCATCAAGGCGATGATGGTAGAAGACAGTACCAAGGCCAAAGTCTGCATCGTTTCCACCCAGAAACCCATTCCGTAAATTAACAATAGACCCAATGCCGTGAACACGCCGACTCCTTTTCCTGCCTTGAACCAAGCCAACAATGCCAAGCCCAAAATCATCACATAAAACGGAATCCAAGTCAGCCCATCTTGAAAAGCATCGATAAATCCTCCGACCCCATCATTTATCACATCAAAAAAACGAGCGAAATGCTCAGTCAGCCAATTAATGGCAATCTCTATATATTTTCCTATATTTATCATAATTCTATCGCATTTTGAACAATTTGATCTATTTCCTCTTTATCCTTCCCCGTCATCTCGATTATAATCGATGAAGTAGAAACCAAGCCAGCCAATTGGTTGGCCTCATTAACGACCGGTAAGGCCTGCCGGATCTCCGGTAACAAAGGAAGCATATCCTCAACCGTCGTGTTTTCCAGAACCGAAGGAACCTCTTTCATCACAATCGACGAGAGATCATGATTCCCCGCTTTCCGAAGAGCCAAGACATCTTTCAAACGAACCTCGCCCAGAAATTGCCTATTTCCATCCACAACCGGCAATACATATAAGTTTTTCTCTTTCATTTTCCTCAACACGGTCTCCGGGCCATCTTTACGGATACGAGCGACAACCGGCTGGGTTATCATTATCGATGAGGCTGTAACGATACGTCCACGATCTACATTTTCCGTAAATCTAGAGACATAATGATTGGCCGGATCTGTCAAGATCTCCTCAGGGGTACCTACTTGCACGACCTCCCCGTCTTTCATAATGGCGATACGATCCCCCAACTTAATCGCCTCGTCAAGATCATGCGTAATAAAGATGATCGTTTTTTGCATCTTCTCTTGTAGTTTCAATAGCTCATCCTGCATCTGTACACGGATCAATGGGTCTAAGGCAGAAAAAGCCTCATCCATTAAGAGCACCTCGGGATCATTCGCGATCGCACGGGCCAATCCGACACGTTGCTGCATACCTCCAGACAACTCGCAAACCTTCTGGTTCTCGTATCCTTTTAACCCTACTAGGGCTACACTTTCCACAGCTTTCTGGTCTCTTTCTTTTTTAGGAACCCCTTGTAACTCCAAGCCAAAAGCGATATTACTCAATACCGTGCGATGGGGCAGCAATCCAAAATGCTGGAAAACCATAGCCATTTCCTTACGCCGTATATCCAATAATTCTTTATCCGAGGAAGTCGTTATGTTTTTTCCGTTGATAAAGACTTCTCCCAAAGAGGGCTCGTTCAATCGGTTAATACAACGTAACAGCGTAGATTTTCCACTTCCGGAAAGTCCCATTATCACAAATAACTCCCCTTCCTCAATTTTTAGGTTCGCATTACGTACAGCTACCGTGCAACCCGTTTCTTTCAAAATGTCTTGTTTACTTTTTCCCGCTACTAGCATTCTTTTCGCACGCATTTTCTCCGGGCCGAAAAGAATAGATAAATTCTTTATTTCTATTTTCGTCATATAAAATCTTTGATTACAGGTATGATACAAAAAGATTAGGCCATAAGTCCAGAATTTCTTATGGCAAAACATAAACCAAAAGCATATATAAGTTAATGCTTATTATGGAAATTGACTACAACCTAAATCATCTCTTATATAGACAACCGAATTTCAAAGAGTATTGTTCACTAGTTTTTCCAACTATTGGGTCTTTTCATAGGTAAAGTGAAAATAAATGTAGAACCAAATCCTTCTTCGGACATCACTGAAATATTACCGCCCATTTTTAATACCAGACCTTTACAAATTGCTAATCCCAATCCGATTCCTTGCTCAAAATCGCTTAATTGCACGAACCGAGCAAAGATATTATCCAATTCATCTTTGGGAATGCCACAGCCTGTATCCGAAACATAAAACTTAATCATTTTCTCCTCAGCCTCAAGCGTATACCCAAACCAGATACTACCTTTCTTGGTATGCTTAACCGCATTCGTCAATAAATTCATGCAGATTTGCCATAATCGATTTCGATCTATATTAAATATGATATCGGGACATGCATCCAAGGTTATTTCCACCCCTTCCGGCTTACGTAATTGTATGGAGTTATATAGATCTTTCATAAAGGAAGGTAAATAAACATCCATATAAGTAAATGTCATCATATCAGACTCGATTCTGGAAATATCCAAAACATCATTGACTATACTTAAAAGTAAATCATTGTTCATCTTGATCAAGCTAATATAATTTTGACGCAATTCCAAATCCTCCTCCACTCCTAACAAATCAGAGAAACCGACAATAGCGTTCAATGGTGTACGGATCTCATGGGTCATATTCGCTAAGAAAGTCGACTTAAGCATATCCGCCTCCTCCGCTTTTTCCTTGGCTGAGATCAAGTCTTCCTCAAACTCCAATCGTTCTTGATCATCGATCATACAGCCAACAATCAAATTCGGGAAACCATTTTCATCCTTCTCATGCGTCTTACCGATCACCTCATAGATCCGATAGGTATTATCATCGTTCTTTAGACGAAAATCTATTTTATATTCATCCAATTTATTCGCACGGATCGTATTGAATAGATAGAAAAAGTCGCCAGAATCGTCCGGGTGACGAAGTTGCGGCAAAGCCTGACAGATGAACTGATTACGTTTCAATAAACTATTGGTCGTGCCATAAAACTGGAAACAACGGTTACAATGTACTTTATCGCAAGACTTAAATCGGCTGAAATTAAAAGAATAAGTCGTAATCTTGCTATTCTGCAAAGCAAGCTCCATCATCATCCGACTTTCGGACAACTTACTGCTTAACGCCTCATTCGCTTTCTCCTGCTCAACGAGCTCCGACACATTCCGTATATAAATAATCACATACCGGTCATGTACAGGTACCAACCGTAGTTTAAAATAAACGACCGGAGCGTTATGTCCCGGAATCGATAAATCTAAATTCATGATCTCCGACTTATTCAAGCAACTTTGCACGATCGTGGCCACACGACGCTTAGTCTCATCCGGATAAATGAAACCCGGAAGATCATCGATACGCCGATTGATCGACTCCGGCGTTATACAAGTCTCCACAGCATAAGCGATAATCCGCTCTACGATCAATTGCTTGTTTACCAAAAGGATCGTATCAGGAACCGCTTCCGCCATCTTTTGCGACATGTCCGTCAATTCCTTCAATTCCCGGTCATAACCGGCTGCCTCCTGCCCGACCGCCGGATTACCCGTTAATAATAAGGTATATCCAAGAATCTCTCTATTCTCTTTCATTGAGGGGATGATAGAATACGGTACAGGCAAAGAACCGGAAACCACGCTTCCCCCACGCAGATATTGTTTTTGAAGATCGGTCAACAAATCTGTACGAAAAAGATTATTTAATAAGAAGTCCGCTTCATTTGTAAAAGGAAATTTCTCGTTTAAGGACTTATTTATATCAATTAGCGCACCGTTTTTATCATACAGAGCACCTCCCATGGGATAATATGTAAAAAAATCTGTCAGCAAACGCTGTTTTACCTCGGAAACCTCCATATACTTTCTTTATTAACATCAATAAGTTACAAAGAAATAAAATCTTTGAAAATCAGAGAAATTTTAAAGCATAAACTTTAGGTCTATTTCACAAGAAAATCAGTCTCTTTACTAAAAAAGCAACAACAAACCTTCACTTACGCTTGTTACTTAACAAACAAATTAATTATAATATGAAAGCATTAATAGGTAAAAAGGCACCGGAATTCCACGCTCCGGCAGTAGTGAATGGCAATGAGATCATCGAGGATTTCTCTTTGGAACAATATGTAGGCAAGAAGTATGTAGTCATGTTTTTCTATCCGATGGACTTTACATTCGTTTGCCCGACAGAATTACATGCCTTCCAACAAAAGTTACAGGAATTCGAAAGACGTAACGTAGCGGTGGATCGACCATGATACCTGCATCAGTTGCGGCATCTGCCACAAAAGCTGCCCTT
>OGZH01000507.1_pt1 | contig 26900 bp, 22 predicted proteins | sample 1576741 | NCBI WGS metagenome assembly OGZH01 (sample SAMEA3541560, study PRJEB24748) | human gut metagenome | biome: human gut; feature: human-associated habitat; material: faeces | place: China | collected 2012 | reverse complement strand
GAATTTAGAGTATTTGCAAAAATAATTAATATGTGATAAAATTAGCTCATAAAAGTACTAAAGACTTATTAATTATCCATTTATAATTCATATTTTTACTAATTATATGTAGTACTTACATAGAAATATTTATTGAACAGGTATAATATCATTTATTTAAAGCAAACATAATATCACTTATTTGAAGTAGAGAAAATTATCTTTATGAATTGTTATATGGATAATAGTCTAAGTCTAAATTTTTACTGTTTGACAAAAAAATTTTTTGAGTCAATATAGTAAAAAATTTTATTCGAATAGGAGGGCAATTATATGAATAAGATTTTCAAAATTTGATGTAAGAAAGTAAAACATCAATATTTTGATAGATTTTTATTCATAGCAAAGTAAAATTCTTAAAATGTCCGTTAACAGGACGAAATAATATATAGTGGTATCAATTAATATTGATGATTATATATTATCTAATGATATTTTGGGGGTGGGATACAACTAAAATATCATCATGTAGGCGACAATATGATATTTAAAGAGGTCATATAATAGTTGTAATGATTGGTATAATGAGTGTACATCGCTTACCTTTGTTTAGGGGTGGGATGCAAAATTATATGGATGAATTGAGATTTGAAAAAATTTTAGAGTATGTGACATAGTATATCTACATAAGTATTGTGATGATAAGATTTATTGATTTAATAAGATTAATACAATACTATTGGAGATAAGAATACATTTATTGTATATGAATATATGATAAACAAGATAAATTCATGAAACCCGAAAATATTCATATTATTTATACTTAGTTATGTGAAATATGGTATGTTGTTAGTTTTTTTATTGGCAACAAAAATAGGAAAGATGGTAAATTAGAAGATATATATAGTTGTAGCAGATAATAGTAGTAATTCTTATGCTATATTTAATGATATTTTAGGGGTGGGACGCAATAAAAATATCATTATGTGTACATACCGAGATTAAAAAAACTTGAAAAGCCATTATATGTGTTTAACTTAATAAGTTTATAAGACCGAAAAATATTTATATTGTCAATGATTGAAAAAGCCTAATGAAGATGATTCAAGGTTAGTATTTTTAATGTTAGATCGTGAATTAAAATCGTGAAATATTTTATTTAAATGGGAGGGTAAACTTATGAATAAGATTTACAAAGTCATATGGAGCAAAGTAAAACATCAGTATGTTGTTGTGTCGGAGCTGGCGCATAGCAACGGCAAACAGAGCAGAACGGCAAAAAGAAGCTTGCGCAGTAGAATTGCAGCGCTCGTAGTTTGCGGAGCGATTGCTGCATTCGGTGTGTTTGGAGTTACGGAGCAGCAGGCGTTTGCAGGAATAGGACAAGCAGTTGAAGCTCAATATGTTGCTATAGCAGTTGATGATAGCAATGATAATGGTAGAAATAATCGAAGGTTTAGTTTTGATAGGGAAAGTTATAATTATCATAAAGAAACATTACCGGGTACAAATACAACTTATTGGGTACGTGATGGATATAGTATTAAATTAGAATATGGTTATAGATTTCCTCAATCTCAGGGAGCTGCTGATAATAAACAAATAGTTGCATATAAAACAGATGCAAATGCTGATACAGGTGGATTATTACAATCGAATCAAGTTATGATAGATACATCTTCAACTTCATCTGGTGAGCCGGTTACTACGTATACAGGTTCAATTTTAAATGATGTAGAAGTTGGAACATATGTTGGAGCTGTTAATACTAGTAGTACAGAGACCCCAGCTACTTTTAATTATTATATTGAAGATGATAATGGTAAATATATAGATGCTGGTGGTAATCCAGACATGGGAGAAGAGAATCATTTTGATGAACGTTTTGTAGAAGCAACATTAAATGCAGATGGTAGTTATACTGTTAATATTGATGGTAAAAATCAAGTTGTTTCCCGTGATAATTTGTATGTAATTAATGATAAATATAAGGATATCTCTGGAAGAGAGCATGATAATTATAAAATAGGTGTATTTACGACAACATCTAATCAAATTTATACAGGAAGAGTATTTGGTAAACATAATGAAGTATTAATGACAGCTCAAGATAAAGATGGTAATTATTATAGTTATTGGGCTGCTAATACAGACGATCCGAATGCACCATTGACAGGTATGACAATTGGTCAATTTAATACATCACTTAAAGAAATAGACACTAATAGTAGAAAACTTGCTGGTGATGATATTAAACAAATTGATGTAACTTCTACTGGAGAAAATAAAGGTACTATCGGTTTATTGAGACGCGGTACGTATAATGAAGCTACTGGTGAATGGGAAGGAAATACCTATGCACCAGGTACTATCAATATTACCAGTGAAGCAAAAACTGGCGAAGATACAAAAATTAGATTTGCCAATGAAGCTAATCCAGACGGATTCACGGTAGATGCCGGTTCCAGAGTTGTAGGTAAAACAGGTGCTGATGGTACTACTGAAGCTAATCCAAATGATACTTTAACAGGTATTGAAATCAATGGTCAGAACTACAAACTCAGTGGTGGCAAGATTTATACTGATGGTGATGGTATAGCTATTGATGATGAAAATGATAATAAAATATCAGTAAGATTAAAAGATGACGAAACAAATTTAACTGTTGATGATACTGGATTAGCATTAAATAAAGATTTGACTGTAGATAGTGTAAATGCTAAAGGAACAACAATTGATAAAAAAGGACTTACTGCAGGAAATGTAAAAGTAAATGCAGAAAATGCAACAGTAACAGGTCTTTCAAATACAACTTGGGATACAGAAATAGCTAGTGCAGTAGAAGCTAACGAAAATGGAGAAGCAGGATATGCTGCAACTCAAGGACAGTTAAAAGATGTAGCAGATACAGCAGGAACTGCAGAAGCAGAAGCAAAAAAACATACAACAGTAAAATTAGCTGATGGAGAAGAAAACCTCACTCTTGATGAAGGAACGAATGCAGAGGGAGGAAAGGAATATACAGTTGCATTAGATAAAGAATTGAATGTAACAAGTGTAAATGCTGAAGGAACAACAATTAGTTCAACAGGACTCACTGCAGGAAAAGTAAATGTAGATGCAACTACTAACACAGTATCAGGTCTTTCAAATACAACATGGGATCCTTTAAATAAAAATTATAAAGGCTCTAATTTAGCAGCAACAGAATCTCAATTGGAAGTAGTAAATACTAAAGTAGATGCAGGTTGGGCTTTATATTCAGATGGAAATAAAATTAAAGATGTCAAACCAGGTGATAATTGGATAAGTGTTGATGCTGGAGAAAATGTATCTATTAGTAAAAATGAAAATGGTAATGGACTTACAATTTCTGCAGATTTAAAAGATTTAGATGTAGAAGACACAAATGCTGTTCTTTATGATGATGATGATAAAACTACAGTAACATTAGCAGGAACAAATGGTACAAGAATTACAAATGTTGCTAAGGGTGATATTAGTGAAAAATCGACAGAGGCAGTAAATGGCAGTCAATTATATGCTACAAATCAAAAAGTAGATGCAGGCTGGACAGCAACAGATGGTAAAACTGGTATTACAGTAAGCCCAACAAATAATACATTAAAATTTGCTGGCGATGATAATATTACAGTAACTGCAGATGATAAAAATAATGCTATTAGTGTAGGATTAAATGATAATATTACTTTAGGTAAAGGCGATAATCAAATTAATATTAATGCTACAGGTACAGATGAAGAAAATAGCAGTGGCAAAATTGTAATAGGTCAAGGAAATAAAACTGTAGAAATTAATAATAGTAGCATAACTTTAAATAAATCATTAGTTATTGATGGTTCAGGAGTAAATGGGGCTATTATTCATGGTTTGAGTAATAATAATTGGGATCCAAAAGAAAAAGATAATAGTACAACAGCAGCAACAGAAGGTCAGTTATATGATGTATATGATGGTTCTGTTAAATATTGGCAAAATCAGGATGGCACATATGATAAATCATTTATTCAGCTTGAAGGCGGAGAAGAAGGCACAACAATAACTCATTTAAAAGATGGGGTAGTAGCAGAATATTCTACAGAAGCAATAAATGGTAGTCAACTTTGGGAAACTCAACAACAAATAAAAGATGTAGAAACAACAGCAAATAAACATACTATTGTATCTACAACAAAAGATAGCAATTTAACTGTAAAAAATGTTGCTGGAGAAGGTGAAGCTGACAATTATCAAGTAGCATTAAAAGATGACATTACTTTAAAAGGTGATAGTAGCAGTATTGAATTAACAGGCACAAAAGGTACTATTCAAGTAAATCAAGAAACAGCAGAAGGTACAAATTTCACTAATATTAATGGTAATGTTGTTTCTATTGGTTATACTAATAGTGAAGGTATTGAAAATGCTATTGTTATTGATGGTGGCAAAGGTACAATAACAGGTCTTTCAAATACTACTTGGGATGATGAACTCGCAAAACAAGTAGCAGACAGTGAAGAACTTCAAGGAACAGCTGCAACTCAAGGTCAGTTACAACAAGCTGTAAGTGAAGTATCAGGAATTGTTAATAAAGGTTGGACTGCAAAAGCAGGAGATAATGATGGTGAAATTAATATAACACCAGGCGATACTTTAAACTTTGAAGGCGATGGAAATATAACAGTAAGTGCTACTGGTGGAACAAGTAATGAACTTAAATTTGGTTTAAATGATAATATTACTTTAGGTGATAAAGAATCTACTAGTATTACGCTTTATACAGATCCTACATCTGAAACAACAGTAGTTGGAACAGATGGTAATACAACAAATGTAACAGGATATGTTCCTGAGTCATATAAATCTGGAACTGGTGCGGATTTTGTTAAAAATAATGGTGGTTTTGCTTTATTTACAACAGATACTCAAGGTCATGGTATATTTGGTGTAACAACAAAAGGTACAGCACATGGTAAAGATTTTGTAACATATACTAAGGATATATATGGTAATGATACACGATATAGCTTAAATGATGTTGGCGATGCTGTAGCACAAATGTCTTCTTATTATAATGGTAAAAATAGCTATACTGTATTCTCTCGTTATCTTAATGAAGCAGAAAAGGATAATCCATTTGTAACTGTAGATGAAGATGGTAATAAAATTAATGCAACTCGTGATATCCCATTAGCTCTTCGTGATGACGGTGCAGTGCTTATTGGTGCTACTATTAAAGGTGAAGACTTCACTGATAATGGTATTAGAATTAATGCTGAAACTAAAACAACATATGATGAAAATGGCAATGAAGTTACTAATAATATAGCTACGATTACTGGTTTAGAAAATACAGAATGGAAACCACCTACACCAGTAGCTACTTTTGCAGCAAATGATGGAAGTGCAACTGTAACAAGTAGAGCAGCAACAGAATCTCAATTAAATGATTTATATAGTGCAGTAGCTGCTTATGATGTTAATGTAGATGGTACTATTGATTATAGTCATATTGCTTTAGCAGGTACACCTTATGGAGCTTCCAGATCTGGTAATGGAACACATACAGGCGGTACAAGTATTACTAATGTAGCATATGCTTCTGGTAAAGATGGTAGTGAAGCTGTAAACGTTGATTACCTCAATGATGCTATTAATAACGCTGTTAAAGATGGTGGAGCTATATCTGATAGTGATAGACATCTTCAAGAAGGTACTTATCATGTAAACGATCAAGGTAAAGTAGAATTAATAGTTGCTGATGAAAAAGGAGAAAATCAATCTACTGTAACTATTGATAATATAGCTAATAAGAATGATATTACGAACTTAGATAATAAGATTGATAATACATTTAATGATCTAAATGATAAGATTAATAATATAGATAATGTAGAAACAGATGTAAAGGGTGGTAACATTAATGAAGATGGTACAATTTCTTTAAAGACAGAAAATGAAGATGGTACTACTACAAATGTTACATTAAAGGGTCAACTTACAGATAGTGGTGTAGTTCAAGAAGGTACTACATTTGATAAAGAAACTGGTACTTTAACAATTACAAGCCAAGATAAATACAGTGGAGAAACATCTTCTGTAACAGTAGAAGGCATTGCAAGTACTGAGGTAGTTGGCGCAACAACTAAAGAAGATCTTGCTACTGCATATAAAGACGCAGATAAAGATGGTAATGCAACTACTGAATACATTACTGATTCTGAATCTATGGTAGAAGCCGATGTAGCTCTTGATCATGCTATCCAAGATGTAGCAGGTACTAGCTACGCTAATGATATGGTTTTAAGTAATCGTATTGATAGTGTTGAAAAACGCTTAGGTAATGTTGAAGAACGTATTGATAAAGTAGGTGCTATGGCAGCAGCTATCGCAAACCTTCGTACTATGGGATTTGACCCAGAAGCTCCAACAGAAATCGCTATTGGCGTAGGTCAATATAAGAGCGAAACTGGTATAGCTATTGGTGTATTCCATTATCCAAACCAAGACTTCATGCTCAGTGCAAGTCTTTCTAGCTCCGGCGATGAATTAATGGGTGGTATTGGTGCTACATGGAAACTCGGTCGTAAATCCGCTGCTGAAAGAGCAAAAGATGAAGAAGCAAGACATCTTGAACAAGCTGAAGAAATGAAAAAATTAGCTCAGCAAGAAAAAGTAAAAGCACAAGCTCAAAGACATGCAAAATTACTTGCAGAAAGACAGCAAGCTTCTCAGAAAAATGCTTAATTAGCAAAAGTATTTAGGTGACAATTGAATAAAAATATAGATAAGCGACAGATTTTCTGTCGCTTATCTAATAAAAAAGAGGTATGAAATAAAATGAAAAAAATAGTATTTACTTTAACTTTAATCATGATGATGGCATTTAGTGGATTATGCTTTGCTTCTGATGGAAGTGATTTAAATAAAGAGCAAAAGATAGCAGAAACTTTTATGGGTGTATTTACTAAAGAACAAGCACCAGAATATGCTGTAGTTAGCAAAGATTTTTCTGATAACTTGAAAAAAAGTGTAAGTGAAAGAACATATAAGAAATTACCAGCTGAAGTTAAAGAAAAATTTGGTAATGTAAAAGATGTAAATTTCCGTGCATTTGAGAAATTTGAACAAGAAGATAGAGTTACTTATTTAGCTACTTTTGATAAACAACCAGTAGCTGCAATAATTTTTGTATTTGATAAAAATCAAAAATTAGTAAATTATGTATTTACTCCAATACAACAAGCTTCCAAATAATTTTATATTAGGTAAAAAATATGGATATAATAAGAGATAATATGGGAATAGTAAATATTTTTATATTGTGTATTATCATCATAGGAATCATATTTATTAGACCTATTAAACATGTACAAGCTCAAGCTTTTAAAATGGTAGGAAATTCAGATTTAGGAACAGTATATATTGATACTGATACTGTAGAAGTAGTAAAAAAAGATGGACAATATTACTTAATAGTATCTGCAGAAGAACATTATAAAGAAAGTAATTTCCTAACAGAGCTTAGAAAAGATGAAGATTTAAAAGATACAGTATCTTCATTGACATTATATATGTTTACTAATGATGGGAAATATTATTGTATGCCACAGAGATATTTGATAGACTCACAGGGTAAAGTATGTGGTGATTTAGGTTCTAATATGCAAATGCAAATGATTGATGATAAGGTAGTAAGCAAAATTTATACAAGTGCTTTGAAAAGTTTATCAGATAAGAAACGTTTTCAAAATATGATGAGACGATAAGTATATAAAATATATAGTTAATAGATTTTATTCATCAATGATTTTTTTATTTATGTTAGATAATTTGTTTAAATAAAACATTTTAGTATTAAAAAGGCAGTTTATGAAATTAATCATAAACTGCCTTTTTTTAATGGATTTTTATGAACCATTTGAAGAAATGGAAGCTAATAATGTTTGTTTTTTTTCTTCTAAATCTAATTCATATTCAACAATTTTACGTTTTTCTTCTATAGTTAATTTGTGATCTGGTTTTGTTAAAACGGGAGAATTGTCAATATTTTCTGAAGTCAACAATCTTAATAAAGAAAGAAAATGTTGACGATCTTTAGCTGGTAGATTGATATATTTTGTAATAAAAGCTATATCATCTATATTTAGATTATATTCATTGGCTAGTTTTTCTAAGTTATCACTTGTTTTTGGATTGGGTTTATCTTTTATATTTAGATTATCATAAATCAATGAATTTATATCAACATCTAAAGCATCTGTGATAGCTATAAGAGTACCAATTTTGGGATCTTTGATAACAGAAGATAAAATCTTATTCAAAGTACTGAGGGGAATACCTGATTTTTGAGCTAAAACTTCATTAGTATAGCCTTTTTCTTGTTTTATTTTTTTTATTTTTTCCAATATAGGTTTAAAGGATTCCATAATATATTATTCCTCCATTTCAAATTATTGAAATAGTATATCATTTATAAATTTTAGTGTAAAGTTGATAGATTTCTGAAAGTTTTAATATTTATTCGTGATTGTTTGACTTTTTCCATAAATGGAAGTAAAATAAAACTAAAATATTTCCATATTTGGAAAGGCGGCGATGTTATGTATAATAATTTAGTTAATGAGATTGTAAAAAAAGGTTATAAAACAGAAGAAATAGCACATATATTAGCTAATTTGCTAAATTGTTCAGAAGAAATTATCGAAAATAAACTAAAACATGTTGGGGAATTTACATTCCAAGAAGTAATAAAAATAAATAGTGAGATTTTTAATAATGAAATGGATATAAAATATCTATTTACAGAAGAACATGATAATGAAGCTACATATCATGATGATATTATACAGAAATCAAAGCCGTCTAAATGGTGGATATAAATGAATAATAGTTATTTTTGTTTTTTGGAGCAATAATTACTAAGCCAGAGGGAGGATATTTTTATGGCAAGTAATAAAAAAGCCCATATATTAGCAGTAATAAAGTATATTTTTTCCATTATTGGAAATAATAATGCTAATATAATAATAAATGATAGTGATATTAGTGGTAGTACCATAGATAGAACTAAAAAGGGAAAATATTGCTATATACTACAAAGATATTTAATAGATTCACAAAGTAAAGTACATGATGATTTAGATTCTAGTATGCAATTACAAATGATTGATGATGAAATAATTTTTAAGATTTATACAAATGCATTAAAAACTTTAGAAGATAAAAATCGTTTTCTAAAAATGATGGAGAAATAAATGCATTTAAATAAGATATGCCCAGTTTGTCATCAATCTTTCGAAGCTAGAAGAAAAGATCAAGTGTATTGTACCTATTATTGTCGAAAAAAACATCATAAAGAAACATACTATAGCAAAAATAGGATTGTAGAAGATATAAATGATGAAGAAAATACAGGAGTTATACTAAGACAATTTAGATGTAAAAAATGTCATGAATTAGTAACAGTTGTGAATAAGCATGATAGGCGAACTATTTTTTGTTCACCTCGTTGTGAAAAGTTATATTGGAAACATCCTAAAAAGATAATAAATAAAAATTAAATATTGTAAAGAAGAAAGTAAAAGAGGAAATTAAATTTTTTAATTTAATTTCCTTTTTTTATTTGCTTTTTTTTATTTTTTATGTATAATAATAAAGGTAATAGGTATTACCTTTTAAGAAAGAGGGTTGATTATGGAACAAATTGGGAAAAAAGACTATATTAATGAAAAAATTCCTGTAAGTAAATTAACAATATTAGGGTTTCAACATGTATTAGTAATGTATTCAGCGGCAGTAATTGTGCCAATAATTTTAGCTAATGCTTTGCAATTATCTAATTTAGATTTAGCTTTTTTGATTTCGGCAGATTTATTTACTTGTGGTATTGCTACTTTTTTACAATCCTTTGGTATTGGTCGATTTATTGGAATTAAATTACCAGTAGTATTGGGATGTGCCGTAATAACTTTAGGTCCTATGATTTCTATCGGTAAAACTGGTGGAATGACAGTTTTATATGGTGCAATTTTATTATCTAGTGTATTAGTTTTTGCGTGTTCATTTTTTATTAATAAGATTATTAAATTCTTTCCACCAATAGTAATAGGGTCTTTAGTAACTATCATTGGTTTTTCATTAGTTCCTTTGGCTTTACAAGATATGGCAGGGGGAATTGGATCAGAAAATTTTGGTGACCCAATAAATTATTTTGTTGCTATTTTTGTATTGATAATTATTTTGTTGATAAATCGTTTTTGTAAAGGTTTTGCAAAATCTATAGCTATTTTAGTAGGCTTAATTTTAGGTACAATATTTGCTAGTTTTTTTGGTATGGTAGATTTATCTCATCTAAATGATGCAGATTGGTTTAAGCTTATTCATCCATTGCATTTTGGGGCTCCAGAATTCACATTCAACAGTGTAGTTGTAATGTCTATCTTTTTAGTTATTAGTGTGGCTGAATCTGTGGGGATTTTTTACATGATTGCTGATATTTGTGAAGTGAAAATAACGCCAAAAGATATAGCAAATGGTATTCGAGCTGAAGGTTGTGCTCAATTTTTAGGTGGATTATTCAATTCTTTCCCATATGTTACTTTTTCTGAAAATGCAGGACTTATGACTGTTACAGGCGTAAGAAATAGATTTGTATTAGTAGCTGCAGCAATTATTTTAGTTATCTTAGGTCTTGTTCCTAAATTTGCGGTGCTCACTACATTAATTCCTCATCCAGTATTAGGAGGAGCTATGATATGTCTATTTGGTACAATTGGTGCAAATGGTATTAAAATCTTATCTAGTGTAGATTTTAAAAAGAATGAGAATATTATTATTGTAGCTTGTAGTATTGGTATTGGTTTAGGAACAACTGTTACACCAGGGCTTTTTAATGAAATGCCAGAAATTTTGAAAATGCTTCTAGAAAATGGTATTTTTACAGGCACTGTTACAGCTATTATTTTGAATACTTTATTTAATTATAGTGAAATTTTTAAAACAAAATAAAATATGTATATATCTGGTAGAGATAAATTGACAGCTTGATTTTTTCAGTCATATAATTAAAACAAAATTAGTTAATTAGTAGAGGATTTGTAAATGAAATTTTGTAAAGTAAAAGAACAAGCATTGAGTCAATTGACAAAACAATCTATTTTACAGTATATACAATCAATGGATTTATCTATATCAAACAAGCTCCCTAGAGAAGAATTATTGGCTCAAGAATTAGGTGTTAGTAGAATTACTGTAAGAAGTGCATTAAATGAGCTTGCTAGTGAAGGTATTATTTTTCGTAAACAGGGAAAAGGAACATTCGTTAATCAACAAGCTTTGGGCATGAATGTAGTATTTAATCCTATTGGAGATTTACGTGATGTAATTGCTAATAGTGGTTATGAGGTAAAAACAGAAGTGTTATCTACTAATAAGCGTTTAGCTACAGATGATGAAGCTAAGAAATTACAGTTAGATAATAATGAAGAAGTTTTTATTGTTGAGCGAATGTTTTATGCAAATGAAATGCCAGCTATTTATTGTGTTGATAGAATTCCTGTAAAAATAGTTAAAGAGAATTTTTTGCAAAACTGCTTAGATATGTCTATATATAAATATTTTAGCGAATTTTTAAAGCGTACAATTATTTGGGACAAAGTAGAATTATCTACAATAACAAATCAGGAATTATCTTCTTTGACTGATTATTTTAAATGTGAACAAATAACAAGCTTTTTAAATTGCGATATTATCAATTTTGATAATAATGATGAACCTGTCTTTTATGCTAATGAATATGTAGATACAAAATTTATTCATTATCAATTAATTAGACAAAAGAAATATTAATTATAAGTAATTTGTGAGGTAAAATTATGGATCATTTATTTTATTTAAGAAAAGCAATTGAAGTATCAAAAAAATCTCGTGAACATGGAAATACTCCATTTGGTGCTATCTTAGTAGACGGTGAAGGCAATATTTTATTAGAACAAGAAAATATTGACCCACCAAAAGAGAATACGGACGTACCTATTACTCCAAATCCCATCTGGACGAACTCCGCAGAACCGACCTCGTGAACGATGAACGCTACTACACCGTGGAGCAGGTGCAGCAGATTTACGGGCTTTCCTCTGCCAATATCTGCCATATCGTCAAGGTGAAGCATATCGAGAAGATAAAGGTCGGTGTGAAAAACCTGCTTTTGCGTTCCGATGTGGAGCGTGTCATGGCAGAAAGGAACAAACAAGCGTGAAAAACCTATTTTATCGAGAAATTATTTCAAAATGGAGTATCGTGGAGGTATTCACGGATATTTCACGTTGTTCCTTTGCGGCAGATAACTCGGAAACACCACCGAAAATGTTTAACTTCAAAATTATATTGATATGAGTAAATGCAAGACAGTGACCTTGCGTAAGCGCAAGATTAAGAACGGGACACAGTATTCACTATGTTTGGATTACTATCCCGGCTACCGTGACAACATTACCATGAGGGTGATTACACGTGAAGCCTTGGGGATTTACATCTTCGCCAAACCTGCCAACCAGCAGGAGCGGGATTTCAACACACGCATGATGAAAAAGGCTGCCATCCTACGTAACCAGCGTTATGAAGCCATCTTCAACGAGAACAACGGCTTCTTTGACAAGTCCAAGATGAAAGGCGATTTCCTTGCCTATTTCAAGGGCTTGGCAGACCGTAAAAACATCAAGTGGCAGCACGTTTACAAGCACTTTGAAAGGTTTGTGAACGGCAAATGCACCTTTGAGGAGGTGGATGTGGACTTGTGCCGCAAGTTCATGGAGTACCTGCTGAGTGCGCCTCAGACTATCCACACCAATCAAAAGTTGCATATCAACTCCGCAGCAGGTTATTGGTCAACATTCCGTGCCGTGCTTCACACAGCCTACCGTGACAGGAAGATAAAGGAAAACCCCAACGGTTTCTTAGACCGTATCGAATGCATTCCCACCATCAGGGAACATTTGAGCCAAGAGGAACTGATACGGCTTGCCGAAACACCTTGTGAGGAAGAGGTACTGAAAAAGGCTTTTCTTTTCGCCTGTCTTACGGGATTGAGGAAGAGCGACATCAGGCAACTCACGTGGCAGCAGATACAGCCATACACCAACGGCAGGATGTTCGTTACCACCCGTATGCAGAAGACAAAGGAAATAGTGCATAACCCTATCAGTGATGAAGCCTACGGACTGTTGGGAGAACGTGGAGAGGGGCTAATCTTTGAGGGCTTCAAGGATAAGATGCTGCAAGGACCACTCCAACGCTGGCTCTCTGCAGCAGGAATAACCAAGAAAATCACTTTCCATTGCACAAGGCACAGCTTCGGAAGCCTGCACGTGGAAATGGGAACGGATATGGCTGTAATCCAAGCCTATCTCGGTCATAAGAACATTACCACCACACAAATCTATTCCAAGATAGCAGCGCAGCAGATGTGTCAGGTGGTGGACAAGATAACCTTGAAGCGCAAGGAGGCATAAATGTCTCACATTGACAGGTATTCAGAGGGGCGGTTATGGCTACAAGGCTATAATCGCCCCTCTATGTTTTTGGCTTGATGCCACCATTTATAAGCCCCTCAGAGTATGAAACAGAGTATGATATGATGACATTTCGTGAAATACATTGAAAAAGACCGTTCTAACCGCAAATAACGGGCAGTAATTGGGAAAAATAGCATTAACTTTGCACAAAATAATACAGGAACATTCAATCTCTCAACGAAATATGGAATCATCAATCAAGGACAAATACATCATCTTGGGCTTTGTCGGCTTCGCCATCGTCCTAATATCTTCCATTGCCACGCTGGTAATAGCGGACAGCTTCAACCAAGACAACTTTGTCAGGTGGATAGTATTCGTATGCTGTAACCTGTTGGGATGGTTGCTCTATCTCTCCTTTCAGACACTTATCTTTGATACATACGAAATCTACAAAATCAAGTTCGGCAAGAAAGAAACGATTGCCGAAGCCATAGAGGTGCAGGAAGAACTGTCACAAAATACACTTGAAGAAGCCACATCTGTGCCTGGACCTACATCAGTCCCTGAGCCTGTACCCGAATCATCCCCGACAAAAGAAGAGACACTTATCCAAACACAACCGATAGAGCTTACTATCGCCCCGGATCTTCACGAAAAGAACCGTGCCAATTACGCAAGCAGAGAGCAACGGGAAAAGGAAGAGCGCATCCGCATGGTCATGGAGTATTGCCATTATTACCTGCCTCGCATTGCCGACCAAGAAACCGTGAACCACATCTGTACTGAGGTGGACAAATGGATGAATCTTAACACTTATACCCCGAAGCCCATACAAAGACCGTTTACCAAAGACATCAACAACATTCCACTCCGTCACTTCGTATGGAATATCTCTGAGCGTTTCCTGTACAAGAGATACTACAATGGGGATAACCGTGCCAAGTTCATCAAAGCCCTTTTCCCGAAATCGTTTGCTGATACAGACTTATCAACCATCAAGAATTTCAAGGTAGAGCCGTTAAAGACGGAAATTCCCATTGATGAACCCGAAAACGGCAAACTTGATTTCCACTATCCCGAGGATTATGTGCGGAATTAGGATAATCACGACACCAACGACAACCATCCGGTAACTCATAACCGCCTGTTTTACATCGTTTCCCGAGTAATTTTACCCGTCATTTATGGCTGGGCTTAATTATTCGGGAATTATTTTGCAATGACGTGTCGTGGAGATATTCACGGATATATCATTTCAGTCCTTTGCGCCAAGTCTTACAAAAGAGACGAGTACGCGAATGGAAAAATCAATTCTTACCTTCAACGACCTCCCCGAGGTTGTCGCTCAGCTTCGAGACGAAGTGATGAGCCTGAAAAGCCTGCTCGCCGAGCAGCGCAGTGTGAACAATGCCAAAACGGTGGACACCCACGTGCCCATGTCTGTGGACGAGGCAGCAGAGTATTTAGGTATCCCTAAGGGTACGCTCTACATGAAACTGTCAGAAGGGACAATCCCTGCCACCAAGCCCGGCAAACGCTATTGCCTTTACCGTGACGAACTGGACAAGTGGCTGGAAACCGCCCGAAAGAATCCCATACCGTTGTCAGACGAGGAACTGAACAAGTCCTTATCCTCTTCCCACCGTCGCAAGCCCAACCCACGTAACTGGTGAATGATATGGAAGAGGATAAGAACTATATCAACCTGATACGTGGCGACCTCACAAAAGCATCCCAAGCGCATAACGGTATGCCCGACAGTGTAGGCATGATGAATATCAAGACGGCAAACCAAACCATTCTTGAAGCATCGTTATTGCCTACGCCCCGTGCGCTGTGGGACAGCTTTTGGTACGAGGGGGAACTCTCCTGCTTGTTTGCCGATTCCAACGTGGGCAAGTCCATCCTTGCCGTGCAGATAGCCGACCGCATCGCCCGAACCGACAATGTGCTGTATCTGGACTTTGAACTGTCCGAAAAGCAGTTCCAGCTCCGCTATACCAACGAGCATGGAGAGCTCTACACCTTTCCCGACAAACTCTATCGGGTGTCTATTGACTGCAACCAGCTTTTGGATGCCAACTTTGAGGAAGCTATCATAGGCGGCATTGAACAGATGGCTGTGCAGACCGACTGCAAGATTTTCATCATTGACAATCTTACCTACCTGTGTTGCGCCATGGAGAAAGGCGATGCCGCAGGACGGCTGATGATTCAGCTGAACAATCTCAAAAAGAGATATGCGCTCTCCATCCTTGTCCTGGCACATACACCCAAACGCTCTTTGGATTGTCCCATCACGTCCAACGATCTTGCCGGGAGCAAGCGGTTATACAATTTCTTTGACAGCGTGTTTGCCATCGGCAAGAGTGCGCAAGACAGCGGACTTCGCTATGTGAAACAGTTGAAAGTGCGCTATTGCACATACTCATACGATGCGGACAATGTCATCATCTATGAGATCGAGAAGGTGGATACCTTCTTGCAGTTCGTGCAGAGGGGTTACTCAACGGAAAAGGAACATCTGAAGAAGTTGGGCGATAACGAATCAAGCCAACGGGATAGCCAAATCCTACAACTCTCCCAATCGGGCAAGTCCGTCAGGGAGATTGCCTCACAGGTAAATTGCGGTAAATCCACCGTCAGTCGGATAATCCAGCGCAGCAAAGAGAGTAAAAATGCAGGTGTCCCAAGTGTCCCACTGTCCCAACCTTTAGAGAGTGGGACAATGGGACAGGATGGGACAGCCGAAAATCAACCGTCAAAAACAGATTAAGCTATGGGCAATTATTCGTTACAAAAGTACAAAGGGATGGGAACCCGGCATACTTGTCCCCAATGCGGTGACAGGCATTCTTTCGTCTATTACGTGGACAAGAACAATGTGCCGTTGCATCCATCGGTCGGCAGGTGCAACCATGAAAGCGGTTGTGGGTATCACTACACTCCGAAAGAGTATTTCCAAGACCATCCCGAACACAGCACAGCCAATGGCTTCTCTTTTGACAGGCAAAGAGTGGAGCAGACGAAAGAAAAGCAACATAGCCAGCCAGTAGCTATCGGTTGCATTCTCCCTCACTATGTGGAGAAATCCCAAAGCGTGAGCAGTAATTTCTTCCGCTTCCTCTCCACGCTCCTTACTTCCTATTATGGCAGCAGGACGAAAGAGGTGTTGAAGCGGTTGTTGGAGGAATACCGTTTGGGGGCTACCCGTGACGGCTCTGTTATCTTTTGGCAGATAGACAAGACGGGCAGGGTACGCACAGGAAAGGTGATGCAGTACAATCCCGAAGACGGACACCGTATCAAGGGAGAGCAGACATCGGCAGTGAACTGGATACACAGCATACTGAAAAAGCAGCGTGTGTTGGCAGAGGATTGGCAACTCTCCCAATGCCTTTTTGGGGAACACCTGTTGAAAAACCATCCCGACAAGGTGGTGGTCTTGGTGGAATCCGAGAAAAGTGCCGTTATCGGCTCTGCCATCTTCCCCGATTATGTATGGCTGGCAACAGGCGGCAAGAGCCAGATGAGAGAGGAAAAGCTCCGTGTACTGACAGGAAGGACCATTCTTCTTTTTCCCGATGCGGACGGATATGCCGAGTGGAAACAACGAGCCGAAAGCATGACCTTTTGCAAGGCGATGGTGTCTGACATCATAGAGAAGAACGCCACCCCAAAACAGAAAGAAGCCCATATCGACATAGCCGATTGGATCATCTTTCAGATACGGGAGGGCAAGCTCATGAATACCGCCAACCATTTGGTCGAGGCTGAGAAAATCCTCCAGCGGATGATAGAGAAGAACCCCGTCCTGCAAAAGCTGATAGACGATTTAGACCTTGTGCTGGTCGGCGCATCCACAATCGGCAGCGGTGACGGAACCCCTCCCTGACAGCAGGAGAGCGGAAGCCGTAGGCTGGGGTTAGCGGACAATGGCTTGCCATTGATATAGCCCACTATAACTACACGCTTCGCTTCCGTAGTTGTGGGCTCTCCCGAGGGGATTAGGACTTTGCCCTAATAACCCACAAGGCTTTGCCCTTGACCCACTCAGGGCGTTTCTCCCCTGAGAACCCCGAGCAAAGAGTGACCCTCTCTTTGCAATCTCCGCTTATGGGTTACACCCCTAAGAACCCTGTACGGTTATGAGCGGAGCAAATGAATTCAGTAAAATAACCCAAATCAAATTTTAAGAAGATGGCAACAAAATCAAGCATACATATCAAGTCCTGCAATGTCAAATCAAGTGGGGCTCATAACCGAAGAACTGCCGAGTACATGCGTAACATCGGCGAGTCCAAAATCTACATCGTGCCCGAACTCTCTGCCGACAACGAGCAGTGGATAAACCAAGAATTCGGCAACCCTGACCTGCAGGCGCACTACGACCACATCAAGCAGATGGTTAAAGAAAAGACTGGTCGTGCCATGCAGGAGAAAGAGCGTGAGCGCAAAAGCAAGAGCGGTAAAATCACCAAAGTGGCAGGGTGCTCGCCCATCCGTGAGGGAGTGCTTCTCATCAGACCGGACACCACACTGGCAGATGTGCGTAAGTTTGGCGAGGAATGCCGACAACGCTGGGGCATCACTCCACTCCAAATCTTCCTGCACAAGGACGAGGGGCATTGGCTAAACGGACAGCCCGATGCGGAAGACAAGGAGTGCTTCCAAGTGGATGGTAGATGGTTCAAGCCGAACTATCATGCCCATATCGTGTTCGATTGGATGAACCACGATTCGGGCAAGAGCCAAAAGCTCAATGACGAGGATATGGCAGCGATGCAGACGTTGGCTGCCGACTTGCTCTCTATGGAGCGAGGGCAATCAAAAGCCGAGACGGGCAAGGAACACTTGGAACGTAACGACTTCATCATAGAGAAGCAGAAAGAGGAAATGAACCGCCTTAATGCCACACGGCTATACCGGGAGCATCAGTTGGAAATGGCAAACCAGAAGATGCAGGAAACGGAAAATGTCACCAACGCCCTCGTTGAGCAAGCCCAACAGAAGCAACGACAAAGTGAAGACCTTGACAAGGCTATCAGTGAGAAACGCACCAAGCTCAACAAGGAAAAAGGGAGCGAGCTTCTGAGTGCCGCTGTCGATTGGGCTACGGGCAAGTCAAAAGCCCTGAAAGATGAAATCGAGGATTTGCGTGATGAGATTTCCACGCATGAGGAAACCATCGGGCGGTTGCAGAAGAAAATCCAAATCATGCAGAATGAGCATCAACGTGAACTGATGAAGTTGGAAGCCAAGCATCAGTCTGAACTGAACCGCAAGGAGGCTGAACATACAGAGGCTACCGCAAGACTTAAAAACCATATTGCATGGCAGAACCATCTTATCGGTTGTCTCAGTTTCCTACTGCTCAAAACAAACGAAATCTTCCGCAAGGCGGTAAACGGCATCATCCGTTTGGTAAAGGATTATTACAAACCCCGTTTTGACACGGAGCAGGTATCGGACATCAAGGATGCACTCAGCCTATTTGGGGATGACAGACAGTCACGCCATACAGCCGGAGATTTCCTGTACCTCACCGCCAAACAAAAAGGCGACTTGGATAGCCGTGAGCAAATCAAAGCCAAACGGGAAGTCGAAAATGTGGTGGAAGGTCGCTACGACTACCAGCAAAAGAGGGGCTTCTCAATGGGAAGATAACCGATAATGCTATGTCAGTGATAATAATCGTAAGATTTTGACGTACAACCGAATAAAAAGAGTAACTTTGTAAATAAATTAAAGAATATTATGACTAAAAAGAAAAAACATACCAAGAAGAAAAGACAGCAGCCTAAAACCAAGAAACAAAAGGTAATGGCTAAGCAATCCATCAATGGCTTTAATCTATTTGAAACACAAATGCGCGCTATGGGTAAACGCTTGCTTGAGGTCTTTAAAGATAAAGATACTGTCAATGCAACTTTAAGAGAGCATATTGAGACGATTGAGGGCTATTTCAGGAAATATGATTCTGTGCAGTTGCTTGGAAGCATTGGATTATATTTATTGGATAACCTTCCCAATCTTGAAAAGTATTTTATGGCACAGATGAATGGCACAGAGATGCATCTGGACGAAAATGCTGAAGTGATAGCGGAATATGCAATGAACTTTGGTCTTTCAATGCCAAACGATGGCATAGATAATCCCACAGATGAAGTCGTTAAAGATTTGAGAAATCGATTGAGAACCTTGTTCATGACATATATCTATCAAGATATGCCTTTAGTTAATAATCCTATGCAATCCATTGATTGGATGATTCATATGAATACTATAGTTGTTCGTGGTGATGGTTATCAAAGTCATGTATATGAAGTGTTTAAAGAAATGTTCTTACCACATACTACTTTTTACCAACAGCAATTTGGTTATAGTGTTGACCAACTATTTGACTTCTTTATGGATCTGGAAAACAGGGTTATATGCAAGATTGTTAGTCAAGAGAATATCTATGGCGCAACAAAAATGCATGAACGGTGGATAAAATGGGAAGAAAAGACTTTTGGCCCTATTGACGATCAAGCTGCATTAGAGAATCGGGATTTCTCAAAAGGTCTGTTTGGCGCGTTCTTTGAAGCAAACCCAGATGTACCGCACACGGAAGACGGTATGCAATTCCTGATGTTTCAACCAGATGATTATGGGAGTTCTGATATGATATTTTGGGTCTATCCTCAAAATGAGGTGGAAACAAGAATCCTAGAATCTCTTTCCATGAGATTTGGTGATAATTCTGCTTTTCTTGCAGAAAGCGAATTCAAAGGCAATATTATGAACGGTCATAGTATTTTTGAGAAGCCATTCGTTAAAGATGGTGATAAATATTATTGCTTTACTCCTATGATTCCTCATAGAAATCTGTTCTTGATTGCAGAAAAGCTTATGATGCGCAATGGCACCTATTACCAGAAGAATTTCCAGCAGAACACAAGTTCGATTAGCCGAGACAATTATATTGAGAAAAAAGTAAAATCTGTCATGGAGTCTTTTCTGTCAGATGTCACATTTTATTCTTCTGTACATTACAAAATAGTGGAAGAAGGGGTAGAAAAGAATCCTGAACTAGATATTCTTGGCGTTTCAGATAAGGCTGTCTATATTATAGAAGTTAAAGCCCATGAACTTTCTTACAAGGACAGAGTTAGGCTGGATGGAGCTAAGTACAAATTCAAGGCATCTGTTGCTGAGGCATGCAAACAATGCTGTAGGTCTGTTGATTTTATCAATAACTCAACAGAACCTGCATTTGGCACACAACAAGGGGAAGTTTTAATTAACAAGACGAAACCAATATACAAGATAGCTGTAACTTTTCAGCATTATTCTTCGTTGTTGGGACAAATGGATAAACTTGTTGCTGCTAGTTTGATGGAGGAACGCTTCCGTGATACATGGGTTGTGTCATTATTTGACTTAATGGTTGTTGCTGACTTTGTTGAATCAGAAGATGAATTTTTATCTTATCTTGATATGCGAAAGATTATTAATACTAATCATAGCACATTTCATGATGAACTTGATTTGCTGGGCCAATTCCTCAATGAGAATCTGGCTGATAAGGTAATTGCCAATAAGCCAATGATGATTATCGGCGGATCTAGTGATATTGATGAGGAATATGCAAAGGATTTCTATCCGCCAATAGAACTTGGCTCCGAAAAGAAATAAATGTATCAAAATGCCATGAACCCAGAAAGTTTAGACAAAAGACTTTCTGGGTTCATGTTAACCTACTGCTTTAATATTACAGAATTATTATCGCAATAATGTATTGTGTACTAATTATTCATCCGAATCCGCATAAAGTTCACATTGGCGGATAACGGTTTCAAGGGCTGCTTCCTGTTCTTCAGGTGGATATTTATATTTTTTGAGCAATCGTTTTACCATAGAGCGCATTTTGGCACGAGCTGACTCTTTCTGTCGCCAGTCAATCGTTTTGCTGCTGCGTAAGGCTTCGGTCAGTTCCTTTGCCATAGCAACAAGTTGGTCGTTTTCGTAGAAATCTTTTACGGCTTGCGGCTTTGTCAAGGCATCGTAAAATGCTTGCTCTTCCTCTGTCAGTCCCAACTCTGACGCTTGCTCAGCATTCGCTTTCAGCTCCTGCGCCATTTTCAGCAACTCTTTTATCACTTCTTCATTGGAAATCAAGCCACGCAAGTATTCGGCAAGCCGAGCATCAAGCATTTCGCTGAATTTCTCAGCTTCTACCATTCTCTTTTTAGCATGTTTCCTTATATGTTCTTCAAGCAAGCGTTTGAGCAATTCGAGTGCAAAGTTTTTCTCTTTCATTTCGGCAATCTCTTTCAAGAAATTCTCGTCAAAAAGAGAAAATTCAGTCCCCTTGGTGCTGAGTATTTCCACCACGCCGTCAGCCTTGATAGCCACTTTGAGCAACTGCGTAATGCGCTCGTCTATGATTTTTCGGGTAATCTTCTTGTTTCCCGTTAGGCGTAAAAGCAACGTCCTCACTGCTTCAAAGTATGCTTCTTCATAACGTTCCGCAGGGGTTAGTAAACTTCGACAAAGCGATGCGGCTTGCGCCAGACGTTTGCTTTCTTCCATAAAAACCTTTTGCGCTTCAGCAGAAACAGCATCCACTAAAGTAATGATGCCGTTTTCATCTGTCTGGGTGGTAGGTTGAGAAGAAACAAGATTGTTTTTGTCAAGCAATACGTTCACCCCGCCTCTTATAAGATTGGCTCGTTGCAAGTTGGAACAGTCGGCAAAAGCGGAATAGTCGTAGTCATCCATACATTCACGGCAACGCTTTAGTGCTACGACAAATTGCTGATAAGCAGTAGTCTTGATATTCGGGTCACCAAAGCGTTTCTTGTCACGTCCTGTATAGTCGTGCATGGCTTTTTTAAGAGCTTTGGCTATGCCTATATAATCCACCACCAAACCACCGCTCTTTTCCGGGAAAACACGGTTTACCCGGGCAATAGCCTGCATCAGGTTATGCCCCTTCATAGGTTTATAAACGTACATAGTGGCAAGCGAGGGTACATCAAAACCTGTGAGCCACATATCCACGACAATAGCGATTTTCAGCGGTGAATTGTTATCCTTGAACTGACGAGCCAGTTCCTCTTTTCGTGTGCCAGACCCAATAATATCATTCCATTCTACTGGATCTTGGTTTCCTTGTGTCATGACTACACAAATAATGTCTTTCCACTGAGGACGAAGTTCTATCAGCTTTTTGTAAATATCAATTCCTGTAGCACGGTCTATCGCCACAATCATAGCCTTGCCCGTAAGTAAATCGGCACGGTTGTTCTCGTAATGGTCTATGATGTCCTTACATAGAGTGTCTATGGTTTGTGGGGCTGAAAGTAAAGCGTGAATACGTGCATTTTCATCCTTGGAGCGTTTGATGTCCTGTTCTTCCGCTCCTTCTTCCGCAAGTTTCTCATACTCGTTATCCAGTAATTTAAGCGTGTCGGCATCCAAATCCAATTTCAACAAGCGGCTTTCGTAATAAACAGGAACGGTAGCACCGTCTTCCACAGCTTGGGTCATGTCGTAGATGTCGATATAGTTGCCGAAGACCTCTCTTGTATCGTTGTCGTCTTGCTCGATAGGTGTGCCAGTGAAGCCGATGAACGCAGCATGAGGCAATAGTTTACGTACAATAGCCGCAAAGCCGAGTTTTAACTCACCTGTTTCTGTATCTACCTTTGTTCTGGTGTTTGACTGTGTGCGGTGGGCTTCATCGCTAATCACAATCACATCGGCACGGTTGGTGATTAGTTTGTCACGGTCTTTGAATTTTTGGATATTGGCAAAAATAATACCATGACTTTTACGCTTTTCCAGCAGTTCATACAAGTGTTCGCCGTCAGTAGCCTTTATAGGCGTTTGGCGCAAGTAATCGCTACAAGCCGCAAAAGTGTTATGAAGTTGGTCGTTCAAATCGAGGCGGTCTGTCAGAACAAGCAAGGTCGCACTCAACAGATTCTTCAAAAGCTGATGGGCATAGAATACCATTGAAAGACTTTTACCAGAGCCTTGCGTGTGCCAGAATACACCAATTTTACCGTCATTGCGTTGCAAGGCTTGCTTTGTGCAGTCAAGAGCTTTCTTTACGGCAAAATACTGATGATAACCAGCAAGGATGCGGACTTTTTTATCCACACCCATAGTGAGGGTGAAGTCTGCAATAATATCAATGAAGCGATGTTTGGTGAAGATGCCATTAAAGAAAGTCTCAAAGTCTGCAAATATTGTACTTTCATAACTCCCGTCTGTGGTTTTCCACTCCATATACCGGTCAAGCGGTGCCGTAATCGTACCCACACGAGTATCTGCCATGTCGCTTATCACAAGCATTTGGCAAGAAGTAAAGAGTTGTGGAACGATACGTATATAGTTCTGCAACTGTTGATGCGCTTCTTCCGAATTGGTAACTTCACGTGAAGGTGATTTCAGTTCAATAACAGAAATAGGCAGACCATTGACGAAAACCACGATGTCGGCACGTTTGGTGGAATTTCCATTTACAACCGTCCATTGATTGGCAACAACAAATGAGTTGTTGTCTATATTAACAGGGTCTATTATTTTGATATGGTCACTACGCAATGTACCTTGGTCGGTCTTGAACGTAACGTCCAAGCCATTTTGTAACCAGTCGGTAAGGGTCACGTTTGCGCTAACCAAAGGCTGGCTGAATAGTTCACGTATTTGTCGGATAGCTTCGTCAACGGCTCCTGCTTTGTCTGTTCCATTGATAAGTAACATTGCTTTACGTAATGCTCCCGGTATGGTAGCATCAGTGAGTTCTCGACAGGTATCGGCTTCGAGTTCCGGGCCATAATGATATTCGTAGCCCATATCTTTGAACAAGGAGATTATCGACTGCTCGTATGAATCTTCTGTGAAATGGAACGTGTTAGGCATAATAGGTTGGAATTAAATTATCATTTATCCGGCGGTTCAGTTCGATTTTATCGTCAATTATTTTGAGTGATTTGCCAATTTTCTTCTGCTCGCATAGAGGCGGCAGACAAACAGAAAGGTTTCTTATATCTGCAACATTAAGATGGGCGACAACAGCACCGTTTGCATGAATATTTAAACGATGTTGAACCTCATTGCTTAGCAAATAATAAACAAGAAAGTTAGGGTCAACGAGATTTCTTTTTGGCTTTAGTAAAACCACGCGTTGACCAAGACATACTTTTTGTTCCTTTTGAATAATTGCTGTATTTCCTACAGGTGCTTCACGTGCAATAATAATATCGTCTTCTTCTGGAATTGCACGAAGTGTTCTCTCGTTATATATCTCACAACTTACTCTGTGGACATTCGTTAAATCCAAGCGTCCCTTACCCACATTGGGAGTTCTTATTAAAGGAACACCAACTCCCTCATCTTTGGCTGTCGTATGAGGGCAATCATATATATTGGCAATATCTTGTAGAATCATTTCTTCCATAAATGAGAATTTAGTCGTTTGTTTGACCATCTAATGTGGCTTCTATCTCTTTGATTGACGGCATTGTTCCTTCAACCTTTTCAGGATAGAGTTTTTCAAGTTCATATTCGGATATTCCGAGAGGCTGACTACTTGATTCTAACGCATATTGAGCCAACGTATTGCTTTTCTGCTTGCAAATGAGTAATCCTATTGTTGGGTTATCCCGCCCCTCCTTGCGAAGAAGATGATTACAAGCAACAACATAACCGCCTAATTGACCGGCATCAGCAAAGTCAAACTCTCCGATTTTTACCTCTACTACCACATAGCAAGACAATTGGAGATTGTAGAAAAGCAAGTCTATAAACTTCTCTTTCTCTGCTATTTGCAAGCGATACTCTTTGCCTACATAGGCGAAACCTGTGCCAAGTTCCAACAAAAAGTTTGTGATATTGGTGAGCAATGTATCTTTTAGTAGTCGTTCATTGTATTTTCCTCGTAATCCCGTGAATGAGAAATCGTAGGGGTCTCGTGTTAGTTCCTGCGCCAAATCGCTATCCACATCAGGGAGTGTACTCTTGAAGTTTGTCAGAGCCTTTCCGCTGCGTTCATACAGATTTGTACTCAGCACGTTGAGCAATATATCTCTGCTCCAGCCGTTCTCCAATGTCTGGCGCACATAGAATAACGCTTTGTCTGAATCATTTGAGCATTTGTCAATGATATAGCGATGATGCCCCCAAGGAATAGAAAACAAATCAGAATATAACCTTTTCACAAGCTGTGGAAGATTTTCTTTCTCAGATTCTTCCACAAGCTGTGGAAGAATTGCAATCTGTTGGCTATAAAGAGTATAGAAACGTTTTGCGTAACGTATGGATGTCTCGGATAGTCCTTCCACATCAGGCATTTCATGACGTAAATCACGGCTTAGTGTAGCGTAGAACTTACTGCCATACTTGTTATCCGCTTGCTGTTCTTCTATATCTTTACCGAGTTCCCAATAATAGCGGAGCAATTCTCTATTCACTTTTATAGCCGCCTTGATTTGGCTGCCACGATAACGCTTTACAAGCTCTTTAACCCATAAAGTGTAATCCTTATCTAATATGCCAATAGATTTAACCATTTTATTTCTCCGTTTTTATTCACTAATTTTTAGTTCACCAGACATTAGCTGTGGGAGAAGCGTGTCACGCATCTTTGCCAACCTTGCATTTTCAAGACTGTTAGAAAGTATCGTTTTGATAAAAGGAAGAACTATGTCTCCATACCTTTTTACATACGGACTTTCATTTGAGTATATTGGAAGACACTCAATATCTTTTGTATTTATACCGGGGATTGCAGCCTTTCCTCCAATTGAATTTAATTGGTTCATAATGTATGGTGTACGCATATAAAAATATGCAAACGCATTATAAGCGTTATCCATTAAGTCCAAGATGAAGACATGCTCATTGATATACATTTCGTTGAAAGGAAATCCTTCTCCAAAGATAGAGAAATTTGGAATAAAATATCCCGGTTTGCCTCCGTCTTTGTAAATCAATAGCTCATATCCATTTATCTTTCCCTTTTTTATAGTTTGAGCATATTCTTTTGGAATGTACTTTGTCTTAGAATAGTCATAATACCCCAATCCTTTGATATTTTCCGCCCCAATGCTTGGAACGCCTTCAAAGGTTGCACCACCTTTGGGTCTTTTTCCACTTTCTATATTGTGAGGTATATCTTCGATGTAAACTATTGGTAACTCTTTGGGGGTACTACCGAGAGCTGAATCTACAAATTCACCGCCTCTGAATGGCTCGAAGTCTACGAACCACGACTTGAACAACGCCTGCGCCTGCTGCTCTAAATTATCATTTCCTTGTCTGTTTTTCAGGAAAGATGAGCCACTGTTATGTGTCAAACAATACCACATGCTAATTTATGAATTTACGATGTGAGAGTTTGACATT
>OGZH01000504.1_pt1 | contig 27000 bp, 20 predicted proteins | sample 1576741 | NCBI WGS metagenome assembly OGZH01 (sample SAMEA3541560, study PRJEB24748) | human gut metagenome | biome: human gut; feature: human-associated habitat; material: faeces | place: China | collected 2012 | reverse complement strand
CCGTCAGCGTCAGCCTTGACCTTTTGGTTACTTTTGGGTCAAGCCAAAAGTGACATACCGATTTGGGTCAAGCCAAAAGTGACACGTTAGATCTCATCAGGCGACTCCGAATCCCCACCCCCAGCAGCCGGCTTCTTCGAGATATCCACGGTAGTCTCCCCAGCCTTCTCCGCACGGAGCACCGCTTGCTGAGCCTTGCGAGTAGCCACAGGTTGGAACTCCAGCCCGGCGAAGACATTCTTCAAGTCCTCGCCCGGTATATACTGGATACTAACCCCGGTGATGTTTGTAGATGTGAATTTTTCAAGACTCTCCGCACCCTCGTTGAGGATATGGAGCCGGAATTTACCCAGTTCGCCGAAATCCACCTGTTTCCCCTCTTGGAGGGCATCGAGCAGGTTCTCGACAGTGGAGATCAATACCGCCACCACATCCGCCCGGCTGACGGTGGTTTGCATGGATACCCGGCGGCTCAGCTGCTTGAGCGATAGCTCACCATTGATCTGTGCCGTGGCGTACGCTTTCGCCGGCTCGTCTTTCTTGATAGGGTTGGTCCGAAGGGACACGCTGTAATTTAAAGCCATAGATTTGATAATTAAAAATTGATAATTGAAAATTGAAAATGAAATCGATTTGTTTTCGATAACGAATGTACGACATTCGGTTTCCTCTGAAATGAATACCGCTGACAGCGGATGAATAAGGGAGATAAAAGAGGAGATATGCTGAAAAATAAACATCCGTATAGTTGTTCGTGTCGTATGTTTTAAGTATCTTTATACCAGTAAGATAAATCTTGAAAATGCGAACGATATGCGAACAGGATACACACAAATCGACGAGTGGCCCGTGCGGCCCTATTCCAAGCGGGAGCTGGCCATGGCCTATGCCCCCGAGATCAGCCCCGTCTCGGCCCTGAACCGGCTGGCGGAATGGATGCGGTATAACGATCGGCTGACCCGGGAGCTTGGTGATACGGGCTACCGCCCGAGGCAACGGGTCTTCACCTCCCTGCAAGTGGAGCTGATCTTCCGTTACTTGGGTCGTCCTTGAGAGGAGACACCGCCACCCGTCGGTATAGACGAGCGGCGATGCCGGTACTGGCATCAGACAACGCCAGTACTGGCGTAGGGCTGCGACGGTAGTGCTTACGGGCGATGACAGTAGAGGCATTTCCTTCATTCCTTCATTCCTTCGGGCGTCTCTCACGCACACACACGTGCGAGGAGAAAGCGTACTCGCCCCGTGCGGTCTTGATCAGTGTTCCCTTCTCCAGCATCCGTTTGAGGGAGGAGTCGAGTGTTTTCTCGGGTATGCCGTTCTTCGCTGCCACGTCCACGGCCTGCCGACGGCAGAACATCATTGGGAGGGCATTGAATAAAGCCTGTTCAGGAGAGGTCTGGACAGGGACGGCCTCGGAGGTAGGCAGGAAGCCCAGCACATAGCTCGAATGGCGGTAAAGAGGCTCTATGAGCGTGAGTACGGCTTGGAAATCCTCGTCGGTGACCCGCAGGTCCAGCTTGGGGACGATACCATCCTTGATATTCTCGATGGGGATCTCCGGGGCGGGGGAGAGACCGGGGGAATTGAAAATGGAAAATTGAGAATTGAAAATTTTTTGTTGGGGAGGGAGGAATTTCTCCAAGGCTCTCAACAGGGCTACTATGCTCAGGATCCGGCAGGTATTGATGGCGATACGGGCCACGGCGCTTCGCATGGAACCTCCATGGGCGTAACCGGCGTGGGAGAATAACTGGGCGAACCGTTGGTTGAACAGCTCTTTCTGTTTCTCGGATAGCCTTAGCTGGATCGTTTGGACCGATCCGTTAATCAGATCCAGTACCTGTTTCCATTGTGTTCCCCATGTGGCGAAGCGTAGGCCGTAATCCTCGCTTTCCGAATCGAATTGGTCCATCCACTCATTGATGGGTGGCATGAAATAGAATAACTGGCGAGAGAACAGGCCGTTCTCCGCCGAGGGGATCAGCGGCTTTACTTGCGCAGGGGTTCCACTTAGCAATACGCTGAGATAAGACTCATCGCATTCCCGGTACTCATGATTGGTACGCCGGTTGAAAGCCAGTCGCTCATGGTCGTGGCATTTACGCAAGGTATCGCTCCAATGGCCGTGATCCGCTCCGATGGCGGTACTCACGGTATCCGCCTCGGTCTCGCAGATCAGCCCCACGCCGTCGGCCTCTATGAGGTTCTCTAGGATACCGGTACCCGAGTTATCGCCGGCTATGAGGAACATCTTGAGGGGCGGTTGTTCCGGCTCGGGCGTCTCGGAGCGTTTCTTGCCGAGTGAGTCCCATCGGTTCTTTTCCTCCCGATAATTCTTTAGGCTGTCTTTGTAGCGGGCCATCAGCTCCTCGTGAATAGGTTCAGCTAGGCGCCTGACCCATGTCAAGGCTCCTTTTCCGGAGGCGGGAGGCGCTACGATGAAGGTTTGTAGGCATGGATACATGTATTTTTGTCCGTATAACACCCGTACCCGCTTGTTCAAGGTGCCCCCGAGTACGGTGAATACTCCCAGCAGGAGTATGTCACGCTGGGCGATGGAGTTCCCGCAATCGATCATCTGCTTGATGAACGGGGGCCACGGATAATCCGGGAAAGCGGGTGGCAAGTCCTCACGTGCGTACGTATGTGCGTGTGTGGGTGTGAGAGGGGCTTGAAGGTTTGAAGGATTCTTGTTCTCCCTCAGGTATTGGCGGAAGGTGTCGGCCAGTTGCTTGTCCGTTTTTACGCCGGCAATCTCGGCCCAGTGGAAGACGGAGCCTAATCCGTTGCGCCCGTTGCCCGCTTTGAGGGCGTGGTCGTATAGCTTGTCCGCTTCTTCGTAGACGTATTTCTCGGACAGGCGGCAGATGCGATGAAAGAACGTCCTTCCCGCTTCCCCGCAATCGTTGGCGGTGGCGAAGGCGATCGGCATATACTCTTGGTAAGTGGGAGCGATGTTCGCCCCTTGGTGTTCGATGGCGGCGACAAGCCGCTCTAAATCTGATAATGGATTCATTTGATTTATAAGTTATAATTTATGATTTAAACTGTCAACTGTCATTTGTCAACTATCAACTCTCCCGCAGCTTAGCGGAGGGATCATGGCAGAAGAAACACGCCCGTGAGAGATCGGCGTTTGAGGCATCCGCATTCAATCCGTATTTCCATTTCAGGTATTCCCATGCCGATAGCCGTGCCTTATCAAAAGATTCCTCTATGGAAGCCTTGGGTGAGAGCCGGTAGGGGACGAGCAGTTTCACGCCTGTGGTGCTTGGGCTGACGAAAGCTAGGTCCGGTCTCAGTTTATTATCGGCGAACAAGGTGTCTCGCCAGTGGAGGGTTTCCTCCGGCGAGGGGAGATGGTCGATATCGATGACAAACTCTCCGGAAAGGAATAACAGGCGGTCTTCCTTGCGATAGGAGAAGACCCCGGCCGGTGTGACGTATGGCAGTAAGTTTTGCTTCAGTTTGCGGAACCGTTTCTCGTCGCTCAAAGCTACTTGTACGCTGAGCGTTCGTTCTTTCAGCCACTCGTTGGAGGTGATATAGGTATGCAACTGTTTGACACTGGTCACGCCGCTCGGCACTTGATTGGAGATGGGGGCGTTGAAAAAGGACATGATACATTCTTTCATTAACTCGTTTGATTTAAAGTTTAGGCTGGTAAAGGAAAGGTAAAAGAGTGAGAAAAAACGGTCCGGTAAGTTATTTGCACCTATCGGTAAGTTATTTGCGCATAAAAGTAATTCGGTGACAGGAAAAAGAAGAAGATATGAGTGAAGAGAAAGCGAGCCCGTGTGTGCTGCACATCCATGGCGAGAACATACAGGTGCTGCCCAACGCCATGTTTGCCATTCAATATATTTGCTTGGACCCGGGAGAAAAGCCGGAGGTCGTTTCGGAAAAAGACGTGAGGCCGGATCCGGAGCCGTGTGATTTATTAGCCTCCTATATCCAAGACGAGGAGGTGCGTCACGACTTCGTAAAGCGAATCGCCCAATGCCCGGATGTGGCCACCCTCTGCCAAACGGTGCTGACCGACCTTTTCAACGAGGTCTTTTGCGACTGCGTGGAACCGGCCAAACTTATCAAGAGCAAGGAATTCATCAACGCCATCATCCCCCTGCTCCCCTTCAAGCAAGGCAAGAGCTTGCGCAATATCCGGCGGGCGATCGTGAAGTATGTGCTGGGGGAAGGGTAGGTGTTTTGATTTATGAATGATTGCATAATTGGATATTTATTTGTTTCTTTGTCAATATTCTATTTTCTTATGAAGTCGAGACAAGAGATCCTAGCGTTATTAAGAGACTTCAAGGTTCGTAAAGGCAAAAAGTACGGAATCTTGAAGATGGGTATCTTTGGCTCTGTAGCTCGTGATCAACAGACGGAAAGCAGTGATGTGGACATTTATTACGAGGGTGAGGCGCAAGGGCTTTTCTCTCTCTCCCATTTGAAAAATGAATTGGAAGAACTGTTGGGAAGCCCGGTGGATATCATCCGTCTTAGAGACCGGATGAATCAGTTGCTTCGTAAACGAATCGAGAGGGAGGGAATCTATGTTTGATACGGAGTTGGCTTTGGATACCTTGTCGCAGATAAAGGATACTCTTTCAATGATAATGGCAAGAACTTCGCATATTCATAAGGTTGATGATTTTTATATGAATGAGTCTGGTATGATTTTATTGGATAGTGTTTGTATGAAACTTGTCGCTGTAGGTGAGGCAATCAAAAATCTAGACAAAATAACGAATAAGGAATTACTTCTTAAATATCCGGCTGTAAACTGGAAGGATATTAAAGGGATGAGAGATATCATTGTCCATCATTATTTTGATATTGACGCAAGCGTGATACTTTATAGTCTTCAAAAGGAGGTTCCGGATTTGTACTCCACTATTTGTGTTATGCTGAGGGATTTGTCTCGGTGACTTATCACGATAAATATAGTTTAAACTCATTTTAAATCAAGACACTCGTTTTTTGCCCTACTGGTTTACCGGCGGGATGGGAGTGGTTTGTGTACTTGTCTTTATTCCTAGTAAATCAGAGAATAATAAGCGGATAGCGAAGAATACGCTGTTCCTCTACGTGCGTATGCTCTTTATCATGGAGAGCAATTTTTGTATTAAACACAATTCTTTGTAGCAATGGTAACAGACTCACGAACTTCGAAAAGTATAAAAAATAGTTCGGTAGCCTTGGCTTTTTATTTTATTAATCTGGTTCTTCAATTTTTCTCCCGTAAGGTATTCTTGGATTATCTTGGGGCAGAGATCTTGGGACTGAATACTACGGCTACCAATTTGCTTCAGTTCTTGAACCTTGCGGAATTAGGAATAGGATCAGCCATTGCTTGTACATTATATAAGCCTTTATTAGAGAAGGATACGGTTGCTATCAATGAGATTGTTTCCTTGCAAGGCTGGTTGTATCGGCGTATCGCATGGATCGTGATAGTGGGAAGTCTCGTGTTGATGGCGTTTTTCCCTTGGATCTTCGCTAAGATGCCGTTACCCTTATGGTATGCGTATGCTTCTTTCGGAGTGCTGCTAGTTAGTGCATTGCTGAGTTATTTTGTTAATTATAAGCAGATCGTTTTATCCGCTGACCAGAAAGAGTATAAGATCCAGTATAGCTATAAGGCCTCGATGTTGATTAAAACCCTTTGTCAGATATTGGCGATTCGATATTTGAGAGACGGTTATGTATGGTGGTTGGTATTGGAGATTGTGTTTGCGATCGTAGCTTCGTTGGTGTTAAATAGAATGGTCCGGCAGACTTATCCATTTCTAGAAACTAAATTAGGACGAGGTCGGGAATTATCGAGAAAGTATCCAGCTATTATTAAGAAAGTTAAGCAATTGTTTTTTCATAAGATCGGTAGCTTTGCTTTGACACAAACTAGCCCGATCATTATTTACGCCTACACTACACTAACTGTAGTGGCGTTATATGGCAATTACATGTTGGTTATCCTTGGGATTCAAACTTTGATGACTGCCATTTTTAATAGCATGAACGCAGGAATTGGGAATTTAGTGGCAGAGGGAAATCGTAAACAGATTATGTCGGTGTTTGAGGAATTATTCTCTGTTCGTTTTCTATTCACTTGTATAATGTGTTTTGGAGTGTTTATGTTGACTCCTTTATTTATAATACTTTGGGTGGGTAATGAATATGTGATGGATACCATGACATTGCTATTGATGACTGTTACTTTGTTTATTCAATTAAACCGTACGACCGTGGATGCTTATATCAATGCTTATGGTTTGTTTGGTGATATTTTTGCTCCAGTTACGGAGGCTTCTATCAATATCTGTTTGTCTGTGTTATTAGGATATTTTTGGGGGTTAAATGGTGTATTGTTGGGTGTGTTGATAAGTTTATTTCTTGTTGTTTTTTGTTGGAAACCTTATTATTTGTTTCGAAAAGCTTTGAAACAACGATTGAAATTGTATATAATTATGTACGTTAAGCATTTAAGTGTTGCAATTGTTAGTATAATACTTATTTATTTTGTATTGAAATTTGTCCCAATGCACTCATTTGAAAGTGCTTTATCTTCTTTTGTATATGGAGTGTTTATTACGATTTTGTATACACTCATTCTTTTATCTATGTTTTATTTTTTAGGACTTGGTTTGAATCGCTTTATTCGAAGAATTCAAAGTATGATGAATGGGAGAAAATAGTATAGTGATATATAGGTTGTATGATACATTAAAAAGTTAGCTAAGATAGGCTGTATGGTTTATAATATTCAAAGTAAAAAATGTTTAATAAATATAACAAATGACACCTGTAATTTCTATTATTGTTGCTGTTTACAAAGCGGAATCCTGCTTGCGGCGTTGTGTAGACAGCCTGCTAGCACAGACTTTTCAAGACTATGAAATATTGCTGGTAGATGATGGGAGTCCCGATCGTTCCGGAGAAATTTGCGACGAGTATGCCCGGAAGGACAATCGTGTCCGTGTATTCCATAAAGAGAATGGTGGAGTAGCGTCCGCTCGACAGTGTGGAATGAACAATGCAAGAGGCGAGTACGTGATACACGCTGACCCAGATGACTGGGTGGAACCGAATATGCTGGAGGAACTATACGGAAAGGCAAAAGAAGAAAATGCAGATATGATAATTTGTGATGTATGGCGGGATACTTCCAAGAAATCTACTTACGTGAAGCAACGGTTATTTATATTAGAGCATTGTGTGATGCTAAAAGATGTGTTCCAGCAGCTGCATGGCAGCTGCTGTAACAAGCTCGTTTAACGAGCTTGTTACAGCAAATATGATGTGAATTTTCCGGAAGGGTTGTCATATGGAGAAGATACTTATGTCAGTGTATGCCTGTTGGCACATCCTATAAAGATGGCATATGTACCAAAAGCATTTTATCATTATGTCCAAAATGTAAATTACAGCTCGTTAACACGTCGTCCTGTGAAAATTTTGGTAGAGCAATGTGAAAAACTCTGCGATTTACTTCGTTGCAAATTATCAGAGAATCAATTTAAAGAAATTTATCCTGCTTTACGATATAGGCAAGCATGTGTTATCCTAACATCTGCAGGAGAAAACCCATACATCGTAACATTTAAAAAAGATTTTGAAGGTGTGAGAAAAGCTATTCTTCATCAAAACTTCTCTTTTAAGAGGAAGACTCTTTTTTGGATAGCATTCTATATATCACCTTATATTGCACGTTTTTTTTATACTTTTTGTCGTTAACTATTGTTGAATCTTATCATAAACAGTTAGCAATTTTATTAGTTTTATGTCTGATGTCTCAAGAATAGATACATATGGTGCAAAGCTGGTTTTACTGCCATATATGTTGGCAATAATTGGCAGTTGTTTGTATACTATTATATTGGGAGTGTATAACGGGGATTTCATACAACGTGATGTGTTATTTCCGTTACCTGCTTTGTTGGTTATAGCTGTATTGACTATCATTCCTTATATAGGTATATATGGATTGTATAAACGGTATAGGTCTAAAGAGACAGAAAATGTACCCGATAAGTTCAAGGTTGCGATAATTCGCAATATTACATGGCTTTTATTGTTGGTTCATATAGGTCTACTCTTTACTGGATATGGCCAAATGGGAACTTCGATAGAAATAGACGGCGGATTTTTTTCTTATATCCGTTCGGCTTTCTTCAAGTTGATGGTACGTCCATGGGTTATTGCTTATTTGCTGATTTCCAATAGCCGTAAAAATCTTGCTGTAACTGTTCTTTTGTTTTCTATTCACACGATTCTTGCTCATTCTTTAGGAGGGTTCTTTATTCTATTACTCATCTTATTGTTTAGGCAAGGCAAGAAGGTGAAATCTTTTGTGAAGCGAAATTTCTTGTTTGTATTAGCGATACTCTATTTGGTTCCGATTGTTGTCTCTTCCGCTTATAATGTTCGTGCACAATTAAGGGGACAAGGAGGGATGAGTGAAACTTCAAACATGGATATAATGGTTGGGAAATTATGTGGACGAATAAGTAGTTTTTCCAACAGTGCCTATATTTTACAGAACTCGTCACAAAATGTTTATGATTTGGAATTAATCCCCGATTTTTTTTACTTTTATGATACATTACATTATTGGGGATACAGACCTGAGTTTAAGAGTACTGGATTCTATGTGGAAGAGCAAATAAAGCATTCAAAATTAGAAAACAGTTCAACTATGCCTGGTGTCATAGGGGTTTTAATAATGTCATATGTTAAATCTCCTTACATATTTCTTTTTAACCTGTTTCTGATGACTTTTCTTCTTATTATAATATTTAATCTAACAAAGAGGATAGGATTTCCAAATGCTTCTGGAATTGCTTATATTTTAACAATAGAGTTTGCTACAAGTGGAGATATTTCAGCTCTTTCTAATACTATATATACCCTGCTGATAATATGGTTTACATTGTTTATATCAAACATAATAATATGGAAATGAAAAAGAAAAAGAAAGTACTTGTGTTATATCCATCGGGGAATTATCTATATCCTACGACAGGAGGAGAGTTATATGATTCTTATCTTTTTAAAAGAATACTTTTTTCAGGACAGATAGATATGTCCTTTTTTACAAAGGATCATACTAGACGCATTAATAAGTGGTTGTTGCCTGCATACATACTCTGGTCGTGTAGGAGAATCGGTTCATACGATGCTGTATTCTTAAATAGCGGTTGGTTTGCTCAATCTATTTGGCTGCTTTATTTTTTCAGAATATTTTATCCTAAGTTGAAAGTCTATGTTATTCATCATCATTTTCGGTACCAAGAAATGTCTGGAATAAAAAGACAATTACAGTACATGTTGGAATGGCTGGGATTGGGTGTGTCTTTCGCTATTATAACTCCCAATCCATATACGCATTCCTTGATAAAGCAGATGAGACCAGATAGTCGTACTGTTTTTCTCGAAATGGCATTCAAGAAAGATGTTCCAACATGTTCTTGCTATGTGTTGAAACAGTTATTATTTGTAGGTACTGTATATCAACGGAAAGGACTTTTATATTTACTGGAGGCAATAGGACAGATGTCTGAAAAGGAAAGATCTGGTATTCATTTGGATATTGTGGGGGATCTTTCTCAAAAAAAATACTATAAATGTCTGTTGTCTTTGGTTCACTTATATGGGCTGGAGGATATTGTAACTTTTGTAGGGCGTATATCAGATGAAGAATTGAGGTCATATTATTCTCGAGCATATTGTTTTGTATTTCCATCTTTACTGGAAGGTTATGGTATGGTATTAATTGAGGCTATGTCTTACGGACTACCGGTTATAGCGTTTGATAATTCAGCTATACCTTTTACAGTAAAAAATGATAGGAATGGCATATTAGTGAGGAATAAAAGCATATTGGATCTAAAAAAAGCCATTTTTAAACTGTGTGTAGATACAGATTACCATCGGAAATTGTGTGATGGTGCTCTAGATACTTATCGCAATGCTCGTTCTCTTTCTGATTTGGATATAGATATAGAAAATTTTGTAATAAAGGAACTAATAAACTAAATCAATATGGAAGTAATGTTGGAGTATTAAATTTATTATAGTATAATGGTGATTGTGAAATTATAAGGCAATTATGCATGAAATTTTATTGGCGTATGTTTTTGAGAAAAACTTTAAAAATTGCATGAGAAGTCAGAATTTTATTCTCGATAAAATTATATTGGATACCTGCTAATATTAAAATTATAATTGATTTTTAATAGAATTTAGTTTAGGGCATAGTAAAGTGCTCTTTAAAAAGGGTGTTACTTAATTTAGTACTAACGTAAAAGTGTCTTTAAAAAGAGGTGTTATCTAAATTGAATATTAATAAATAAGTGATGATTTGAATTTATTAGAACGGAATTATGAAAATATGTTTCTTTTGTAAGATATCAGATAAGAGTAAGCTATTTATAGTCGAATTCTATAATCAGGATATTAAAATCTTAAAAAAAATAGATCCCAGTTTGACGATAGCTACTAAATATAGCGAAATAGATTGGAGTGCAGATGTAATTTTTGTTTGGTGGTGGACATATGCCTTTTTTTCTGTATTTGTTTCAAAGCTGTTGAGGAAAAAAGTTGTAATAACAGGAACTTTTAATTATAAGTGTCCAATGGTTGCTTCGGATTACTATAGAAGACCGTTATTAGAAAGGTTATTGATTAAATTTTCTATTAAATATGCAAATGAAAATATTCTAGTCTCAAGAAATGAGTATGAACAAATTTATAAAGATTGGAATCTTAAAAATATAGTATATTCTCCACATTGTATAGATACTGTAAAGTATTCAAGGGGAATGTATTGCAATAGAGGAAATGAATTGTTTACTATTTGTTGGACAGGAAAAGAAAATGTGAAACGAAAATGTTTGTATGAGATTATAGATTCGGTTGAATTATTGAAAGATAAGTTAGATATGCATCTTAATATTGCAGGACATAAAGGAGATGCTTTTGATGAAGTGAAGAAATATATATCAGAGAAAGGTTTAAATGCTTATATTAGTATTTTAGGTGAAATCTCAGAGAAGGAAAAATTGTGTTATTTGAAAAGCTGTCGTTTCTATTTACAACCTTCACGATATGAAGGGTTTGGGTTAGCTATTGCGGAAGCTATGAGTTGTGGGACTGTAGTCGTAACAACAGATGTTGGAGAAGTTCTAAATGTTGTTGGAAATGCAGGAATAATAATAAGGAATACATTACCGGAAACTATTGCTAATGTTATAGAGGATTATTGGAATAATGATTTAGAGAGTATTAGTATTGCGGCTCATAGTAGGATTGAAACATTATTTTCAATGGCAAGAAGAGAAAAAGATATAATGAATGTTGTGAAAAAGTATAAAGAATAATTATGAAACAGATTATTCAAGATATAAAATCAGGGCGAACTGTGCTTGAAGAAGTACCAGTTCCTCAAGTAAGAGCAGGTTATGTTCTAGTTAAAACGTCTCGTTCTTTAGTATCCTTGGGAACGGAGCGTATGCTCGTGGAGTTCGGAAGGGCGAACCTGATTGATAAGGCACGGCAACAACCGGATAAGGTGAAGCAAGTTTTGGACAAGATAAAGACGGATGGTTTGCAACCGACACTGGAGGCCGTGTTCAATAAGCTAGGGCAACCTTTGCCTTTGGGATATTGCAATGTCGGACGTGTGGTAGCTGTAGGGAAAGGTGTCGCGGAGTTCAAGGTGGACGATCGGGTGGCCTCGAACGGGAACCATGCGGAGTTTGTTTGCGTGCCGAAGAACTTGGTAGCGAAGGTGCCGGATGATATAACGGATGAGGAAGCGGCCTTCACGGTGATTGGCTCGATTGGCTTGCAAGGAATCCGCTTATTGAATCCTCAGTTGGGAGAGACGGTCGTGGTGGTCGGTCTGGGATTGATCGGTCTGGTGGCGGCGCAGTTGTTGAGAGCGAACGGCTGTAAGGTTATCGGGGTGGATTTTGACCAGCAGAAGGTGGATATGGCCGCCTCGAAGGGAATCGTGGCCGTTAATCCGGGCAAAGGTACGGATCCGGTAAGGTTCGTGGAGGATTATACGGGTGGTATCGGTGCGGATGGTGTCTTGATCACGGCCTCCACGCAAAGCCATGAGGTGATCCATCAAGCGTGTGAGATGTCCCGTAAGCGGGGACGGATCGTGTTGGTGGGTGTTATCGGATTGAATATGCGAAGGGATGACTTCTATAAGAAGGAGTTGAGTTTTCAGGTATCTTGCTCGTACGGGGCCGGACGTTATGACGAGGAATATGAGAACAAGGGGCATGATTATCCGTTGGCTTATGTCCGCTGGACGGAAAAGCGTAATTTTGAGACGATACTCCACGCGATCTCTTCCGGATCGTTGGATGTCAAGTCGTTGATAACGGAAGAGGTTGACTTGGTGGATTATGAGGAGATTTACGGCGATATGCGCAAGAAAGGATCGATCGCCTCTATATTGCGGTTTCCCGCTGATTCAAAAATGGAGTCTGTTGTCTCTATCGGCAATAATACCTTTGTGAGTGGAAAGGGCAAGATCGGGATTATTGGGGCGGGCAATTATACCTCCGCCATGGTCATACCTTGCTTGGCTAAGGCCCACGCTAGAATCAAGTATATAGCGAGTGCCCAAGGATTGTCCGCCAAGATATTGGCGAGGAAGGCGGGGGCGGAGAACGCCACGTCGGACTATCAAAATATATTGAAAGATCCGGAGGTGGATTTGGTGATGGTCACGACACGCCATAACCTGCATGCCCGGATGGTGATAGAGGCTTTACGGAATGGGAAAAGCGTGTTCGTGGAGAAACCGTTATGCTTGAATGAGACGGAATTGGATGATATTATACGGGCTTATCAAGGGGCTCCTGAGGGCACGACCTTGACGGTTGGTTTTAACCGGCGTTTCTCTCCGTTCGCCGAGAAAATGAAGCGATTGCTAGGTGACGGACCTAAAAATATAGTGGCGACGATGAACGCCGGATTTATCCCGCAAGAAGTGTGGGTACACGATCTAGAGATAGGTGGAGGGCGGATCATTGGTGAGGCTTGCCATTTTATCGATCTATGTTCCTTCTTGGCGGGCTCGGAGGTCGTGGCGGTCTGCATGAATGCGTTAGGCGAAAATCCGGAGGAGAATACGGATAATGCCAGCATATTGCTTCGTTACGCAAATGGGACGAACGCTGTGATCAATTACTTTGCGAACGGCTCGAAATCGTACGCGAAGGAACGTGTGGAGGTTTTCTCTCAGGAGAGGGTCTTGGTCTTGGATAACTGGCGTAAATTGACCGGGTATGGTTTTAAGGGTTTCTCTTCGATGAAGGCCGGTATGGATAAAGGGCAAAAACGTCAATTTACGTTGTTGAATGAACGTATCCGGGAGGGCGGTAAGCCTTTGATTCCATTTGGGAGTATATTGAATACGACGAAAGCTACTTTCGCTTGCATTACGAGCTTGAAAGAGAGATGTTGGGTGAATCTCTAAAATTATATATTTCTACTCTTCGGAACTTGAGATCTCGCCAAGTTCGTTATCAAGTCTGGTATAGGCTACGGGCATATATTAGGAAATACAGGAGCTTTCGGTATGTATTGTCATTACCGAGAGTGGGACATCCTTTGTCTTTTAAACTTTTCATCTCGAAATATACGGACTTGGATAGTGTTACGGGGCATTTCTCTTTCTTGGGTAAGGAATCCGCTTTTCTAGGATGGAACGATGAGAGCTTTGGTAAGTTATGGTCCTATAATCTAAATTATATGGACTACCTTCATCAAGAAACTATATCTTTCGAACAGGCCGTTTGCTGGATCGATAAGTTTGTCGATGAAATAGAGGGGAATAGGAATGGTCTGGAACCTTATCCGATCGCTTTACGAGGCATCAATTGGATCAAGTTCCTGTCGAAATATCATCCTTATATTCCGGCAGAGAATAAGCGAGAATGGGACTCCTCCTTGTATGCCCAATATAAGATTTTACTGGATAATCTGGAATATCATCTTTTAGGGAATCACTTATTGGAAGACGCTTTCTCCTTGTTATGGGCCGGGCTTTATTTTAAGGATGAGTCGATCTATCAAAAGGCGAAAGACCTATTATTTAAAGAGCTGGAAGAACAACTCCTTCCGGATGGTGCTCATTACGAGCAATCACCGATGTATCATTGTATATTGTTGGATCGGTTGCTGGATTGCTATAATGTCTCTATGAATAATTTGCGGTTTATAGGGCAGGAAGGTCTGAATGAACGCTTACGGGAGAAGGCTAGTAGCATGTTGGGACATTTAGCCTCTGTCGTTTATAAAGATAATACGATACCTCTCCTGAATGATTCCGCTGAGGGAATCGCGCCTTCTCCGACTCAATTGTTTGCATACGCTAAGCGATTGGATATGGATTGGGAAAAGCTTCCGATGGAAGCGTGTGGCTATCGAAAATTGATGGCGGGCCATTGGGAGGCTATCGTGGATGTTGGAGACATAAGGGCCTCTTACCAACCCGGCCATTCGCATGCGGATATGTTCAATTATGAGTTGCGGATAGGAGGTAAGCTTTTCGTTATAGATACCGGAATTTCTACGTATGAAAAGACAGCCCGTAGGCAATACGAGCGTGGCACGGCGGCCCATAATACGGTGATGATAGGGGATAAGAACTCTAGCGAGGTATGGGGAGGCTTTCGTGTGGGGAGGCGGGCAAGGGTGACGCTTCTCAAAGATTCTCCGAATGAGGTGGAGGCTTGGCATGATGGCTTTGGTTCCTTAGGTAGGCATCAGCGAAAATTTATGATCGATAAGGATCGTTTTAGGATAGAGGACTCTGTCTCAACAGCCGTGAAAGCCGTAAGCTTGATCCATCTGGCTCCGGACGTGGAGATCATATCTTGTTCACGAAATGAGATAGTGACGAATATCGCGGCGATAAGAATGGCCGGCGCATCCTCTGTCGAGGTTGCAGATGAGCAAGTGTCATTTACGTATAACCGCTTTCATCTATCTAAGACAATTCGTATTCATTTTGTGAAGAGACTTTCTTATACAATCGGTTGATCGTTATTGGACCATTCTTGATCAGCCTAAGATCTTACTTTTAAAAAATAACACATATTTCTTATGAAAGCATGTTTCATGGGTTTGGGCTATATTGGCCTGCCCACGGCTATTATTGCCGCAAAGCACGGGGTGGAGATCGCCGGCGTGGATATCAACGCTCAGGTGGTGGAGGTTACCAACCAAGGGAAATTGCATATCATCGAGCCGGGTATGGAGGAGATGTTGCGGGAGGTGCTGGCCTCCGGACATTTCAAGGCTTACACCGAGCCTCAGGTGAGCGACGCTTATTTCATGGTGGTACCTACCCCTTTCAAGGGGGATCATGAGCCGGACGTATCGTTCGTGGAGTCGGCTACCCGTATGGTGCTTCCTTTGTTGAAGGAGGGGGATTTGTACGTGATCGAGTCTACCTCGCCAGTGGGAACGACCGAACGGATGGCTAGGTTGATTTTCTCGGAGCGGCCGGAACTGGAGGGCAAGATCTATATCGCTTATTGCCCGGAGCGGGTGCTTCCGGGTAACGTGATCCATGAGTTGGTGCATAACGACCGGGTCATCGGCGGCATGGACGAGGCCTCTACCCGCAAGGCGATGGAGTTCTACGGCCAGTTCGTGAAGGGTACGCTTCACCCAACGAATAGCAAGACGGCCGAGATGTGTAAATTGACCGAGAACTCAAGCCGGGACGTGCAGATCGCTTTCGCCAATGAGCTGTCGTTTATTTGTGATAAGGCCGGGATCAATGTGTGGGAGCTGATCGATTTGGCGAACAAGCATCCCCGTGTGAATATCTTACGGCCGGGTTGCGGAGTTGGCGGTCATTGCATAGCGGTGGACCCTTACTTCATCACGGCGGAGTTTCCGATGGAGAGCCGCATGATCTCGACGGCCCGTGAGACGAATAATTACAAGGCTTTCTGGTGCGCGGAGAAAGTGAGGAACGCCATGCTGCGGTTTGAGCTGAAGCGTGGGCGTAAGCCGGCGGTGGCAATGATGGGCTTGGCTTTCAAGCCTGATATCGATGACTTGCGCGAGTCTCCGGCCAAGGGAATAACGACGAAGGTGCTGCAATCGTGTAACAACGCTGACATCATGGTGGTGGAGCCGAACGTGTCGGAGCATAAGCTGTTTAAGCTGACCCCTTATAAGGAGGCATACGAGAAGGCGGATATAGTGGTTTTCTTGGTGAATCATAGGGAGTTTGCGGGGTTGAATTATCGGGATGACGTGGAGGTGCTGGACTTTTGCGGGACATTCAAGAAATAATCGTTCGCTAAATAGAAGAATACGTTGTAATGAGGAAAATAATGTTAGTCTTCGGGACCCGTCCCGAGGCGATCAAGATGGCTCCGCTGGTGAAGGAGTTCCAAAAACATCCGGAGTCGTTCGAGACCATCGTGTGCGTTACCGGACAGCATCGGGAAATGCTGGATCAAGTGTTAAAATTGTTCGAGATCACGCCGGATTATGATTTGAATATCATGAGGCAGGGTCAGGACTTATATGACGTGACCGCCCGTGTCCTTGTGGGTATGCGTGACGTGTTGCGTGAGGCGACACCCGATGTCGTGCTGGTGCATGGGGATACCACCACGAGCACGGCGGCCGCCTTGGCCGCTTTCTACCAACAGATACCTGTAGGTCATATAGAGGCCGGCCTTCGTACCCACAATATCTATAGCCCATGGCCGGAGGAGATGAACCGGCAGGTCACGGGGCGTATCGCCACGTATAATTTCGCACCCACGCAGTTGAGCAAGCAAAACTTGATGCGAGAGGACGTGAATCCGGACTCAATCTTGGTTACCGGCAATACGGTGATAGACGCCTTACGGCAAGTGGTGACTAAGATAAAGACGGACGCTGAGCTGGACAAGGAGCTGGAAGGCGTGCTTTTACGTTCGGGGTATGATGTGAACCGTCTGGTTGAGGGTAAGAGACTGGTGTTGATCACGGGTCATCGCCGGGAGAACTTCGGTGATGGATTCATCCATATGTGTACCGCTATCAAGGACTTGACCCGGAAATATCCGGAGGTGGACTTTGTCTATCCTATGCACTTGAATCCCAATGTGCGCAAGCCGATTCATGAGGTATTCGGTGAGGATCTTTCTCATTTGGAGAATATGTTCTTCATTGAGCCATTGGAATATCTGTCGTTTGTCTATCTGATGGAGAAATCAACGATAGTGCTGACCGATAGCGGAGGTATCCAAGAGGAGGCCCCCGGATTGGGCAAGCCCGTGTTGGTGATGCGTGATACGACCGAGCGTCCGGAGGCTCTCGCGGCAGGTACGGTGAAATTGGTCGGTACGGACTATGACAAGATCGTGAGCGAGGTCTCGGCGTTGCTTGATGATACGGCTTATTACGATGCGATGAGCAAGGCGGTCAATCCCTATGGCGATGGATTGGCTTGCGGAAGGATCGTGGATTTTTTGAACCGGAAGGAATGAGGGTCTTGATCGTTTCTCCCTCTTATCTTCCAGAGATCGGTGCGGCACCCTCACGCATTACGAACATGGCGGAGGGACTGTCTGGCTTAGGGATAAAGGTGGATGTGTTGACTTGCTTACCCAATTATCCCAAGGGACGTATCTTTGATGGATATAGGGGGGCTTTTTCCAAGACAGAGGATGTAAACGGGATAACGGTCTTCAGGTACTGGACGTATGCCTCGATCTCGAAGAAACCGTTGGTCCGTCTTGCCAGTATGTGCGCTTTCGCCACGACCCTTTGGTGTTTCGCTCTCAAGCGTAAGCGTATAAAATCTTATGATAAGGTGATCATCCAGACCCCTCCTGTTTTGGCGGCGGTCTCGGCCATGTTGCTTTTTCGTTGCTGCTACCGGAAAAAGGTGGTACTGAACGTCTCAGACCTTTGGCCATTGTCGGCCGTGGAGCTGGGGGCCATGAAAGAGGGGGGCGTTTATCATGGGGTGATGGGGCGTATCGAGCGGTTCCTTTATCGTAAGGCCACGGCCTGTCAAGGGCAGAGTAAGGAGATCGTGGATTATATAAAACGGTATGAGCCGGGCAAGGCCTCGTTCTTGTATCGGAATTTGCAGCATCGTTTTGTTTTACCGAATCAAACCCCTTCTTCTCGAAAGCCTTTCAGGATCGTCTATGCCGGTTTGCTGGGCGTGGCGCAGAATATATTGGAGTTGATAGAGTGTGTCGATTTTAAAGGGATGGGAGCGGAGCTTCATTTATTTGGAGGGGGCAATCAAGCCTTGGAGATAGAGGATTATGTGAGGACACATGATAAAGGGGTCTTTTATCATGGCTCTTTGCCCAAGGAACGGATGCGTGAGGAGCTTACACGTTACCATGCCTCCATTATCCCCTTGACGGTTCGTATAAGGGGGGCGGTACCTTCTAAATTATTTGATTTGCTGCCGTTAAGCGTTCCTATCTTGTTTTGTGGAGGCGGCGAGGGCGAGGAGATTGTAAAGGAGAATCAGTTGGGCCTTGTCTCGGCCCCCGGAGATTATGAGCGACTTTCTAAAAATGTACAAGCCATGAGCCACTTGCCGGATGAGGAGTATCGACAGCTAAAAGCGAACTGCTTAAGATTATCCCAGACGACTTTCTGTTTTGAAAGGCAACTGGAGGTGTACAAACGTTTTTTATCGGCTTTCTAATTTCAGGATGAAATCCCTTAAACATTTTGCAGGGATGCCCTGTTATAGATATAGTAGTGTGTTTTTCATGGTATTAGATTTTTAGATTAGTAATTAGGTTGTTCATTCAGTTCGGGAGAATAGGATGTTGGTTTCTAAATATGAGAGCCGGAAAGGTGAGAATGATTTCTCTCGTTTCCGGCTATTCTTTTTTATTTAAAACTCGTCATTGGCGTAAAGACTCAATAGGTTTTTCAGCTCATAATCGAATATCTCGTCATCCTTGAAGAAGCGTTTCAATTCGATCTCGGCTGTCTCCGGTGAGTCTGATGCGTGTACGATATTCTCTTGTACGCTCATACTATAATCTCCCCGTATCGTACCGGGAGCGGCGTTTCTACCATTGGTAGCGCCGGCCAAGGTTCTTACTACATGTATGGCATCTACCCCTTCCCAGCAACATACAATTACCGGGCATACACTCATCGCATCCTTGATACGTTGGAAGAAAGGCTTTTCTTTCAGGTGGGCGTAGTGCTCACTCAAGATCTCGTCAGTTAGCCAAACCATCTTCATGCCGGCCAGACGGAGTCCCTTCTTCTCGAAACGGTTTACGATTTCACCGATCAGCCCTCGCTGAACGGTACAAGGCTTTAAAATAACCAATGTTTTTTCCATAAGATTTATATTAAAAGATTAAACAAATGTTTGATGTCTTGAATACATGTTAACCTTGCGGCGTTTTATGAATGATAGAGGAATAAAGGATGAAATGTTTTTTAGGATATTTCAAGTATATTTCTATCTTATTCCTCCGCAAGTTAATGGGAATAAACAAATAAACGAGCGATAAGTCTGCTAAACTAAACTAATTTAACATACGTTAATTATTGCTTGAGTTGTTAATCCTTCTGTATTCTTTTCCATTTCCGTGGAATTTCCGGATGAGTCTTGAGAAATTCCCTCAAGGTTTGCCGGTTTACTCCCAGTTTCTTGCTGATATATACTTTAGTCTTATGTTCTTTAATATACTGCAAGATCATCTCTTCCTTACCTTTTAGCTTACAGGCTTCCGGTCGCTCTCCTTTTGGACGGCCCAGTTTGGCACCTTGCACTTTTTTCCGAGCCAACGCTTCTTTCGTTCGTTGCGAAATCAGGTTGCGTTCAATTTCGGCGCTTAGGCTAAATGCGAATGCCAAGATTTTACTGTTAATGTTATTTCCGAGTTCGTAACCTTCCTTTACCGTAAATACAATGATGTCTCTTTCCATACATTGATGAAGGAAGCTCATAACTTGCATAAGATTACGTCCGAGACGTGACAGTTCCGTCGTGATCAGGATGTCGCCTTTACGTATTTGCTTTAATAATTTACCAAGTTGGCGATCGGCGATTACTTTTGTCCCGCTGATCGTCTCATCTACCCACCTGTCGATTCTCATGTTCCTCGATTTTGTGAATTTCTCAATCTCGAATCGCTGGTTTTCAGTAGTTTGTTTGTCTGTACTGACTCTTACATAACCGTATACCATATGTCCTATATTTAATTAAACAACAACCAAGATACTGGAAACGGATTGATTGATAGTGTGTTTTAGTAAAAACAAACTTTTTTATGGGTGTGTTAAAGAAGTTGAGTGGGTTTGAACTCCATACAAATTGTAATAAAAAGGGTTAATGGATATCCGTATAGAAAATTTAAGTTACTTTTGCTTTCGAAAAATAAGAAGGAGTCTTAGAATGATCATGGGTATGAAAAAGTTATTGTCTTTACCTCCAAATTTGGTTGATTGTTTCCATGCGATAGAGCATGTAAGTACAGAGGAATGGTTTTGCACCTCGGATCCGGTAGGTGCCCGCTTGGGATCCGGGGGAGGAACGACTTGGTTGTTGGAGGCCTCCCGGCAAAAAGAGGCCCCTGATGTATCCGTGGAGGAGTGGTTGGGACAGGAGAAGCGTATCTTGTTGCATGCCGGAGGGCAAAGCCGCCGTTTGCCCGGATATGCGCCATCCGGGAAAATATTGACTCCGATCCCTGTGTTTCGCTGGGCAAGAGGGCAGAGGTTATCCCAGAACTTATTGTCTTTGCAATTACCTCTTTATGAACGGATCATGAAAAAGGCGCCGGAATCGCTTCATACCTTGATCGCTAGCGGTGACGTATATATCCGTGCTAACCAGCCTTTGCAGGAGATTCCTGAGGTAGATGTGGTTTGTTACGGTTTATGGGTCGAGCCTTCGTTGGCCAAGAATCACGGGGTTTTTGTATCGAGCCGTAAGTCTCCGGACACTCTGGACTTCATGCTACAGAAGCCTTCGTTGGAAACTTTGGGGGAATTGGCGGGTAGTCATTTATTCTTGATGGATATCGGTATCTGGCTGCTAAGCGACAAGGCGGTGCGGTTATTAATGAAACATTCCTATACCGAGGATGGCAAGGCGATGAAGGCGTATGATTTATATGCTGAGTTCGGGTTGGCCTTGGGGAAGAATCCACGTATCACGGACTCGGAGTTAAATCAGCTTTCAGTAGCGATTCTGCCGCTTCCGGGTGGAGAGTTCTATCATTATGGAACTAGCCGTGAGTTGATTTCCTCTACATTGGCGGTACAGAACTTAGTTAGGGATCAACGTGCGATCATGCAGCGTAGGGTGAAACCACATCCCGCCATGTTTGTGCAGAATGCGGTGTTACACCAGAATTTGACCGCTGAGAATTCGGAATTATGGATAGAGAATAGTTATATCGGTGAGAATTGGACGTTACGTGGCCAGCAAATTATAACGGGTGTTCCGGAGAATAATTGGAACTTATCCCTGCCGGAAGGTATCTGTGTAGATGTTGTCCCGGTAGGGGAAACCAATTGGGCGGCAAGGCCCTATGGTTTTAATGACTTGTTTAAAGGGGCCTTGTCTGATGTGTCTACCTTGTTTATGGGGAAACCTATCTTGACTTGGGCGATGGAGCGAGGTATCACCTTGGGAGGGAATGAGGATATACAAAACGCACCTTTGTTCCCTGTTTGCCAAACCGTGGATGAGCTGGGAAAAGTGCTGCGCTGGATGATTACGGAGCCGGATAGGGAAGAGGGAAAGCATATTTGGCTTTCCGCCCGAAAATTATCGGCGAATGATTTGTCCGATCAAGCGAATTTACGCCGTTTAGTAGCTCAGCGAGAAGTTTTCCGTAAAAAAGACTGGTCATTATTGGCCGCTAATCATGAGAAAAGTGTATTCTATCAATTGGATCTTTCGGATGCAGCGGAAAGCTTCGCCAAAGACAAGATTGTCTTACCGAAAGCCCTTCCCGAGGATAATCCGTTGATGAAAAGGATACATAATCATATGTTCCGTTCTCAGGTGATGAAGATCTCGGGGGTAGCGTATAAGGAGGAGGAGCAAAAGGCTTTCGCTTTGTTGCGGGAGGGGCTGGTCGGTTCCGTCCTCGGAAGTAAGCAGCAGCCGTGTTTGAATGTCTATCGGGACCAGATCGTATGGGGACGTAGTCCGGTACGTATTGATTTGGCAGGTGGGTGGACAGATACGCCGCCCTATTGCTTATATGCGGGTGGAAACGTGGTGAACGTGGCGATCGAGTTAAACGGGCAACCACCACTACAAGTCTATATCAAGCTTTCCGATACCCATAAGATTATCCTTCGCTCGATCGATCTGGGAGCGATGGAGGTTATCTCTTCATGGGATGAGCTTCGTGATTATAATAAGGTAGGATCGCCGTTTTCCATCCCGAAAGCGGCTTTGGCCTTGGCGGGATTTGTCCCGGAATTCTCGGCGGAGGCTTATGCTTCTTTGGATGTCCAGCTGGAAGCTTTTGGTAGCGGGCTCGAGATTACCTTGTTGGCGGCGATACCGGCGGGTTCCGGTTTAGGCACTAGCTCGATCCTCGCGGCTACCGTGCTGGGCGCTATCTCTGATTTTTGTGGCTTGGCTTGGGATAAGAATGAGATCGGAAACCGCACCTTGATTTTAGAACAATTGCTGACTACCGGCGGGGGATGGCAAGATCAATACGGTGGTGTATTGCACGGTTTGAAACTCTTGCAAACGAACGAGGGTTTTAATCAGAATCCTTTGGTACGTTGGCTGCCGGAATATTTGTTTACTGATCCGGAATACCGGCCTTGTCATCTTCTTTATTATACGGGAATTACTCGTACGGCGAAAGATATTTTGTCGGAAATCGTACGGGGTATGTTCTTGAATAGCGAGGCGCATTTAGGTCTTTTGTCCGAGATGAAAGCCCATGCGCTCGATATGTACGAGGCGATCCAATGCGGAGACTTCGTGACTTATGGTAAATTGGTCGGAAAGACTTGGGAGCAAAATAAGGCACTCGATTCCGGAACGAATCCGGCGGCGGTGGAAGCTATTATCTCCAAGATACAGGCTTATGCCTTGGGATATAAACTTCCGGGAGCAGGCGGTGGTGGTTACTTATATATCGTAGCGAAAGACCCGGGTGCGGCCCTGCAAATCCGAAAGATATTAACTCTTTCTCCACCCAATTCGAACGCCCGGTTCGTGGAGATGAGCTTGTCGAATAAGGGGCTTCAGATTAGTCGTTCGTAGGTTCGTGCCACGCCGGTATAGGTGTTGGCTTACGCTGGTATAGATACAGGCCTATGCCTATACTGCTGAGGGGCGTTGCGTATATACGTGTGTATTTTTGCCTGTTTTGTTGCTAATTGGAATATATTGCATGTGTTTTGGAACATTTATATAAATGATCCTGTTGTACTTTTGCGGAGTTTAATGAGGTGTCAGATCTGATGGGGAAGAGAATTGTTTTTATATGGCTTTTATTGGCGTTCGCTTGGGTAGCGAAGAGCCAGAACTACATGATAAAAGGAATCGTGACTGATTCCATTACGGGAGAACCTTTGCCTTATGTGGCTGTGATTTTGAAGGGAACTACGATAGGTGCTACGACAGATCTGGATGGGGCTTTTACGCTCTCCTCTTCATCTAAGGTACGTACTTTACAGGTCTCTTATTTGGGTTATACGGAGAAAGAATTGAAATTCGTTCCGGGTAAAGCGGAACATTTGAAGATTCAGCTAGCTCCGACAAGTATTAATTTGTCGGAGGTGATCATCAAGCCGGGAAAGGAAAGATATCGGAAGAAGGATAATCCTGCGGTTACCTTTATCAAAAACGCTATCGCACGTCGGGAGAGCAACGATCCTCGTAATCATGATTATTTTCGGTATGATCAATACGAGAAGATGGTCTTCGCTATGAACGATTACCAACCGAAACCGAAAAAGGATGGAAAGGCGGGAAAGTTTGACTTCTTGACTGAGTTTATCGATACGTTGGAGGTGGGAAAGACGATCTTGCCGGTATCCGAACGTGAGAAAATCCAGACCGTTTATTATCGTAAAGACCCGAAGACGGAAAAGAGGGTCGTTCAGGCTACGAAAGCGGCTGGTGTGGATGAGGTCTTCTCACGAGACGGTATGCAACAGTTCTTGAATGAGGTATTCCGGGAAGTGAATATCTTCCAGAATGATATTCCTTTGTTCTTGAACCGTTTCGTTAGCCCTATGTCTACGATGGGACCTAACTTCTATAAATATTATTTGCTAGACACGGTGGAGGTCGCCGGACAGAAGTGTGTGGATTTGGGTTTCGCTCCGTTTACTCCGGAGACGTTCGGCTTTACGGGACATCTTTTTATCACGTTGGATTCTACTTATTTCGTGCAGAAGGTTAAGTTGAATGTCCCGAAGAAGATCAACTTGAATTTTGTCGGTGGAATGACGATCGAGCAGACTTTCGACCGTGCCCCGGATGGGACTCGTATCATTACGAAAGATGATATCACGGTCCAGGGCCTGCAGGGCCAGAATGGCCTGCTCGGTGGCCATCAGGTCCTCGGGGCCCTCCGCCGTGTGGCGGAACAGGCCCTCCCGGGTGCGATAGGACAGCAGTCCGTCCCGGAGGGTGCGGCCATTCCGGATGAAGCGGGGGTCCGTTTCCGGGTCCAGGCCCAGACTGCACAGGGCGATGAGCACCTGGGCGGTGCTTTCAGCGTTGGGGTCCCCCCAGCTGACGAAATCGCCGTTTTCCGTCTGCTGGCCGGACAGCCACGCCAGCCCCCGGCGGATGGCCTCCGCCGTGGCGGGGTCCTCCTGATAGGGGGCCAGAGCCTGCAGGGCCATGGCCGTGATGTCCACGTCCGCCGTCCCGGCGGACAGGCCGAAGGCTCCTTCCTCTGTCTGGGCCGACAGAATGGCCCGGCGCATATCCTCCCGGGTATAGGCCGCCCCCTCCGGCACGGCGAAGCCGCCGCTGTCCAGAGTAATCAGGGCGAAAATCCAGCCGTTGAGCCCCTGGGCCCCCAGGGAGCGGGAGCGGGACCAGTTATAGGTCCCCTCCGCCACCAGGTCGATGGGCTTTCCCTCCCGGTCCCGGCCAAAGGCGGTGGGGTCCCCGCCCTGGGCCTGCACCGCCAGGGTGATGCGGTGCCACTCGGTGGCCTTGATGCGGTCCAGACCGCCGTTTTCCCGGTACATGGAGGTGACATAGGACTCCAGGTCCCGGAGATAGTCCGGCCGCTGAAGCCCGGCCCGGCCGGAGGCGACGGCCAGCCAGTCGGATACGGAGTCTCCCGCCGTCAGGGGCCGGTTTTCCAGCAGGGGGCGGAAATCCTCCCCCCAGGCGGGGCAGATCAGCGCCGCCGCCAGCATCAGGGCCAGCAGCGCGCCTGCCAGGGATCTTCTCATGGAATGGGCTCCTCCTTCCGCTCCCCGCATCGGGAGCAGGTATAGATGATGACGCCGTCCCGGCGCTCCGTTTCCTGGAAGTCGTGGCCCAGGGCCGGAATTTCCTGGGTCCGGCCCACGTCGCCGCACACCTGGCAGGTGACGGCGGCCTGGCCGGGGTGGGTGCAGTCCGGGGCCGTGGTCTGCTGGGGCTGGCCCCAGCGGTGCTCGTCGATGTACTGGCCGTTGATCCAGCGGCCGCAGTAGGTGGATAGGGCCCCGTAATTGCCGCCGGTGGCGTCATAGCCGCCGATGTCCTTGCCGTAGGCCAGGGTGAAGCGCAGATACAGGGTGTCGCCGGAGGACAGGAAGTAATTGGACAGGCCCTTTCCGGCGTAGGTCTGGCCTCCGATGGAGTACATCCAGCCGGAGCCCTGGGTATAGTCGAACTCGCCCAGGCTGTCGTTGTCGTGCTGGCCGGTGAGGTTCAGGCCGTCCCGGAGGATTTTGGCCCAGAGGTTTTCCGGGATGTCGGGATAGTCCATGAACCCCGCCCGGCTGATGCGGCGCAGATAGAACCCGACGTCCGGGGAGCCGCTGTATTCGTATTCATAGCCCCACTCCTCCAGGGCCTCCATAACGGCGTAGGACGCCGGAACGTTCTGGCGCACCTGAACGGCAAAGGGCTCCTCCGGCAGGCCCATGCCCATGGTGGTGATGTCCAGGACCACATAGGCCGTGCCGATGACGTCGCCGGTGTCCACAAAGCGGTAGATGATGCGGTAGGACACATAGCGGGAGTTGCCCTGGCCGTCCCAGGCCCGGATGGAGATGGTGTGGGCTTCGCTGTCGCCGGAGAAGGGGTCGGGGAAGCGAAGCTGGTACTCGAACACCGGGTTTCCGGTGGGCTGAAGGACCCGCTTGCCGTCCAGGTATACCTGGATATTGCTCTCCGGCAGGGAGCGGCCGGTGTAGGCGGTGGCCTGCACCGTCAGGGTGAAGTTGCGGTTGGTGGTTTCGGTGACGCCCTCTAAGTTGGTGACGATGGTGGGGGGGTGGTCGCCGATGGTGGGGTGGCGCTGGTCGGCCTTCTGGACCGCGTAGCGGATGGCGTAGTTCACCTCCTGGACGGTCTGATTGCCGTCCTTGCGGTAGAGGGTGAAGTAGTTGGTCTCGCCCCGGCAGAGCCGGGCCTGATAGTTCCGGCCGTCGGCGGTAAGGTACTGGCCGTTCTGGGAGGTCTGGCTGTTGCGGAGCTTGACCTTCAGGGTCTGGCCGTTGGCGTTGAGAATATAGGCGTAAAAATGCAGGGTGTCGTCGGTGAGCTGGTCATAGGTGATCTCGCCGCTGCACAGGTCCGTGACGATCCGGGGGGAGGCGTCGTCGGAGGGGCCGGGGGTGGGATCGGTACCGCCGGGGGTGTCGTCCCGGGGGCCGTCGTCCTTGGGCGGGGCGTCCGGGTCCGGGTCCTGGCCGGGGTCCTCGGGCGGAGTGTCCGGGTCCTGGGGGGTGTCCGGCTGGTTGGGCTGATCCGGGGTATCCGGCCGGCCGCATTCACATCATGTCAAGTTGCGT